>Ga0113563_10000227_pt1 | contig 24580 bp, 15 predicted proteins | sample Mud3Dept3metaG_FD_80117 | JGI IMG/M metagenome (GOLD analysis project Ga0113563, IMG submission 80117) | Freshwater wetland microbial communities from Ohio, USA, analyzing the effect of biotic and abiotic controls - Mud 3 Core 4 Depth 3... | ecosystem: Environmental > Aquatic > Freshwater >... | reverse complement strand
TATCCCTCGAGACCCTAGTCTCTCTATTTTTAATAGAAAGGAAGGTGAATCGTTATGGTTGAAGTCAAACGTAAGAAAGGCGAGAGCTTTGAAGCCCTGCTCCGACGCTTTAGCCGACGTATTCAGCAAAGCGGCCGCGTCCTCCAGGCCAAGAAAGTCCGCTTTCACAAGTCCGAAGGCAACAAGAACTCCCTCCGCACCGCCGCGCTCCGCCGTGAATATCTCTCGGCCCGCCGCGAGTACATGCTGAAGAGCGGAAAGATGAAGGAAGAAGATTTCGGTCGCAAGCGCAAGAGCTACCGCGGTTAATCGAAACGTCATGTCCCTCCGTACCGACATCGAAGCGCGGTTCATCGTGGCGATGAAGGCCAAAGAGGCCGACGCCGTCTCGACCTACCGGATGCTCCGCGCGGCGCTCAAGAACGCCGAAATCGACAAGCAGGTGAAGGAACTGCCCGACGACCAGGTCATCGAGGTCATCGGCAGGGAAGTCAAGAAGCTCCGGGACGCGCGCGCCGACTACGAGAAGGCGGGCCGCCCCGAGCTCACGGAAAAGATCGACGCCGAACTCGCCCTCCTGACCGGCTTCCTGCCCGAACAGCTCTCCGAAGCGGACGTCCAGGCGGCGGTGGCCCAAAAGGCCGCGGCCCTGGGGGTCTCAGGCGAGGCCGCGTATGGTAGACTGATGGGAGAGGTCATGAAGGACCTGAAAGGCAAAGCGGACGGCGGCACGGTCGGCAAAGCGGTCAAAGAGTTCCTGCAAAAACAAAGTTAGTTCCGGGATCACTACCCTCCTGTTCCATGCTCTCAGGAAGGAAGCTATCAGCCAGAACGCTCGCGACAACCGCTCTCACGGTGATGACTTTCGTGTTGGCGGTTTTTGCGTATACGGCCTTCGCGCCGATCGCGCACGCGCAAGGCGTCACGTCCAATGAGATCCTTCCGACGGACGTCGGCGAGGTGATCGGCACCGGCACGGCCGACATCCGCGTCACCATCGCCCGCCTCATCCGCGCCGCCTTCGGTTTCCTCGGCATCATCGCCGTCCTCCTCATCCTCTACGCGGGCTTCCTCTGGATGACCGCCGCGGGAGAAGTGGAGAAAGTCGATCGTGCCAAGAAAACCCTGACCTCGGCCATCATCGGCCTCGTCATCCTGATGTCAGCGTACGGCATCGTCTCATTCGTCATCAGCCGCCTGCTCGGCGAGGGCGGCGACCTCGGCGGAGGAGCCGGCACCAGCACGAGCGCCCCCGACGACCGCGCCTGCATCGGGCTATCGGCCACCTGCCCGGCCGGTGCGCTGGGCAACGGCATCATCGAAGGGCACTTCCCGACCCGCAACGCCACCGGCATCGCCCGCAACACGCGCGTCGTCGTCACCTTCAAGGAAGCGATCGATCCGGCGTCCATCGTCCTCGGCGGCGCGAACCCGACCGTCGCGATCCTGCGTTCGGCTTCGGTCGTCGGCACGTCCAACCAGTTCGCCGACAAGTTCGCGCAGAGCCTCTCCGGCGCCGACATCGACGTCGCGGCGACGCCCGACAGCAAGACCTTCGCCTTCATCCAGAAGAACTGCCCGACGGATTGCTTCGGCAGCCCGTCCGAGAACGTCTTCTACACCGTCGCGCTCCGCGGCGGCGCGGACGGCGTGAAGAAAGCGGGCGGCGCGGCCGCCTTCACCGGCACCTTCAACTCGGGCTACCTTTGGGAGTTCCAAGTCTCGACGGTCCTCGACCTCACGCCGCCGCTCGTCGACTACGCGATCCCCTCCGACGGCGATCAGTCCGTGCCTCGCAATTCGATGGTGCAGGTGACGTTCAACGAGGCGGTCGATCCCGTCAGCGTGGCGTCCGGCATGTCCGTGACGCGTGCCGACGGCTCCGTGATTCCGGGCGTGCAGGCCGTCGGCAACTCGTATCGGAGCGTCGAATTCCGCACCAACGAAGCCTGCGGCACCAACTCGTGCGGCGAGACGGTCTACTGCCTGCCCGCCAGCCAGCAGATCGACGTGACCGTGAAGTCCGACGGCCTGACCGCGACGCCGCCGACCGGCATCTTCCCTCCGAACGGCGTGACGGACATGGCCGGCAACTCGCTCGACGGCGACGGCGACGGCGCGGCCGAGGGCCCCACGGCCGACGACTACGCGTACGGTTTCGAGACGTCGAACCAGATCGACCTGGTGCCGCCGAAGGTCGTTTCGCAGGATCCCGCGACGCTTCAAGGGAATATCCCGCGCGACTTGCGCATGACGGCCACGTTCTCGAAGCTGATGAGCTTCACCAGCATGACGACGAGCACCGCTCGGCTCGTGCCAGGATCGAACGGCGCCCCGACGAACTATTGGGTGGACGGCGACACCGTCTCTTCGGTCGCCGGCGGCGAACCGGATCAGGGGCAGGCGGTCATCCATCACGATCTGCTCTCGCAGAACCAGCCGTACGCGGCGAGCCTGACGTCGGGCCTGCGCGACCTGCGCCAGAACTGCTTCTACCCCGGCGCCGGCCAGACGGTCTGCACCGGCAGCGAACCGTTCTGCTGCAACGGCACGCCGTCGCAGACCGCCTGCGGCTTCATCCCATAGTATGCGAGAGTTCTTCCGCCGACATCGGTTCCTGATCCTCGGGCTGGCGCTCCTCGCGCCGTGCCTGTGGTTCGCGTCGCAGCACGCGGCGCTTGCGCAGGGCGTGTCGTCGAACGAGCTTCTGCCCGAGCAGGTCGGCCAGACGATCGGCACCGGCACGCAGGACATCCGCATCACCATCGCGCGCGTCATCCGCGTCGCCTTCGGCCTGCTCGGCACGATCGCGCTCCTCCTCATCCTCTACGCAGGCTTCCTCTGGATGACCGCGGCGGGGGACGACGCCAAGATCACCAGCGCCAAGAAGACGCTCACGGCGGCCGTGATCGGCCTCGTGATCATGTTCTCCGCGTTCGCCATCACCTCCTTCATCATCAACTCGCTGGTCAGCGCGACGGTCGGGCAGGGCGACGGAGGCGGAGGAGGCGGAGGCGGGGGAGGGGGCGGAGGCTTCGGCGGTTCCGGCGGCGCGTTCCGTCCGACGGGCATCCAGCCGGGCGGTTCGCTCGCCAAGTACGACGTCTTCGCCGCGGTCACCTTCAGCGCGGCCCCCACCGGCGACACGGTCAACATCCGCGCCAACCTGCGCCTCGAGAAGGTCGCGGGTTCGACGCGCACGGCCGTCGACTACGAGCCGGTCGTCGAGAACAACACCATCCGCCTGCGCCCCGTCACGCCGTGCCCGGCGCCGAACGCGGATCGCCGCTGCCTCGAGCCGAATTCCGATTATCAGATCACCGTCACCTCGGGACTCAAGAACGCGTCGGGTTCGGGTTCCGTCACCTGCGGACTCGGCGCCATCTGCACCCGCAGTTTCCGCACCGGCGACGCCGTGACGACCGAGCCGCCGACGGTCGCGATCTCCAGCCCGACCGACGGACAATCCGTGCCGACCGGCGAGCTCGTGCCTATCCAGGCGCTCCTGACCGACGAGAACGGCATCGCCACCGTCGAATATTCCGCCGACGGCGCGTTCTTCTCCGCCGACGGCAACGCGCAGTCCATCGCGCCATCCACCTACTCCAGCCAGACGGTCATCGACACGGCGCCGTATACGCCCGTCAAGACGGTCACGCTCCGCGCGCGCGTCGTCAACATCGACGGCGATGAAGCGGCCTCCGCGGACGTGCGCGTCACCGTGCGGCCTCAGCACTGTTTCAACACGGTGAAGGACGGCGACGAGACGGCGATCGATTGCGGAGGCTCCTGCGGCGCCTGCACGGGCGGTTCCTGCTCCGATAATTCCGCCTGCTCTTCCGGCCAATGCGTCGGCGGCCAGTGCGTCGAGAACCCGCAGATCACGGACGTCCAGCTGCGCGACGGCAAGCCCGGCAACCTCGTGACCGTCACCGGCGCGCGGTTCGGGTCGCTCGCCGGCAAGGTCGTGTTCCTCGGCGCCGCCGGCGGGGGAGACGACAAGGAGGCCGATCTGGCCGCCTGCACGGACTCCTGGTCGAGCGGCAGGATCGTGGTCGCCGTGCCGGAAGGCGCCGTGACAGGACCGATCGCCGTCACCACCGCGGGCGACAAGACGGACGCGACCAATGACGCGTACGGACCCATCATCACCGATTTCCAGGTCAACGACACCGCCCGTCCGGGCATCTGCGCGGTTTCGCCGAATTCCATCAAGACCGGCCAGACCTTGAGCGTCGCCGGCCGCGCCTTCGGCGCCACGCAGTCCGGTTCGCGCGTCCAGTTCGCGCGCGCCGGAGCCGACTGCAGCCAGATCCAGGATTGGAGCCAGGCCGCCGAAGCGTCGCAGATTTCGCCGTGGACCGAGACCTCGCTCAGCCCGACTGTCCCGAACGTCGAGACGGGTACGAGCGGCGCGAACTACCTGGTCCGCGCCGTCGTCGGCGGCGAGCCGTCCAACACCGGCTGCGTCCGCGCCGAACCTCCGGAAGCCGGCACGGAGCCGCGCATCGATTTCCTGACGCCGGAAGGCGGCTCGGTCGGCACGTACCTGACGGTCTTCGGCGCGAACTTCGGCTCCGGCGGCACGGTGCGCTTCAAGAACGCCGCAGGCGAAGCCGTCGGCGACATCAGCTTCCCGGCGCAGTGCGCGGCGGGTTATTGGACGAACGCGAGCGTGACGGTCAAGGTGCCCTCCCGCTTCACCGTGCCCGCCAACACCGCCATGTCGCTCGGCGCTTATGACGTCACCGTCGTCCGCTCGGACGGCCGCGTCTCGAACCCGCGCGCTTTCACGCTCAATACCGATCCGCTGCCGCCCGGCATCTGCCGCGTCGATCCCGACAACGGACCCGCCGGCACCGCGGTCTCGCTCTACGGCGACGGTTTCGGCGACATCGGCGCGGCCGATCTGCCGGCCTTCCTGGCCCAGCATCCGGACGCCGTCCGTTTCCATGAGAACCTCGACGCCGCCTCCCTCGGACAGTGGCGGTCTTCGAACATCATGGCCTCCGTGCCGGATGGCGCCGTCACCGGTCCCGTGCGCGTGCGCACCTACGTCGCCGCCGGCACGCTCGATTCCAACGGCGCGAACTTCCTGGTGCGCGACTGCCGCGAGTCCGGCGGCGACGCCGTCTGCGGCAGCGGCCGCAGCTGCTGCGACGACGGAGCCTGCCGAGCCTCGTGCGGCGCCGCCGCCGCCGCGGCGGGCGGTTTCGCCTGGCAGTTCTCCACGGGCCCCATCCCGGTCTTCCCGATCGTCATCGAGAACGCCACCTGCCAGGTCTCGGCGCCCTCCGCGATGCCGAGCCCGAACCCGTTCAAGGGCGCGACGGATGTCTGCACCGACATCGGCGCGATGACGGTCCGCTTCAGCCTGCCGATGGACGCCGCGACCATCAATACCAACAACGTCGAACTCGAGTCTTGCGGCGCGGGCCCGGCGATTTCGACGACATGCGCTCCGGTCGCCGGCATCGGCGCTCCTCAGGTCTTGGCCTACGACGTCGAGGATCGCTCGATGCTGATGCTGCCGATCGGCGGCCTCTCCGCCGACACCTGGTTCCGTCTCACGATCCGCGACCAGGTCCGCAGCACCGCCACGCCGGAGCGCTCCGCGCAGCAGCTCGACGGCGACTTCGACGCGCGCGGCGGCGGGGCGTACGTCACGACCTTCAAGACCGGCGCCGGTCCCTGCGTCATCTCCGGCCTCAACGTCGAGCCTGCCGCCGCCCTCATCGCCGGCGCGGATGAGACGGAAGCCTACGCGGCATTCCCGCTTTCCGCGCGCTGCATCATCCTGTCCTGCGAAGGCCGCGCGGTCAGCTGGTCGTCTTCGGACACCGGCAAGGCGAGCGTGGCGTCCCTCAGCGGCGATCGGCAGTGCGAGGCGGTCGCTACCCCCGTCTCCGAGACCGACCCCGGCCCGCCGATCCATATCCGCACGACCGTCGACGGCTTCGACGACGCGGGCGAGCTGACGATCGATTACGCCAATCCCAGGGTCGTCGACTACGGACCGGCCGATTGCGACCAGGCCTGCGTGAACACCGTCGCGTTCGCGTACTTCAACACGCCGATGCGCGACAGTGACGAAGGCAGCGTGCTGAGCAACGTGAAGCTGCAGCGCTGTCTCAACGAATCCTGCCTGTCGTTCGCCGACGGCGACGCGGGCATGCCTATCCATCCGGCCTACAACGCGGCCGCGCGCCTCCTGACCTTCGGCAACCCGGAACTCGCGCCCAACACGTTCTACCGCGTCTCCGTGCTCGGCACGGCGCTCAGCACCAGCAAGGCGCCGCTGACGGGATTGAATTTCGAGAATAAAGCCTTCAGCTGGACGTTCCGCACGCGCCAGAGCGCCAACCCGTGCGGCCCCCAGAAGATCCAGATCGAACCTCTGCAGACGACCCTGCGCTATATCGGCGACGTTTCTCCGATTTCCGCCCTGCCGCGGAGTTCCCCGGACGCCTGCGCCGCCAACGGCCAGATCCTGGCTCAGAACTCCTTCAACTGGGGTTGGACCAAATCGCAGACGCCTGCCGATCCCGCGGCCATCCGCTATCTGCCCGACGTGCCGCCCGGAACCTTGCTGAACACCAATCCGACGCTTCCGGCCGGCTGCTCTTCGGCCTGCGTCATGACCGGCAGCCAGCCGCCCGGCACGCCGAAGTGCGGCAACGGCGCCGTCGAGACGGGTGAGGCGTGCGACACGCCGGACTTGAACGGCTGCAACGCCAGCTGCCTGCGCACAGGCAACACGCAAGCGAACGGCTGCGGCGACGGAGACATCCAGGAGAATCGCGGCGAGGAGTGCGACGCCGCCGCGCAGAATGGCGCGGCGGGTTCCGGCTGTACGTCCGCCTGTCTCTTCACGGGTTCTTCGCCGGGCCTCTCCTCCTGCGGCAACGGTTCCCAGGGAGTCGGCGAGGCCTGTGATGACGGCAACACGGTCAGCGGCGACGGCTGCGGTCCCAGCTGCACGCTGGAGGGCTCGTCGCAGGACGCCTTCGTCTGCGGCAACGGCGTCACCGAGCCGGGAGAACAGTGCGACTACGACCCCGGCGCCGTCGGAGGCGCCATGCAGCTCTTGATTCCCGGACGCGCTCCGCTCGCGCTTGGCGTGTCCGACGAACAGAGCCCTGCGCGTCCCGGTTTCGCCTGCAGCCCTTCCTGTCTCCTGCGCGGCAATCCCACGACGTGCACGTCCGGCGTCAACTGCTGCGGCAACGGCACGATCGACTTCGCCAAGGGCGAAGGCTGCGACGCCGGCGCCGGCAACGGCGACCCGGCTTCCGGCTGCTCCGCTTCCTGCACCAAGACCGGTTCGAACCCTGACTTGCGCGCGTATTGCGGCGACCTGAACCTCACGATCAAGCCGGCCGATCCGCTCACCTCCGTCCAGAACGGCGGAGGAGAGGAGTGCGAAGCGACCGCGCTCGACGCCAACATCGATCCGCTCCAGGTCATCGAGGGCCTCAGCCAGTGCGACGCCAAGAACAGCTGCACGGCTTCCGTGACAGCCTCGATCGGAACCGTCTCGGGAAAGGGCGACGTCAGCGTCGAGTGTTCCTGCCGCGACGACAACGACTGCTCAGCGTTCGGCCTCGCCGCCGGTTTGGATCTTTCTTGCGGCGCGGGTTCCTGCTGCTACAAGCGGCCGGCCAAACCCGACATCGAACCGAAGGACGACGGCGGCGTGTGCCGCAACGCCCTCGTGGTCGTCACCTTCAAAGAGGAGATGAACGTCGGCTCGCTCCAGGGGGGCATCATCGTCGAAGCCTGCAACGGTTTCGTCACGCGCACGGAGGGCGGCAACTGGCTCGCGCGCGCCATCGGCGCCATCGGCCGCTTCGTGCGCTCCCTGGCCGGCGCGCCCGTCACGGCGCAAGCCGTCTGCGCTCCGATCGAAGGGACGTTCCAGCATGTCACCGATGCCGGCCCCGAAGGCCCCCGCACCATCTCGAAGTTCGTGCCCAAGCAGCTCTATGACGAGAACCGATCGTATCGCGTGACCGTCCGGGGAGGCGCGACCGGCGCCAAGACCGTCAAGGGCGTCGGATATCCGGAAGGCGGCGCCACGAGCGAGGGATTCACGACCGGGACGGAGATCTGCAAGTTCGACGTCGTCGAGATGGATCCCGCGACGGAACTCATCCAGACCGCCGACGCGCCGCTCCCCGTCAACGCCACCGCCATGACCGACCGCATCAGCGGCCAGCTTGAGCCGATCGCGCCGATCGCCGGCGTCTACGATTGGGCGTGGAGCTGGTCGACCGTGCCGGAAGCCACGCCGCCGGGGACGCTCCTCGACATGACGGCCGCCGCGGGTCCGTCCGCTACGGTTCGTGCGACCAAGGGCTTGAACGGCCGCGAACAGGTCGTCGCCGCGGCGCGCATCACCGCCGACGCCATCCTGACCCCCTCGACCGTCGGCAAGGAGAAAGTCGGCATCTCGGTCCTGACCGTGCTGCTCTGCGAACAGCCCTGGCCCCGCCGCGGGACGGACGGCTCCTGGAGCCCGTACGTCGATCCCGCCACGCATTTCGAATTCTATTACTGCCGCGACAACGCCGGCGCCGCCTTGCCGGAACTCTTGCCTCTCGCCCAAGACCAGCAGCCGGTACAGGGACAGTCGGGTTCCGGGAACTCGATCCTCCGCTTCTGCAAGAAGACGCGCGACGGCGAGCAGCCGAAGGCCTGCGTCAGCGACGCGGACTGCACCGTTTCCGGCGACGCCTGCCTTTCCAAAGACATGTTCTTCCGCTTCGATCAGCTCTCGAAGCTGTCCGACGTGATCGGCGTGCGCGCCTACGATAACCCGAACCGGCTGACGCCGCAGGAGTGGTACGAGGCGCAGCTCTTCTCCGGGAAGACCCAGCCCGCGGTCGTCGACGGCTACGCGGCGGTCCAGGCCGAACGCACGGTCTATGTCGGCGCCGTCGACAAGTACGGAGACCCTGAATTGCGGTCGTACACGTACGTCTTCGCGTACAACGACCGGGCCGACGCGCGCACGGCCGAGGTCTTCAATCGCCTCCTCAAGAACGTCCGCTTCAACACGAACTTGGTGCCGTCGGATCGCGTGACGAACGTCTGCAAAACGCCGGACGGCCAGATCGCGCGCATGAGCCCCGCCGCGACGCCGACGGTCTGCTCCAGCGACCTCGATTGTTTCGCGGCGTTCCAGGATCCGCCCCTCGGCCTGACCTGCGACGCCGACAAGGACAAGATCCGCCGCGACATGCGCCGCTGGCAGGACATGAGGAGCATCGAGGCGGCGCTGGAAGAGACGTTCCAGAGCACCGGATCCTACCCCGAACTCGAATCCGGCAGCTTCATCCGCGGCTTCACGACATCGTCGTGGCCTTCCTGGAGCAGCCAGCTTGGCGCGGCCGGCGGGTTCGTCGATCCGGTCAACCGCTTCAACCGCTGCGAGTCGTTCGGTTCGGAGTGCACGATCAGCCGCACGACCTGCGCCGCCGACGGCGATTGCGAAGGCGGTACCGGCGACGTCTGCCGGCCGAAGTTTGAAGCCGCGACCTGCTATAACGACCGCGCCGCCGTCTTCGCCTGCCCCGCCGCCTCCCGCGTGTATCAATACCGTTCGATCGGCGGCCAGGATTACCGCATGAACGTCGGCTTCGAATACACGGCGTATCCTTGGACGGCAGCCGATTGCGCGGTCAAAGAGGACGAGTCCGCTTGCGAGGCCGCCGTGGGCTGTTCCTGGTTCCCCACGGGTCCTGGCATCGGCAGCTGCGAGACGCGCATCACGACCGCTTCGACGTGCTCGGGCCTGTTCACCGATACCGCCAGCAGGTGCCTCGCCACCGGATCACCAGGCGTCGCCTGTTCGGAATCCTCCACCTGCGCCGCCGGAGACGCGTGCGTCCCCGCGAACGTCCCGATGTTCGGGCCCGCCGCCGGCGCGGTCTGCGGCAACGGACTGCTTGAAGGCGCGGAAGTCTGCGAGATCGGCGCGACCCAGACCGTGGCCTGCGGAGCCGGACAAGGTTCGCGGCGCGAAGCCTGCAACAGCGCCTGTACCGCTTGGAACGTCGTCCAGGCCTGCCCGGTCCTCACCGCCGACCATTGCGGCAACGGCGCGCTCGAGGCGTTCGCGGGCGAGTCGTGCGACGACGGCGCGCAGACCGGCCAGTACGGCCGCTGCCGCGCCGGCAATCTTGGCTGCGTGCGCCGCTGCGTCAACATCACGAAGCGGGCGCAGTATACCCTCGGCGACGTTTCGTTGGGGAGCTGTGTTTCCAACACCGAATGCGGCAGCAGCAGGGTCTGTACCGACCGCATGAACTTCTGCGGAGATGGCGTGAAGAACGGACCTGAACTTTGCGATGACGGCGTCTTGAACGGCCGGTATGGGCAATGCGCCTGGGACTGCCGCGGAGCCGGTCCGCGCTGCGGCGACCTTGAGACCAACGGCGCGGAAGCCTGCGACGGCAATCAGCTGACCGCTTCGGGCGTCTGCATCGATTCCGCCGCCAGCCTGGCCGATACGGCGACGATCGCCGGCGCCACGCAAGCTTGCGCCCGCGACGCCGATTGCGGCACCGGCAAGAAGTGCGCGCTGTGCGCGGTGACGGCGACCGGCGGCCTGCCGCAGACCCGAACCAAGAGCTGCTTGCCGGCCACTGCGCCGGTGACGGTAGCCTGCACGTTCGACAGCTGGTCCTCCTGCAAGCCTTCGGGCGCCTGCGGCAACGGCAAGGTGGAAGGCGCGGAACAGTGCGACGCGGGCACCGCCAACTCGACGACGGGCGAATGCCTGCCGACCTGCAAGCGCAATATCTGCAACGACGGCTTCGTCCGCGCGGGCATCGAGCAGTGCGACAATGGAGCCGCCAACGGCGTGCTCTGCCTGCCCAAGTACGGCCTGACCTGCAACTACTGCGACAACGCTTGCGCCATCAAGACCTTGACCGGCGGCTTCTGCGGCGACCAGGTCTTCCAGAACGCGGTCGCCAGCCCGCCTGGACCGGAACAGTGCGACAAGGGGCAAGGACTCGCGAACTCCATCGTCTGCGTCAGCACGAAGGGCGAACATCAGTCGTTCGGCCGCATCACCGGCTTCGTGTCCTGCACCAAGAGCAACTGCCAGCAAGGCTGCGTGGATGCGGAGAGCCGCATCTGCGACAACTCCCAGGGCACCGCCAATAGCGACCTCTATAACGGCGCGAACGAAGCGTGCCCGTCAACCTCCTCCGGCGCCGCGAGCTGCGCCACGAGCGCGTACAGTTCCGTCTGCCCGGCCGGAGGACCCGCCGCTTCGTGCCAGATTCCGCCGTCCGGAGATACGCGCTACGACGAACAGTCCGGAGCCCCGTCGTCCGCGGTCGTGCTGAATAACGTCTGCGATCCGGACGACGACAACGACGGCGTGCCGGACGTGTTCGATTGCGGACCGACCAACCCGGCGATGCATCCGGCCTACAAATATCCGAGCGACGGCAGCAAGATCAATATCCCGGCGGCGCTCGAGATCTGCGACGCGCTCGACAACGACTGCAACGGCGTCGTCAACGACAACCCGAACCTGCACACGAAGGTCGACATGATCTTCTCGGTCGACATCTCCGGTTCCATGCAGGGCTACATCGACGGCATCTCCGACGCGATTTCCCGGTTCGTCGGCAACTACCAGAACACCGAACATCGCTTCGGACTCGTCGTCTTCGGCCAGAGCACGGGATCGCCGATCCAGACCGCCGGCCCGCAAGGACGCGTCGTCATCAACCTGACGACCGTCTCGGCCTTCCAGACCGCCTTCTCGGCGCTTCTGGCGAACGGCGGCGGCCTTGAACCGATGTACGACTCGGTCTACGAACTTGCCAGCAGCGCGAACAAGTACAACATCAACTGGAGCAGCGACGCCCACCCGTACATCATCGCCGTCTCGGATGAGCCTCCCCGGTGCGGCTACGCGATCCCCATGGCTTCCTATCAGTGCCTCACCTCTGAAGACAGCCATTGGAAAGACGAAAGCGCCGTGTTCGGCAAGGTGAACGCCTGCGAGATCTCCGGCTGCGCAGGCGACGCCGGATTCCGGATCGAGACGTTCGTCATCGCGCCGACGACGTTCTACGACAAGTGGGACTCGATCATCTACGGCGACAAGGCCGGACGTTTCATCGAGATCGCTCCGAACGGCCTGCCCGGATCCAGCGACTACTACTTCGACAAGCTGAAGACGACGACCTTCGCGAACGTCTGCGCCGTCGGCGTGGGCACCGGCGTGGGAGCCGGCGCGGGCACCGGAGCCGATACGTTCTCCCTGTGATATACTCCAGCTGAACGACCGTCCGTATGCCGAAGAAGCTCATCATCGGAATCAGCGTCGCCTTGGTGCTCGTCGGCGCCGTCGTCTTGACGGTGTTGATCGTGCGCTCCAGGAGCTTGACGGACGAGGCGCCTCTCGACGGCGGGACGACCGCGACCGAGGCGGGAGGAGCGGGCGGCAAGCTGGGCGGCTCGACGACCGTGCCGGGCGGCTCGACGCCGGGGCAGGGGACGACGACCGAGACGGTTCCGCAAGGCGGGCCTTGCGGAGACGGCGTCTGCTCCGAAGGGGAGTCCTGGTGCAAGCCGGATTGCGGAAGCGCAGATGAACGCTTCCTTGGTTCGATCACGGCCGCGGACGTGACCTCCACTTCCTTCAAGATCACGTGGATGACCTCGACGCCTTCGACCGGTGAAGTCAGTTACGGCCTGTCGGACAAGTATGAACTCGGTACGGTGAAGTCGGAGACGCCTTCGGAATCGCACGCGGTGCTGATCCGCGGGTTGTCTCCCGGCAGCGGCTACGTCGTGCGCGTACGCGCGACGGAGGAAGGCGGCATCACGCACGAGGCCGCGCAGCTGTACTTCGAGCTCCCAGGAGCCGGGCGATAATCAAGAATTGGCGTATGATCTTCATCTTCGACGACAAGAACGAACCAGCCGACATTTTCGCGGACATCCCTTCCGAAAAGCCGCTCGCGCCAGGCCAGCGGCCCCCCGGCACGACGCCGCTCACGGTCGGGGCGTCCGGCGTCATTCTTGAGAGCGCCCCGTTCGGCAAGAAGTGGGTCATCATCGGTCTTGTCGCCCTGCTGTTCGTCGGCGGAGGCGTCGGTGCGTACTTCCTGTTCTTCCGCGGAGGCCAAGGGGCTCCGGCCGCCCCTGCGACGGAGCAGCCCGCACCCGAACCTCAACCCGCACCCGAACCGGAGCCCCAGCCCGCACCCGAACCTCAACCCGCACCCGAACCGGAGCCCCAGCCCGCACCCGAACCTCAACCCGCCGCGACGGATACCGACGGCGACGGACTGACGGACGCGCAGGAAGGCATCGCGGGTACGGATCCCGCGAAGGTCGATACGGACGGCGACGGCCTTTCAGACCGCGAGGAAGTCCAGACCTATCAGACCGATCCTCTGGACCCCGATACCGATGACGACGGGTTCAGCGACGGCGACGAGGTGAAGAACCGCTACAATCCAAATGGCCCCGGCCGTCTCGGAGAAATCCCGACGACCGCGCCATAAACCACGACCGAAATGCCTGAGCAACCGAAACAACTCGGCGGTGTCCCGAAAGACCCGGTGATTTACACCATCCCCGAGCAATTTTACGGTTTGGCCGCCAAGGCGCAGCTTCCCAAGGAAGCCGCCGCGCACGCGGCTCCAGGCGTCCAGGCCGCTCCCGCCGCCACGGCCGTTCCGGGCGCGCTTTCCGTTCCGCCGGAGAAGGAAAGCAAGACATGGCTCCTCATCCCGATCTTGGCCGTCCTCTTCCTCATCGGCGCCGGTTTCGCCGCTTGGTGGTTCTTGCGTCCGAAGAAGCCCGCCGCGCCCGCGCAGCCTTCCGTCACCCTGCCGGTGACGCCGCAGCCGCAACCGCAGCCGCAACCGGAGCCTGAGCCCGAGCCAGCGCCGCAACCGGAGCCTGCCACCACGACGGAAGCGGTTCCGCCGACGCCGGCGCCCGCCGATGATACCGACGCTGACGGATTGACGACCGCCGAAGAGACGCTCTTCGGTACGGACATCAGGAAGTCCGACTCGGATGACGATGGTTTCTCGGATTCGGTCGAAGTCATGAACCTCTACAATCCCGCCGGCTTCCGGCCGACGAAACTCGTCGAGGCCGGTCTGGTCAAGGAATACGCGGCGGTCAGCGGCGCGTTCCTGCTCCTGTATCCGACCAGATGGATCGCCCCGGCCTCGGCGGATCCGGATGCCTTTGCATTCAAGGACGAGGCGACGGGCGACGCGTTCAGCGCCGCGCTGCAGGAGAACCCGGACGGCCAATCGCTGCTCGATTGGTACCTGACGCGGAACCCCGGCGTCTCGGCCTCGCAAGTCCAGCAATTCACGACCAAGAGCGGCTTGGAGGGGATTCGCGTACCGGACGGAGCGGGCAGCCTCTCTGCCTACGTCGACCTGGGCGCGGGCGCCATCTACGAGCTCGGCTACGCCATGGGCCCGCAGGGGGTCTTGTACCGGTCGACCTTCACGATGTTCATCAACAGCTTCAGCAAGACGCCATGAAGGTGACGGTGCCCGTCGCCCGACGCGTCGAGGCGCCGGTCAGCGACGCATGGATCAAGAAGGCCGTGGAGGCCGCCCTGAGCGGCGCCAAGGCCTCGCGCGTCGACGAGGTCGGCGTGGTCTTCGTCGCCGACAAGGAGATGATTTCCTTGAATGCGGCGCATCGCGGCAAGCGCAAGACGACCGACGTGCTCTCGTTCGGCAATGACGGCAAAGCCTGGCCAGGGGAGGGGGGCAAGGGCTTACTCGGCGACATCGTCATCTCGATGCCGCAGATCCGCCGCCAGGCCGCAAAGGCGGGGAAACCCGTCCGTGACGAACTGGCGATGATGCTCGTCCACGGCACGCTGCACCTCCTCGGCTACGACCACGAGACCGTGAAGGACGAAAAGAAGATGTTTCCGCTCCAGAAACGCATCCTGAAGACCCTCGGATATGCTTGATCCCCGCCGATTCGCCCGCAGCCTGAAATTCGCCTGGAACGGCATCGCGACCCTGGCCAAGGAGGAACAAAGTTTCCGCCTCCAGCTCCTCGCCGCCCTCGCTTTGACCGCCATGGTCTTCCTTTTCGACCTCTCGCGCGGCGAGACGGCGCTTGTCGTCGTTGTGGCCGCGTTTACGCTCGTGCTAGAATTGCTGAACGGAGCCGTCGAACGCCTCGTCGACTTGTTCAAGCCGCGCATCCACGCGTACGCGGAACAGATCAAGGACATGATGGCCGGCGCGGTGCTCGTCAGCTCGGTCGGCGCGCTCATCGTCGGCATTTTGGTGTTTTGGCCCCACGTGGCCGAAACGTTCTAGCGATACCCATGGCCAAGTCTTCCGCCAGCGACATCATCACCGGACTCGACATCGGCTCTACGTCGGTGCGCGTCGCCGTCGGGCAACGGTCGTCTTCGGGTTCCGGGCGCGAGGCCATCCAGATCATCGGCGCGGCAGAGGCGCCCTCGATCGGCGTCTCCAAAGGCGTCATCACGTCCATCGAAGACGCGATCTCTTCCGTATCCACCTGCCTCGAGAAAGTCGAGCGCATGACCGGGGTCCAGATCGATCGCGCCTTCGTCGGCATCTCCGGCAGCCATATCGTCTCCCAGGAATCCAAGGGCGTCGTGGCCGTTTCCCGCTCCGACGGCGAGATCCGCGAGGAGGACGTCGAGCGCGCGCTCGAGGCCGCCCGCACCGTGGCGACCCCGTTGAACTACGAGATCCTGCACGTCCTGCCGAAGAGTTTCACCGTGGACGGCCAGTCCGGCATCAAGGATCCCGTCGGCATGACGGGCATCCGTCTTGAAGTCGACGCGCAGATCATCCAGAGCCTTTCCTCCCAGCTCAAGAACCTCACGAAGTGCGTCTACCGCACCGGCATCGAGATCGACGACGTCGTCCTCGGCATCCTGGCCGCCGCCGAAGCGGTCGCCACCCAGCGCCAGAAGGAGCTCGGCGTCGCTGTCGCTTCGATCGGCGGCTCGACGACGTCGCTCGCCATCTTCGAGGAAGGCGACGCGCTGCGCACCGTCGTCCTGCCCATCGGCAGCGACCACATCACGTCCGACATCGCCATCGGGCTCCGCACCTCCATCGAGGTCGCCGAGCGCGTGAAGGTCGAGCACGGGCTTGCCTCCTCGCGCGACGTGAAGAAGGAAGACATTCGGCTCGCCGACCTCGGCGCGGAGGAGGACGAGATCGTCTCCAAGAAGTTCGTGGCCGAGATCATCGAAGCGCGCGTCGAGGAGATCCTCGGCAAGATCGACAAGGAGCTGAAGAAGATCGACCGCAGCGGCCGCCTGCCCGCGGGCATCATCCTGACGGGCGGGGGAGCGAAGCTGAACGGCCTGGTCGACATGGCCAAGACGGAACTGCGCCTGCCGGCCGCGCTCGGCTACCCCGTGAACGTCTCCAGCATCACCGACCGCACCAACGACATCGCCTTCTCGACGGCCACGGGCCTGGTCCTTTGGGGACACCACCTTTCGGAATCCGCCCGCGGATCGCAAGGCATCGCCGCGAAGTTCGGCGGCATGCAGATCGGAAGCAAGTTCAAGAAGCTCCTGAAATCACTTTTGCCTTGAAGGACTTGTCCTGCGCGACCGCGCAGGACACCCTGAACCGCCATCAAGGCTGGGCCTGCCCAGCCGCGAAGGAGGAGCGGCCGACACGCGATAGGGAAGACAGGCTCAGCCTGTCTGACCGGCAGCGGGTCGGGTAAGCGACGTGGGGGTAAACCGAACAAGGGAGGTGTTCAGCGACCGTTGATAGATGGTCGTTTTTTTAGTACGCTGGCAGAGAAGACACCTAACCGCACGCGCGCCAGTATGGGCGAAGTCAAACCCGCAGTCGAGACATTCGCGAAGATCAAAGTCGTCGGCGTCGGCGGCTCCGGCAACTCAGCCGTCAACCGCATGATCACCTCCAAGATCCGGGGTGTCGAATTCATCGCCATCAACACGGACGTCCAGGCGCTGCATCACTCGCACGCGCCCGTGAAGCTGCACATCGGCAAGACCGTCACGCGCGGACTCGGCGCCGGCATGGATCCCGACATGGGCAAGCGCGCCGCCGAAGAGAGCGCCAACGAGATCCGCGAAGCCCTCAAGGACGCGGACATGGTCTTCGTCACCTGCGGCTTGGGCGGAGGCACCGGCACCGGCGCCGCTCCTGTCGTCGCCGAGATCGCCCGCGACCTCGGCGCGCTCACCGTCGCCGTCGTCACCCGGCCGTTCACGTTCGAGGGCGCCAAGCGCCGCGACGTGGCCGAGGCCGGCTACAAGGAACTCAAGGAGCGCCTCGACACCATCATCACGATCCCCAACGACCGCGTCCTCGGACTCATCGACAAGAAGACGTCGATGCTCGACGCCTTCAAGGTCATCGACGACGTCTTGCGGCAGGGCGTCCAGGGCATCAGCGAGCTCATCACCGTCCCGGGACTCATCAACGTCGACTTCGCCGACGTGAAGACCATCATGCTCGGACAGGGTTCGGCGCTCATGGGCATCGGCCGCGCCTCCGGCGAGAACCGCGCCGCCGAAGCCGCCAAGCAGGCCATCGCCAGCCCCTTGCTCGAGGTCGCCATCGACGGCGCCCGCGGCATCCTCTTCAACGTCACGGGCGGCGCCGATCTCGGCATGAAGGAAGTCGCGGACGTGGCTGACGTCATCACCAAGAACGCCGACGCCGACGTGAAGGTCATCTTCGGCGCGACGATCGATGAGACGATGCGCGACGAGATCAAGGTCACCGTCGTGGCCACCGGTTTCGACGGCCAGTCCCGCTCGCAGATGAGCTCCTCGATGAAGAGCGTACTTTCGGCCGGCTCCCTGTCCGCCGCCCCCCGTCCCGTGGAGAAGCCCGCCCTGAACCCGTTCCAGGCCGCCCCGGCCCCGAGGCCGGTCATGGAGGCCCCGAAGCAGCAGCCTCCGGCCAACGCCCCCCGCCGCATCAAATCGCTCGAACCGGAACCTCAAGTCTCGCGCTTCCGTCAGCCTGCCGTCGCGCAGCCTGCCGAAGAGGAGGAGCTCGACATCCCCGCTTTCATCCGGAAGAAGATGCTCTAAGCCCTGTGCGCTGCGTCGCCTGCAACTATAAGGACACCAAGGTCATCGACTCCCGCCTCTCCCAGGGCGGGATGGGGATTCGGCGGCGCCGTCAGTGCTTGAAATGCCACTTCCGCTTCTCGACCGTCGAAGAGGCCGAGATCCTGGACCTGACCGTCATCAAGCGCGACGGGCGGCGCGAGGCGTACATGCGCGAGAAGCTCGAGGGAGGGCTCCGCAAGGCGCTGCAGAAGCGTCCCATCACCGCGGAGACGTTCCATGAACTCGTCAATCAGGTGGAGCGCGATCTCCAGCGCCGCAAGAAGAACGAGGTCACGACGCGCGAGGTCGGCGAGATCGTCATGAATCGCCTGAAAGGCGTCGACACCGTGGCCTACATCCGTTTCGCGTCGGTGTACCGCGCCTTCGAGGACGTAAAGACGTTCCAGGAGGCGCTCGAACATCTTTCGAGGTCGGCCGGGGCGAAGCCTTCCAGGCCGAAGCTGAAACCCAAGGCCAAGAGCAAGAAGAAGCGTTAGATGGAGTATGGAGGAGCCGACCGCAACCAACACGCCCCGCCGCCCGCTGGCGTACGTCATCGTCGCCAGTTTCCTGCTGGGAAGTTTTTCCGGCGCCGCGTTCGGCGTCCTCTTCGCCGTCTCGCTGAATTCCAAATATTATCCCTGGCGCGAGTCCGTCGCGGCGCCGCTTGAACGCGAAGCGCCGGTCTCGGCCGAGGATCGCCAGGTGATCGAGGCCGTGCGCAAGGTCTCGCCGTCGGTCGTCAGCATCGTCGTCTCCAAGGACGTCTCCAAGCTCTACAACAGCACCGGCTCCTTCCCCTTCGAGGAGTTCTTCGGTCTCGAGTCCGCGCCGTCAGCGCCGCCGCAGACGCCAGGCCGGAAGCAGCAGATCGGCGGCGGTACCGGCTTCGTCATTTCGGCCGACGGCCTGATCATCACGAACCGGCACGTCGTCGCCGACGCGGAGGCCGAGTACGAAGTCGTGATGTCCGACGGACGCCTGCTTCCGGCCAAGATCGCGGCGGTCGACGCCATCCTCGACATCGCGGTGCTGAAGGTCGAAGCGGCGAACCTGCCCGTGGCGCCGCTGGGCGACTCCTCGAAGCTCGAGGCGGGCGAGACGGTCATCGCCATCGGCAACGCGCTTTCCGAATACAGCAACAGCGTCACGAAGGGCGTCATCTCCGGCATCAATCGCCGCGTCATCGCCGGCGACGGCTACGGCGATTCGGAGGTGATCGAGGAGGCGCTCCAGACCGACGCCGCCATCAACCCCGGCAATTCGGGCGGCCCGCTCATCAGCCTCCGCGGCGAGGTCATCGGGGTCAACACGGCGGTCAACCGTTCGGGGCAGTCCATCGGCTTCGCCATCCCGATCGACTCCGCCAGGGTCGTCATCGACAGCTACAAGGAGCACGGCCGCATCGTGCGTCCGTGGCTCGGCGTGCGCTACGTCATGCTGACGCCCGAGACCGCCAAAGCGAACGGCCTGACGGCCGAACACGGCGCGCTGATCGTGGGCGGCGGCAAGGGCGAGGGCGCGGGGATCATGCCGGATTCCCCGGCGGCCAAGGCCGGACTCCGGACGGGCGACATCCTGCTGGAAATCGACGGCACCCGCCTCGACGAGACGCACATCCTCTCCGGCGTCATCGCCCGAAGGAGATCCGGCGACGTCGTCGCGGTGAAGTTCCTCAGGGAAGCCGCGGAGCGCGTCGTGCAAGCGACGCTCGGAGAACTGCCGGTCACGCCATAACACCATTCAGGAAATCCCGATATGGACGCGAAGCGCACGAAGATCGTCTGCACGCTCGGCCCCGCCTCGTTTTCCGAAGAAACCATCCGGGCGCTCGCCGAAGCCGGCATGAACGTCGCGCGGTTGAACTTCTCCCACGGCACCCACGAGGAGCACGCCGAGGTCATCCGCAAGATCCGCGCCGTCTCCGAAGCCTCCGGCAAGACGATCGCCGTCCTTCAGGACCTTCAAGGCCCCAAGATCCGCGTCGGCGATCTGCCGAAGGAAGGCGTCACGCTCGAGGCCGGATCGAAGGTCGTCTTCACGACGGGCGAAGCGGACATCAAGGCGATGAAGCTTCCGGTCACCTACGATCTCCTGCACGAGGACGTGAAGCCCGGCGAGCGGATCCTGCTCGATGACGGCCTGCTCTCGGCCAAGGTCCTCGAGGTCAAAGGCCGGGAGGTCCTCTGCGAGGTGATCGACGGAGGCGTCCTCACGTCGCACAAGGGCGTGAACTTCCCGGAATCGAAGCTGAGCGTCTCGGCCATCACCGAGAAGGACAAGGCGGACCTGAAGTTCGGCGTGTCACAGCACGTGGACTGGGTCGCCCTTTCGTTCGTCCGCACCGCCAAGGAAGCCTACGACCTCCGGTACCTCATCAAGCAGTATGAGGAGGAGCTCGGCATCGAGCACACCTACGAGTTCCCCATCCGCACGATCGCCAAGATCGAGAAAGGCGAGGCCGTCCGCAACATCGCGGAGATCATCGGCGCGGTCGACGGCATCATGATCGCGCGCGGGGATATGGGCATCGAGATGCCTGCCGAGGACGTCCCGCTCATCCAGAAGAAGCTGATCGACGCCTGCCTCGCGGCGGCCAAGCCGGTCATCGTCGCCACGCAGATGCTCGACTCGATGATCCGCAACCCTCGGCCGACGCGCGCGGAGGTCTCGGACATCGCCAACGCCGTCATCGATCACGCGGACGCCGTCATGCTTTCGGGCGAAACGGCCAGCGGCAAGTATCCCGTCGAATCCGTCGCCATGATGGCGAAAGTCATCCACGAGACGGAGGCGTCGGCGTACGACGATCTCGAGGTGCGCTTCGAGAACGGCCTGGCGGAATCGACCGAGGACGCGATCTCGAAGGTCGCCAACATCCTGGTCCGCGGCGTCGATACCACGGCGGTCCTCGTGGCCTCGATGTCGGGAGACACGGCGCGCATCGTCAGCCGCTACCGTCCCGAGCGTCCCGTCTACGCGGCGACGGACAGCGATCGCGTCCAGCGCCAGCTGAGCCTCTCGTGGGGCGTCGTGCCGTTCGTCCTGCCCCGCTGCCGGACCGTCGAGGAGCTCGTCGATCGTTCCGTCGGCTATTTGAAGAATATCGAGGCCGTGAAGCCGGGCGACAGGATCGTGGTGGTCGCCGGCGAACCGGTCGGCCAGTCCGGCGGCGTCAATCTCGTCGAGATCCGGGACATCCATTGAACTGAATCCCGCCATATGGCCAAGCGCGCATCCTCGTCGGGTCCGTTCATCAAGTTCTTCGAGGACGTCAGCATGCGCGACGTGCCTTCGGTCGGCGGCAAGAACGCGTCGCTCGGCGAGATGGTGCGCAACCTCGTCCCGCGCGGCATCCGCGTGCCGGGCGGTTTCGCCGTCACGGCGGAAGCCTATTGGCGCTTCCTTGACGCGAGCGGCCTGCAGCAGACCATCAAGGACGCGCTCAAGGGCCTGAAGAAGGACGACGTCGAGGACTTGGCCGAGCGCGGCAATCGCGTGCGCCAGGCGATCCTGGCGGCGGAGATTCCCGCCGAAATCAGGAAGGCGCTCGACGAGGCGTACGACGAGGTCTGCCGGCGCCACGGCGCTGACGCCGACGTCGCGGTCCGCTCGTCCGCGACCGCCGAAGACCTGCCTGGCGCCTCGTTCGCCGGACAGCAGGAGACGTATCTCAATATCCGCGGGAAGTCCGCGCTGGCCGACGCGTATCGCCGCTGCCTGGCGTCGCTGTTCACCAATCGCGCCATCATCTATCGGCAAGAGAAAGGGTTCGACCACCTGAAGGTCGCCTTGTCGGTCGGCGTGCAGAAGATGGTCCGATCGGACTTGGCCTCCGCCGGGGTCATGTTCACGATCGATACCGAGACGGGCTTCCGGAACGCCGTGCTGGTGAACGCCGCCTATGGGCTCGGGGAGAGCGTCGTGCAGGGCAAGGTCACGCCGGACCAGTACTACGTCTTCAAGCCGACGCTGGAAAAAGGGTTCCGGCCCATCATCGGCAGGACGCTCGGCAGCAAGGAGACCAAGATGATCTACAGCCTGGAAGGCACCTCGCCGATCCGGTCCGTCCCCGTGCTCGCCGAAGAGCGCAAGCGGTTTTGCCTGACGGACGACGACGTCCTGACCCTCGCCGGCTGGGCGGCGGCGATCGAGAAGTACTACACGAAGATCGCCGGCGAATACCGGCCGATGGACATCGAGTGGGCCAAGGACGGGCAGAGCGGGGAGCTTTTCATCGTCCAGGCCCGTCCCGAGACGGTCCAGGCGCTCAAGGACAGGGAGGTGCTCGAAGAGTACGTCCTCGGCGAGAAGGGCGAACTGCTGGCCGCCGGCTTGTCCATCGGTTCCAAGATCGGCCAGGGGCGCGTGCGCATCATCAAGGACATCCGCGACATGGCGTCCTTCAAGGACGGGGAGGTGCTCGTCACGGAGATGACGGATCCGGATTGGGTGCCGATCATGAAGCGCGCGGCCGCGATCGTGACGAACAGCGGCGGACGCACTTGCCACGCCGCCATCGTGTCGCGGGAACTCGGGACGCCGGCGGTCGTCGGCACGGGCGACGGCACGTCCGTCCTGAAGGAAGGCCAGGAGGTCACGGTCTCGTGCGCCGGAAGCGACGAAGGCCGCGTCTACCGAGGCCTCCTCCCGTTCAAGGTGGTCAAGACCAAGCTCGCCGGCTTCAAGAAGCCGAAGACGCGCATCCTGATGAACATCGCCGAACCGGAGCTGGCCTTCGACCATTCGTTCATCCCGAACGACGGCGTGGGGCTCGCGCGCATCGAGTTCGTCTTCTCGAATCACGTCAAGATCCATCCGATGGCGCTTCTGAGATATGACGCGCTCGAGGATCAGGAACTGAAGGCGAAGATCGACGAGTTGACCTACGCGTACGCCGACAAGCGCGCCTATTTCACGGAGCGCCTGGCGGAAGGCATCGGCCGGCTCACCGCGGCCTTCTGGCCGAACGAGGTCATCGTGCGCACGTCCGATTTCAAGACGAACGAATACGCGAACCTGATCGGCGGCAAGCTCTTCGAGCCGAAGGAGTCCAACCCGATGATCGGCTGGCGAGGCGCGTCCCGCTATTACGACCCGAAGTACAAGGAGGCGTTCCTGCTGGAGTGCGAAGCCTTCCGCAAGGTCCGGGAGGACATGGGACTCAAGAACCTGGTGATGATGATCCCGTTCTGCCGGACGCCGGAAGAGGGCAAGGCCGTCCTGAAGACCATGGCGGAAGCCGGGCTCAAGCGCGGCAAGGACGGCCTGAAGGTCTACGTGATGGTGGAGATCCCCTCGAACATCATCCTGGCCGACGAGTTCGCGAAGATCTTCGACGGCTTCAGCATCGGTTCGAACGACCTCACGCAGCTCACGCTCGGCGTCGATCGCGATTCCGAGCTGGTCAGCCACCTGTATGACGAGAGGAACGAGGCCGTCCTCGCCTCGATCCGCCAGGTCATACGGGCGGCCAAGCGCAACCGCGTCAAGATCGGCATCTGCGGCCAGGCGCCGTCCGACTTCCCCGCGTTCGCCGAGTTCCTCGTCCGCGAGGGGATCGACAGCATCTCCCTGAACCCCGACACGGTCATCAAGACCTCGATGGCGATCGCGAAGCTCGAGTCGAGACTGGACCGCTGATGCGGCGTTCGCCGTAAAACGGTATACTGGAGGCGTATGAGATCGAGGAGGATCCGTCCGCGATTGAACGTCGGGCTGAAGGTGGCCGCCATGGTCATCTTCTTCGAGTTCCTGATGATCACGGCGTACACGATCGTCACGAACCTGATCCTCGACGAACAGACGCTGACGCGTATCCTCAACCTCAGCCAGCAGAACCTCATCGCCATCGTGCTCATCACCTCGCTGGTCCTGGCAGGCTACCTGACCTACTTGGTCATCACCCGCATCTTCAGTCCCGTCACGCTGCTGACGCAAGGCACCGAGCAGATCATGAAGGGCAACCTCGACCTGAAGCTCGAGGTGAGGACGGGCGACGAGCTCGAACTGCTTGCCGACCGCTTCAACGCCATGGCCGCGGCGCTCAAGGCCGAGCGCGCCACGCTCGAGAACAAGGTCCTCGAGCGCACGAAGGCGCTGGAAGTCGCCCAGCGGCAGGAGATCGAACGGCAGAACGACATCCTCAAGCTGAAGGACGAATTCCTTTTCGTCGCCGCGCACGAATTGCGCACGCCGGTGACTTCGATCCGCTGGAGCCTCGAGTCCGTATCCGACCGCAAGATGTCGGAAGATATCCGCCAGGCGTTCGAGGACGCCATGACCGGCAGCAAGAACCTCGGCACGCTGGTCGAGGACCTGCTCAACATGGCGCGGCTCGACGCCCGCCGCATCCCGTTCAAGAAGGAGTTCGTGAACCTGGTCGAGGCCGCGCAGGTCGTGCTGAAGGAACTGGAACCGATCGCCGCGAAGAAGAAGGTCGAGCTCGCCTTCGAGACG
>Ga0113563_10000226_pt1 | contig 24649 bp, 26 predicted proteins | sample Mud3Dept3metaG_FD_80117 | JGI IMG/M metagenome (GOLD analysis project Ga0113563, IMG submission 80117) | Freshwater wetland microbial communities from Ohio, USA, analyzing the effect of biotic and abiotic controls - Mud 3 Core 4 Depth 3... | ecosystem: Environmental > Aquatic > Freshwater >... | reverse complement strand
TCATGCTCATCGCCGGCGCAGGCGTCTCCGTGATCAGGGCAACCATCATGATCATCGTGTACATGTTCGCGCTTCTTCTTGACAGGGGGCGCCACGTTCTCAATACCATGGCGGTCTCCGCCATCGTCATCCTGCTCATATATCCCCACTCACCGTTCATGCCCTCCTTTCAGCTCACGTTCCTGAGCCTACTGGCCATAGTCCTGTGCATGGAGAGGGCCTATCCCCGATTAAAATCCATTGGCCTTAAGCCCGCAACCTGGGTCCTTTCCGCCGTCTTCACAACGATTGCGGCAACCGTGGGGACCGCACCTATCGTCATCTATCACTTCTACGGACTGAATCCTTTCAGTTTCATCCACAACCTCGTAACCGTTCCATTGATGGGTGTCGTGGCAACGTCAATGAGCCTGGTCGGCATGGCAGTGCCCTATGGAGAATACCTGCTAAAACTCTCGGGGTATTCCATCGACCTGAACATCGTCGTACTGCGCTTCCTCGACTGGGGATACCTCTTCCCCATTGTCCGGCCCAGCCTGTATGAGGTTGTTCTATACTTTGCCCTTTTCCTCGCGCTCCTCTTCATTGGAAGAAAGCCTGTCTCATTGTTCGCCCTGATTCTTCTCGTGCCGCTTCTTGTTGTCCAGGCACATCGGGTGTACGAAAATAGGTTTCACAACGATTTTTGCGTTAACTTCATTGACGTGGGTGCGGGTGAGGCCACACTCATTGAGGCCCCTCACGGACTGCGGGTCCTTATCGACGGAGGCGGATCTTACTCCGGGGATTTCGATTCGGGCGCGCGGGTCGTCATGCCATTCCTTCTGTCAAAAAAGATTCTGACGCTCGATTATGTGATCAACAGTCATCCCCACGGTGATCACATAGGAGGCCTCACATCCATCATCCAGAATCTCAGGGTACACAACTTCGTGGGGAGCGCCTTTCTCGCGGAATACCCGAACCTTCCCCAGCTTCTCACCCTACTCAGAGAAAGAGGGACTAATCTTGCGTTGTGGAAAAGAGGCGAGGTGCACGTGCTCGGCGAGGACAACGATGGCCTCCACGTGAGCGTGTTCCATCCAACCCCCTTTACATCCTTTGAAAACCTGAACGATGCCTCTCTCGTCTTCAAGATTTCCTACAAGGATCACCACATTCTCTTCCCAGGCGATATCGGTATGGACGTAGAGGAAAAACTGGTTGCTGCATCGACCGAGCTTAACTCGCACGTACTCAAAGTCGCCCACCACGGTAGCGGCTCATCGAGCGGATATCCGTTTATCCGCGCCGTAAGACCGGATGTCGCGATCCTGAGTGCAGGGGGAGGCATCAAGAGTCTGCCCAGTCACGACACTACAGACCGGTTCAGGCAGCTCTCCATTCCTCTCTTCCGCACGGACAAGCAGGGGCTCGTTACGGTCTGCTCAGATGGGAAGCGGCTGACCTATACGGTCTTCCAAGAATAAGCCAGCACGGCCCTGTTCGGTTTCTTTGGTTTGACTGCTCACCGGTCTCCCGTCTCCGGTCGTCTTTACTATTCACCGATCACTGATAACTGATTTGCGCTATCGATTGACAATTCCTCCCAATTGGTGAATAATGGTTGCCAATATGGATGTGACAGCTCTTGTAGCAGTAGGTGCGGGTATATTGTCCTTCTTCAGCCCATGCGTGCTTCCCCTAGTGCCCTCGTTTCTCATCTTCATCAGTGGAGCCACCATTGATAATTACGGCGAGCTCAGTGCAAAAAGATACAGGAAAAGGTTGCTCATTCATGCCCTTGCATTCATTGTAGGCTTTTCAGTGGTGTTCATCTCGCTCGGCGTCGCCTCTTCGGTGCTCGGCAACGTCTTCGCGACGTACGAGAAATGGATCGTACGGATCGGCGGGGTCTTGCTTATCCTCTTCGGCCTCAACATGCTGAACATCCTGAAAGTGCCCTTTCTGAACCAGGAAAAAGTAATAGAACTCAAGACGAAACCAATAGGTGTCGTCGGCTCCTTCCTCGTCGGCGTCACCTTCTCGCTCGGCTGGACTCCCTGCATTGGACCCGTGCTCGCATCGATTCTCCTTATCGCTTCAACAACAAACACGGCAACTGAGGGTCTCTACCTGTTGAGCCTTTACTCACTCGGGCTTGCAGTGCCCTTCTTCGTGGCCGCACTGCTCGTCGGACGACTTGTCTACTTTATGCAAAAGTATGGTTGGATCATGAAGTACTCTGCCAAAGTCATCGGCATATTGCTTGTAGTGGTCGGCGTACTGCTTATGACTGGCTATTACACGCGGATCAGCGCGGCGCTCCTGGCACTGTAAAGACAGGAAAAAGATTAAAGGTCCAGCTTTTTTAGGTCTGCTTCGAATCTGTCATTAAACTTCTTCAAAACCCGGTTCTCGATCTGCCTCACGCGCTCCCTGGAAATTCTGAACCGCTCTCCTATCTCCTGAAGCGTCATCGGTTCTTCAGCCATGATGCGCTTCTCGAATATCAGCAGCTCTTTGTCGTTCAGCAAACTCTTGAACTCCGCCACCTTCTGGGCGAGAATCTCCTTCTTCTCCTTGGCGGTCACCACCTCTTCGATGTTCTCGCTGCTTTGCATCACGTCCATCAGTGTTTCCTCGCCCTCATCGTACAGCGGATGATCAAGAGACATGTCGGTGTATGTCAGTCTCTTTTCCATATCCTCGACTTCTTCTGTCTTCACGTCGAGGGTGCTCGCCAGAAGCTGAGGTGCGGGAATCATGCCGGCTGCTTCAAGCTTCTTCTTCTCTTTATTGAGCCGATAGAAGAGTTTTCTCTGACTCTGGGTCGTACCAACCTTGACGATGCTCCACGAGTCCATGATATGCTTGAGAATGTAAGCCCGTATCCAGAAGGAGGCATACGTCGAAAACTTTGTCCCTTTGTGTGGGTTGTATTTCTTGACCGCGTGAACCAGGCCTACGTTCCCTTCCTGGATGAGGTCAAGTATATTCAGGTAGGAGTTGTAGTATTCCAGGGCAATCTTTACAACAAGCTTCAGATTGGACAACACGAGCTTTTCAGCCGCTGCCCTGTTCCTCTTGGTAAAAACCTTTTCCGCCAGTTCCAGCTCTTCCTCTCTGGTGAGAACATGGTGCCTGGAGACCTCGGCGAGATATCTCTTGAGCGGGTCATACGGTATGGGGAGGGCCTTTTCCTCGGTCTGCCTGACTTCAACCTCCCGTCCTGCCTCGACTAGGCCCTCATCACCCTTGCGGCTCACGTTCTGCCTCTCCGAATCTTGATCAGCTCTGCCGCGATGCTGATGGCTATTTCCTGGGGTGTTTCCGCACTGATATCTATACCCACAGGGGCGTGGATCGTTGACAGAAGTTCCTCTTCGAAACCTCTTTGTCGCATGTAGTCCATCACCATTTTAGTTTTACGGCGGCTTCCTATCATGCCCACATATCGGGCCGGCCGCTTCATCACATGCTCCAACACAAGTGCGTCGTGCTTATGACCTCTCGTCAAGATTACCACATATTCATTACCGTGGAAACTGAGCTCATCAAAGACCCTTGAAAAGTCCTGAACGATCACCCGATCTGCTTCCGGGAACCTCTCCGTGTTCGCGAAGTCCTCACGGTCGTCGATCACGACCACACTGAACTCGATCATGGCCGCGATGCGAGAGACAAATTGCGAGACATGGCCAGCGCCAAATATGTAGAGGACAGGCGAGGTCTGGACCGGCTCTATCACGGCGTTACCGATGACAACAGGCGTCCTTGATTCCAAGTACTCCTTGAAGCGCGCCTTGATTTCAGGAGAGACGATGTCCCCTATCACTGTTCCGTCGAGCCTGATAAGGCTTTTCGAGAGGCCCTGCTCCGAGTACGTGGTTACCAACAGGGCGCCAGACCCGATTCTCTCCTGGTCGGAGATCTCCCGGTAAAGCGACCTGTAGCGCTCCAGCACGGGCTCCACAAAAATGTCCACGTTACCGCCGCAGATCATTCCCTCGTCTTCCAAAAGCTTTCCATTCATCGCGTAGTGAAGCAGCTTCGGCGCTCCTGTCTTGATCACCTTTCTCGACTCCTGCCACACCTCTGCCTCGGTGCAGCCACCGCCGACAGTGCCAAACAGTTTTCCGTCACCGCCGACAAACATCTTCGCCCCTTCCTCCCTCGGTGTTGCCCCGAGCTTTTTCACGATGGTGGCAAGGGCACCTCCACTGCCTTTTTCCAGGTAATCGTCTATGATGGCATAAATGTCCATGTCTGTCCCTCGGTGAGTTCGGTCCACCCGACTCGCGCCCTATTCAGGTTCGATTGTACCGGTGCATGACTGCCTCAAGTACGCCGCCGGCGATGGCACGCGCTTTGTCTGATATGGTGTAACAGTTACGGGACGCCGCTCGAGGGTCTATATCCCCAACTTTTTCGTGCTGTGCCACGTCAATCTCACGGATCAGCCCCCGCAGGATGCCTCCGATTTCTGCACGAACCGGCTCCCCACCCACGTAAAGTACAACATCCCCTTTGCTGACGGCTTCACCGATCGCCCTTACGTGTCTCACGCGGCCCGCGAGTGGCGCCCTGAGCACACGCTCATCGGTGAAGCCTTCAGTCGTGCCCGGCTTACCGGTAAAGGGCTCGGCCTGCCCCTCATAGATGGGTCTTGCCAGATCGTGCCCCCTGTTACTCTCTATCACTACGTGCACATCATCCGGTGCAATGAAGCCAGGTCCTACCCCAATCACGAGTGGTGCTTCTGTCACGCGCGTTCCCGTGTTTTTCCTCTTTGCCATGATCGCGTCGACAACCACGTCCGGCTTCAACTCAGCAACGATCTTCCATTCCGGATCGATCATCACGCCGACGCAACGGCGCTGCCACAGGGCTTCCAGCGCGCCGGCGTTCTGAATCAGCTCGGCCCTGACACCCTCCACTTCCACGAAACCTTCATGCACTGCCTCGCAGAAGGCAACCCCTCTGCGCACGGCGAGCGGATGCGCTATTTCTGTCATGACTATTCGGGTGATGCCTGCCATGAAAAGGCAGTGGGCGATACCTGTAGCCATCTCGCCCGCACCTTTCACCACCACCCTCAGGTCCTTCATGCTCATGTGTTACGTGCCCTTTCCGAAGAAACAATTGGGATAGTGACATTCCGGGCAGTTGATGCAGAGCCCGCCGTGGGCAAGCTCGAGTATATCACGTTTGGTCACGGGCAGGCCAGCCATGACAGGGGGGAGGACGATGTCCAGGATCGTGTTCCTGCTGTAATAGACGCATGCAGGTGCACCGAGGACATACTTACCCTTGCGCCGCGCCAGGAGAAACATGGCCCCGGGGAAAACCGGCGCTCCATAGGCCAGGATTTTGGCCCCCGTTGCCGCAATGCCTTCCCGTGTCACGTCGTCAGGGTCAACCGACAGCCCTCCTGTTGTAATAACAAGGTCTGCCCCGCGCTCGAACAGACGCATGATGGCTTTCTTGATGCTGGTAATGTCATCCGGGGCAAACTCCTTTCCCACGACCTGCAGTCCATAATTCTTGAGCCGCTCTTCCACGGCAGGAGAACCGTCCTTTATGCGTCCCGTGAAAACTTCCGTTCCCGTCACCACGAGTCCGGCCTTTAGAGCCTTGAAAGGTAGGATCCGTATGATCCCCTGCCTGGCCAATCGCTCCGCTTTCCTCAGCGCCTTTTCTTCGATCGCGAGCGGGACGATCCGTGTTGCTGCCACCAAGTCCCCTGGCTTGACCGGATAACGATCGGGAATGGTAGTCAGAAGCACATCGTCGACGCTGTTGATCGCGTTGAGCCTCGCTTTATTAACCCGCAAGAGGCCCGTCACTTTGCTCACGATGTTTACCCTTCCCTCTTTGGGAGGCAGCAATTCCATGTGCTCGTCCGTTACCGCTTCGGCTATCCGCTGCGCCGCTTCGTCCTCGTGCACCGCCTTCTCAAGACCGTCCGTCACGTACACGTAGTTCTTTCCAAGGTCGAGAAGCTTCTCCACATCCTGCAGCTCAATTATTTTCCCCCGCCTGAACGCCACGTCCTTCTTCTTTTGAGGCACTATCTCCGTTATGTCGTGCGCCAGCGTAAGGCCGACTGCGTCTTGAACTTTAACCTTTTTCAATCGTATGTCCCCTCCTCCTCACCTTGTCAATCTCTTCTTCTGTGTCAAGATCAAGGACCGTACCCTCGTCTCCCTCAACGTAAAGTATATCCTGATTATGGTTCTCAAGGATAGTGCGAAGACCGGCATCGCCCGTTAAGGAGCCCAAGTCCGCTGTATATCGTGCAAGATCGATCAGCACGGGATGACCCCTCTCACCCCCATGCACAGGCACAACGATGCGATGGCCGCCTTTTCGGTACTGCTGCACCATCCTCCCCAGCGTCTCCTTCTGAACAAGAGGCTTGTCTCCCAGATGGAAGAAGACCCCGCCGGTCTGATCCAGCAATGGCAACACGGCTTTTACGGATGTGGACATGCCGCCTGAGTACTCCGGGTTGTGAACAAGAGTGAGTGGGAGGTCCTGAAGCAGCCTCTCAAGACGTTCCGTCTCGAAACCCGTCACCACAAATACACGCCCCTCGTTGAGTTCCAGAAAGCGGCTGGCTGTCCTCCTGATCACTACCTCCCCGTCGAGCAAAAGACAGAGCTTGTTGAGACCAAGCCTTGTTGAAGAGCCTGCTGCGAGTATGACCGTGTCGATCTGCATTGTATTTATCATGTTTGCTGAGGTCGGGAAATGTGGCAGGTACGATCAGCCGAGCCAGGCCAGAAAGGGTCGGACGGTCGCGCGACCTTCCTTCAGCCCTTCTGCGCCTGCCGGTTCAGATCCGCAATCAGATCATCCACATTGATGCCGTGAACTTCTGCACCCTGTTCTATGGTTTCGAAAAGAGCGGCCTGGCAGCCGACACAACCGAGGCCGTATTGTTCGAATGTGGCACGTGTCTCCGGGTACTTCCTCACCACCTCTTCGATCGACATCTGTTTCTCTATCATGCTAGGCTCCTTCGCTGCCCTTTCTAAAAAACATCCGCTGAGAATATGTAGATCTTCGTTTCCTTCGACTTCCACGCATCCCTGGGGATACCCGCCTTCAAGCAAGCGTACTCAAGAAAGGTCTTCCTGTCCCAGGCATACTCCACCGCAACCTGCGGCAGAAGCAATCCTGTGTCCAGACCCCGCTCGATATACAGGCCATGGACCCCCACCTCTATCTCTTCTATATCGTCTATTTTCCTCATCGGTGTCAAGACAGATATCTCGATTTCGGTGTTTTTCCATTCATCCGGATCAAGGGGTGCAAATCTCGGGTCATGGAAGGCCGCTTGCCTGGCCATCTCTCTTACCGTCTGGTCAAGGGGCAGAACTCCCTTGATATGCCCTATGCAGCCTTTCAGCTGACCATGTGTCTTGAGGCATACAAAGGCACCCATCCGCTCCTTGAGTCTTTCAGGGACCGGCAGGGGCTTTTCTTTTCTGTCAAGAAGCTCACTCTCGATGCTCTCCCTTACCAGGTCCTTCATCAATTGTCTCTCTTCATCGGAAAACTGCAGGTTTACTCCCGCCTTTCTAGTCGCCACAACGCTCACCTGCTCTGTAAAAAACGCACGAGACGTAGCCGACAACAGCACCCTTATCCCCGGACGTGTCCCCTGAGTTGGCATACTTCACTACTCGACTCGCGTTTGCACCCATTTCTCGGGACAGCAGCATCGTCGTTATGACCGGACCAGACCCGCACGCTTCACACCTGTCTTTGTCGAGATCATCGATCAGACCCTTGACATCGAACGCGTTGAGACGCTCCACTATCTTGCCATCCAGTTCAAGCGCATGGCGGTATGGGTAGTAATGAGAGAGGTCAGTACTCCCCACCACCAGGTACTGTTGCCGCTTATCCTTCGTGTCCTTCGTGCGCTTCATGTCCTCCATGACGTCGAAGAGGGCCGAGGCAAGCTCTTCACACGTGTCAGTATCGTATGTGCCCATGATGAGCGGGAGGAGCCGGAATTCCTTGAGCACGAATTGAAGAAAGGGTATCTGCACCTCAAGCGAGTGCTCTCCCTCATGTGCCCTGGCGTTATCCTGGACCTCCGGAAGGCGAGCGAGCAACTTCGAAGCAAACGCTTCATCGACAGGCACCACTCCCAGGGGTGTCTTGTATCCGCCATGTTTCTGCACGGCAGCCCCCTCGAAATATTGCCGGTGGCTGGGAGCCAAGATGATTACAGTGTCATAGGTGCGACCGAGCAAAGTCTTGTAACCATGCGCCGCGACCGGGCCAGAATATATGTAACCGGCATGAGGCGAGATCAACCCCAGAATATCACCCTCTATGGGCTCCACGCTCGCCCGGCCGATATGTTCCTCGATCTCGCTGGCGAGAGCCCTCGGGTTGCCGGGGTAAAACGTGCCGCTGACTGCTGGTTCCCTGATCATTTCGGAACGCCTTCCAGAACTTCTTGGACTGAGTAATATTGTAGACCATATAGCCGGATAGTCAAATGAATTATGGCCTGTGAATTATGGCCTGTGAAATGCGGGCCCGTGAGGTCTGAATGCTTCGGGCACGTGAGCTACTGCTTACGGATGAAGTTCCAGAGAAGGATTGCAGTTCGAAGTTAGGAGGTCTTCAGATGCTTTCTCGACTTCCTGCGTTCGGGGCCTATGTACGGGAGACCTTCGCCGCGTATCGGCTCCGATGTGACATCGACCCATTCCGAATCCGAGGGACGGAAAAATGCTTTGATGCTGTTTGATGCAATCAGATAATCGAGTATCGCCTCATCAACGTAATCGTAGGAGTCATCCTGGTATCTAACGTGCACCATCTGTCCCTCCGGTATCCTTCTGATGCGCATCCGAACCTGTCGTCCGCAAACCAACCACTGAACGGATAATAACCAGTCTACCACTCTCTCAAACAGAAACAAGTGATCGAAAGGCTATTTCCGCTAGGAACAAGGGCTATAGAACTACTGACTAGAAAATCAGAGAACCCGCTTCAGGGTGCGATCTGCACCTGATCACCGAATTTTTCGGCAAGAGCTCTGGAGAGTGCTGATGCGGTCTCTTCGTCGGCCATTTCCACCATGAGTTCGCCCCCATCCCCGACGACGATCCTCCCGTATTTTCTCACTACCTCGGCCACGTCATTCGGCTCCACAGTCCACCAGCCCCGCGTCCGTTTCAGAAGCTCCTCGCCCTTCAGGGGCTGGGGGGTGACCAGGTCGATGCTGCGGAACCAGGCGTCCCACCCGATCTGGGCAGGGGCCCGAAGCACCGGTGAGACTGGATCATGATATATGCGGCATCTGCCAAAAAGACGCGCCCGGATCATTTTAAAGACTCCGTGACGACTTCTTCAAGCTTCTGGTTCTGATGCGCCGTACCGGCGGGGAGACTTACTCTGCCTCGCTCGAGGATACGGCCAAGGCATATCACATAGAGCGCGGCCAGATCCTCCTCTGAGCCAATCAGGCCTCTTCTCTGAGCCCTGCCCCAGGCCTGCTCAAAAAGCCTTAGAGCCTGTTCGCGCCATACCCTGAGTCTCCTGTCAAGCTTCGGTAGTGCCGTCCCTTCAAGCAGCTTCTGCTGCGCCTTCTCCATAGCGCTAAAGGTCCCGCGCATTGCCTGTACCGCCGGGTCTCGCCCAAAATCGTCCTTCTCGTTCATGACCTGCGTTTAGCCTACCAGACGAAAATTTGAGTGTCAACACGCCGGTTTTTTGTTTCGTTGCCCAGCCGTGATGGCCGACCGCTGACGGCTGACAGCCGACCGCCGCCGTTTACTGGTCACTGATCACCGGTCACCGATTACCGATTACCGGTCGTTCATTCCCTCCGTGTCTCCGCGTCTCCCACTCTCCGTGTCTCTCTCGACACTCGACACTCGACACTTTCCAGGGGTCACTGACTTACAGTGTCATATTATTGACTCTTCCCTACACCCGACCTCCTTTTTTCTTCTGGTGACCAGTCAACTACTCTCCCGGTATTCAGTCCGTGCGCTCAGACCGCTAGCGGCTGCACAGCCATCGTTACAGGCACTCTAAGCTCCCTAGCCTCCGAACCATGGACCCGGGACCCGGCAGCTTGGCACGGGAATTGAAAAAGCAACATATCCCTTCATGTTCTGACATGGGGACAAGGACGGGACAAGGACAGTCTAAGGAGGTGTTATGCGTGACATTGGTAATGTGAGGCAAGTCTACCGCGGGGCTATCGTTCCGGCCTCAAACTCTGCGACAACACCTTCAGGGTCTTTTTCGGATGCGCTGGCATCACAGGTCTCAAAAGACAGCCCTTTCGAAAGCGCGGTCAGCTTCGTCCTCAAGAACAAGAGAGGATACGTCCCGGGCGAGAATCCCATGAAATACGGGATCATGCAGACAACGCTGAAGGATTACGACCCAAAGGGGCGCATAGCACAAGACGTCAGCCAGTTGGATGAAGCCAAAGCAAGGCAGATCTACAGAAAAATTTGGGAAAGGGCTGGCTGTGACAAGCTACCTTACCCCTTGAACGTCATCCATTTTGACACGTACGTGCATCGTCCCAAGACCGGAATCGAGGCACTGAAAAAGGCTCAGGGTGACCCGCAGGCCTATCTCGACATACGAAAATCTCTCGAAGACGGGATCAAGGGCTACGAGCCGGCACGGGCTCAGGTGCGGAATCGTGTTGACCAACTCGCTGCATACGTGAAGATGAATACTGCCGGCACCGAGGGTGCAACGATGCCAGAGAGCGCTGGCACACAGGAGGTCGCAAGCAAGAAAAAGACGCCCAGCCATTTCGACGAGGCGGCCACCCTCATTTTCAAACACGAGGGCAAAAGAATCGTTCAGAACGACAACGGAAAGGGACCGGCCAGGTTTGGCATCCTTCAGACTACCCTCAAAGAGCTAGACCCCGAGGCCAGAATAGCGAATGACGTAACCGAGCTGGACGAAGGAAAGGCAAAACAGATTTACAAGAAGATCTGGTATCGTGCGGGATGCGACAAGCTGGACTACCCGCTCAACATCATACACTTCGACACGTTCATGCACAGGCCGAGCATGGCCATAGAAACCCTTGATAACTCTGACGGTGACCCGCAGACCTATCTTGAACTGCGCCAGACCGCCTTGCGCGGCCTGAGGGGCTACAAGAAGTTCGCAGCCTCGTGGGAGGGCAGGATACGGAACCTGACAAAACTTCTGGTTCCGGCCGGCCAGTCGGCAGAGAAGAAGTCAAACCGGCCACAGGTGCTGGAGCAGGGTGAGGCAGGGTAAAAACTGGAGTAGTGGAAGATTGGAATGATGGGTAAGCGCCTCTGACCCATTCTTCTATTATTCCACCGTTCTATTATTCCATCATTCCAGTATTCCTTCGCTCCGCTATTCCCTTACTCCGTCATTCTAAGACCTAAAGTGCGGCTAGAACGCATGCCACGGTACGGCCCACCTCTGACGGGTCCTTCACCACTGTTATCCCGGCAGCCTCAAGAGTCCTGATCTTTTCAGTTGCGCCGCCGACTCCACCTGAAATGATTGCTCCCGCATGTCCCATGCGCCGCTCAGGAGGCGCTGTCAGCCCTGCTATGAAGGCGACGAGCGGCTTGGTCATGACCCGCTGAAAAAACGCTGCCGCCTCCTCTTCTTGACTGCCGCCTATCTCTCCGATCATCACCACCGCATGAGTCTCGACATCCTTCTCGAATAGCTCCAGCACTTCCACGAATGAAAGGCCCACGATGGGATCGCCGCCGATTCCCACACAGGAGGATTGCCCATGACCGAGCTTCGAAAGCTGGTCTACCACTTCGTAGGTCAGGGTACCGCTCCGCGACACAATGCCCACGCGGCCCGGCCTGTGGATGTAGCCTGCCATCACACCGACCTTCGACTTCCCAGGCGCGATCACGCCGGGCGTATTCGGGCCGACAAGGCGCACCTTCTTTCCCTGCAGATAATGGCGGACTGCGATCATGTCAAGCGTCGGTATGCCTTCCGTCAGACAGACGACCAGGCCAAGACCCGCTTCTGCAGCCTCCATAACAGCATCGGCCGCGAAGGCAGGCGGCACGAATATGGCTCCCGTGTTGGCACCGGTCGCTGCCCGAGCATCCCTGACCGAGTTGAAGACGGGCACACCCTCCACCTCCTGTCCTGCCTTGCCTGGCGTGACTCCTGCCACGACCCTGGTTCCATACTCCAGCATCTGGCGCGTGTGGAACGCGCCCTCGGCACCCGTGATGCCCTGTACAACAACCTTCGTGTTCTCGTCAATGAGGATGCTCACACCAACTTCCCTGAGTGATTAGTCGTATTCAACTCGCTTTGCCGGACCCTTGCCCCCGGACCCTGGACCCTTCAGCCCTGCTTCAGCAAGGCTGAAACCAGTGCCGCCGCCTCTTTCATGGATCCCGCAGAGTTGAAGCTGAGTCCTGATTCGGCCAGTATCTTGCGGCCCGCCTCTGCGTTTGTCCCCTCAAGCCGTATCACCACAGGCAGCTTCACATTTAGTTCCCGCGCTGCCTCGCTGACTCCCTTCGCCAGCGTATCGCATCGCAGGATTCCGCCAAAAATATTGATAAGCACCAGCTTCACGTCTGCATCAGACAAGAGTATGCGCAGGCCCTGCCTGACCATCTCCGACGTTGCGCCGCCGCCCACGTCAAGGAAGTTGGCGGGCTCCGCCCCGATCAACTTGATGAGGTCCATCGTTGCCATGGCAAGCCCGGCCCCGTTTACCATGCAGCCCACGTTGCCCTGCAACTTTATGTAGTTCAGGTTATATCGTTGTGCCTCCACCTCGAGTGGGTCTTCCTGCGATGGGTCGCGCAGGGACGCGATGTCGGGGTGACGAAAGATCGCATTGTCATCGAAATTGATCTTTGCGTCGAGCGCGATCAGTCTTCCATCACATGTCAGCACCAGTGGGTTCACCTCCACGTTGGAACAATCCTTCTCCGTGAACAACCGATAGAGGCCCATGATGATGGCGCTCATTGATTTGGAAAGTTTCCCATCGAAGCCAAGCGCATATGAGAGCCGTGAGGCCTGGAAGGGGCGCAACCCAACGCCGGGATCAATTGTCTCTTTCACCAGCTTTTCACGGCTATCGCGCGCAACCTTCTCGATCTCGATGCCTCCCTCGCCACTTGCAAGCAGTGCGACGCAGGCATGCGCGCGGTCCACGGTGAGGCCCACATAAAATTCGTGTTCTATGTCGAGTGATTCTTCGACGAGTAGTAAGTGCACAGGCCTGCCTTCAGCCCCTGTTTGAAACGTTACAAGCCGCGTACCCAGAAGCTCTGCTGCGACACCCGCAACTTTCTCCAGGTCATCAACCAGCCTAATTCCACCCGCCTTGCCGCGTCCGCCCGCATGGACCTGAGCCTTGATCGCTACCGGCATGACACCAATCGCATCGGCAACTTTCCTGGCTTCGTCCGAAGACCGGGCGAGGGCTCCCCTCGGTACTGCGATACCGTACTTCAGAAAGAGTTCCTTGGCCTGGTACTCATAGATCTTCATTTTCCCACTTGCCCGTCTCCGGTGCCTGACCACCCTTCTTGACACGCCTGGCTGCAGTTATCCCGGCCTTCAGCGCGTCACGATTCAGTTTTTCTGTGCCCTTCGGCACCCTGTCCAGCACTGCGGATTCTATTGCTTTCTTCGAAACAATCGACGTCAGTTCACTGATCGCACCCAGAGCAATGATGTTTGCCACCATCTCCTTCTTGAAACGCTCTCTCGCGATCCCGGTAAAGGGAATGTGCACGGCTGTAGGAACAGGAACTGACTTAACGAACGTCGAATCGATGATGAGCAGGCCGTCCGGCTTCAGGTCCTCGTAATATTCATCGAGGGCCTTCTGGTTCATGGCCAGGAGCAGGTCGACCTTCATTGCTTTGGGGTAGTCGATCTCCTCGTCGCTGACGACGACCTCGGCCTTGCTCGAGCCGCCGCGTGCCTCCGGGCCGTAACTCTGTGTCTGGGCCACTTCCTTTCCATCATACACGCCGATGGCTTCGGCAAGGATGATACCCATCATGATAAGCCCCTGGCCACCCGAACCACTCAGCCGAATGTCGTACCGGAAGCTCATGCACTCTTCTCCTCACCCAGCTTTGCCCTCTGCCTGATACGATCATACTCCTCCGTATAAACCGGCAGGTCACGGTCCACGAGCACGCCTATTGGAAATTTGTCCTGCATCTCTTCAGGCGCCATCCTGGCGGCAGCCTCAACGGTCACCGCGTGATCGCGCTGCCATTGAAGCATCTCGACGGGTCCTCCCATGCGATTCAGTTTGCCATACTGTGTGTGACAGTGGGCGATCACTTCCACCACTGAAAAGCCTTGCTTGAGAAATGCCTTCTCCATCAGGCCGTCGAGCATCACCGCGTGATAGACAGTTCCTCTTCCCACGAAGGAGGCACCGGCTGTTACAGCCAGTTCCGATATCTTGAAGGCGTGCTCAATGTTCGTATACATGGTTGTCGTCGATCTCATGCCGTAGGGCGTCGTGGGCGAATACTGGCCGCCCGTCATCCCATAGACGCTGTTATTGAGGATGATGGCGGTCAGGTCGATGTTCCTGCGCGCGGCGTGTATGAAGTGGTTACCGCCTATGGCCACTGCGTCGCCATCGCCCATTACGACGATCACCTTGAGATGCGGCTTGGCCAGCTTCACGCCTGTTGCAAACGTGAGTGCACGGCCGTGGGTCGTGTGGAGCGTGTTGAAATCAACATAGACGGGAAGCCTGCCTGAGCAGCCTATACCGGAGACAAGCACTATCTCGTCCTTTTCGTAGCCGATGCGGTCTATGGCGCGTACGAGGGCGCCCAGCATGATGCCGATGCCGCAACCGGGGCACCAGACGTGCGGAAACTTCTTGTCGTGGCGCAGATACTTGTGGATAAGCTTTGTGACCTCCTGCATCACACCACCTCCCTGATGCGGCCGAGTATCTCCTCCGGCGTGATGATCGTCCCATCTACCTTATTGAGCGTGTGGACATGGCTGTAAGCCTGGTTCACGCGTTTCACTTCGCGGGAGATCTGACCCATGTTCATTTCAGGGACGAGCACCGCTTTCGACGTCTTGAGCGCTCTGTCCACCGGGCCCCTCATGAACGGCCAGATAGTCGTCAGCTTGAGAAACCCTGCTTTAATGCCCATCTCCCGCGCATCGCGTACCGCTCTCTTTGCGGAACGCGCCACACAGCCGTATGTTATGACCGTAATGTCAGCTTCATCCACGAAGTCCATCTCTCCCATCTCGATCTCACGGAAATGCTGGCTGACCTTCCTGAAAAGGCGCGCATTAAATGGACCTATCTCGTCAGGTCTGCTTGTTGGAAAGCCGCGGATGTCGTGCGTGAGGCCGGTCACGTGATACCGGTATCCCTCACCGAAATTGGCCATGGCGGGCACACCGGAAGGCGTGTCTTCATAAGGTATGTACCACTCCGGAGGCACCTTGGGCTTCACCCTATCCACAATCTCAACTTCGCCCTCGGCAGGCAGAACCACTTTTTCGCGCATATGGGCAACCACTTCATCGAGGAGAAGCACCACCGGGTTCCTGAACCTCTCTGACAGGTTGAATGCCTTAATTGCCAGGTCAAAACATTCCTTCACAGTAGATGCGCAGAGCACGATACTGGGGTGATCACCGTGGGTTCCCCAGCGCGCCTGCATCACGTCTCCCTGCGCGGGGAAGGTCGGAAGCCCTGTGCTCGGACCGCCCCGCATCACGTTCACGAGCACGCAGGGCACTTCTGCAATGATGGCGAACCCGAGATTTTCCTGCATGAGAGAGAACCCGGGCCCGGAGGTCGCCGTCATGGCCTTGCAGCCGGCGAGTGATGCGCCGATCACAGCGCCGAGGCTGGCTATCTCATCCTCCATCTGGATAAATGTTCCGTCCAGGCGGGGCAACCTGACCGACATGATCTCGGCAATCTCCGTTGCCGGAGTGATGGGATATCCCGCGAAGAAGCGGCAGCCGGCCCGCAGCGCCCCTTCAGCCACTGCCTCGTTGCCTTGCAACAGCATTTCGTTCGGATTCCGCTTTCTCACTGTCCGCCTCTCGGTTGCCATTCTTTTTTCTCATGCACCGTGATTGCAAAATCAGGACACCGCAGTTCGCACAACCCGCACTTGGCGCATTTATCCGGATCCTTCACGTAAGGTGAGCCCGTCTCGTCTTTCGCCAGGGTCCCGGTTGGGCAAAAAGCAACGCAGATACCGCACGCCTTGCACCATGCCTTGTAGATGTCGATGTTCGGCGGTTTCTTTTCCGTTGCCTTCTCTGCCATGTTCACCTCGATTTCATAGAAGCAAGTGCTGTACCATGATAGCGCAACATACCGCCATTTTCCACCAGCCCGAGCCCTTCGGACGCACACCCACAAGAAGGTAGTCTCGGAACTTATACCGAGTTGCATTCAAGAATAGTACCTGCAGGCAAGCGGGAGGGAAAATTCTAAGTCCTAATATCGAATGACCTAAACCCCAACCAGAACCATTCCTGGAGCCTCAGTTTGAGACATTCGATATTTGAAATTGTTTAGGATTTAGATATTCGGTATTCGGATTTAAGGCACCGGGCACACACGCACCCCTGATGCGCTACCCGGAAGCTATTATGAGTGCGACTCGGTACTTAAGATGCTTTAGAGGGTGATTCGATGATGAGCGTCACAGGCCCGTCGTTGACAAGGTTCACCTGCATCATGGCCTGAAACACGCCGGTCTGCACGTTTCCCACTTTTTCCCTAGCTTTTTCTAGAAACGTGTCGAAGAGGGATTTAGCCGACTGGCTGTCCATCGCGTCCGAGAAAGACGGACGCCTGCCTTTCCTGCAATCGCCATACAGGGTGAACTGCGAGACAACGAGAAGATCGCCGCTGACATCAAGAAGCGATTCGTCAAGCTTACCCTCCTCCTTCTCGAATACCCTCAGATTGACGATCTTGTCAACCATCCAGTCGATCTCGCGAAGCGTGTCCTCCCTGCCGACGCCGAGGAACACGAGCAGCCCGCGACCGATGCTTCCCGCAACGTGCCCGCCCACTTTTACGCTTGCTTCATTGACCCGCTGGATAACAGCCCGCACATAAACCCCAGTGGCCAGTGATCAGTGGCCAGTAGTTAGTGTAAAAAAAGAAACGCGGAGAAAGCAGTCTCCTCTTCTCCCCCTCTCCGCGTCTCCGTGTCGCACTGGTTACTGATCACCGATCACCGATTACTTTTCTTTCTCTGCTCTCTCTTTATTCGCCTGCTCGACCACCTTCTGAGCGATGTGAGCGGGCACCTCTTCGTAGTGAGAGAACTCCATAGTGAAGGTCCCTCTTCCGCCGGTCATCGAGCGCAGGTCCGGCGCATACTTCAAGACCTCGGCCATGGGCACGCTCGCCTTCACAACCTGGTTCTTACCTTTCGCCTCGACACCAATGATCCTGCCCCGGCGTGAATTGAGGTCGCCCATGATATCACCCACGTGATCTTCGGGCACTATGATCTCCATCTTCATGATGGGTTCAAGGAGCACCGGGGTCGTCATCTCCATGCCTTTCTTGAACCCCATGGAGGCTGCGATCTTGAAGGCCATATCAGACGAGTCCACCTCGTGATACGATCCGTCATACAGCGTCACTCTGAAATCGGTCACGGGATAGCCGGCCAGCACACCTTGGTCCATGGCCTCCACGATACCTTTTTCCACTGAAGGTATGTAGTTCCGCGGTATAACACCTCCCACAATCTTGTCGACAAATTCGAAACCCGCCCCTTTAGGCAGCGGTTCCAGTTCGAGCCACGTATCACCGTACTGACCACGTCCACCCGACTGCCGCTTGTACTTACCCTGCACCTTGGCCGTACCCTTGATCGTCTCTTTGTAAGGCACCTTGGGCTCCCGAAGCTCCACATCCACCCCGAACTTCCGCTTCATTTTTGCCGCAACCACCTCAAGGTGTATCTGTCCCATGCCGGAGAGTATGAACTCCCTGGTCTGATCGTCCCTCGAATAACGGATCGTCAGATCCTCTTCCATCAGCCTGGCCAGGGACGTGTTGAGCTTGTCTTCATCACCTTTTGACTTAGGGTGCAACGAGAACGAGACCACAGGCGAGGGCTGCCCCACCTCGGGATACCTGATGGCGGCCTTCTCATCGCTGAGCGTGTCCCCCGTAGTAGCCTCTTTCAGCTTTGCCACCGCGGCTATGTCGCCGACCGAAACAAACCCGGCAGGCTTCTGCTTTTTCCCGACCAGGTAGAATATCTGACCGATGCGTTCCTTTTCGTCCTTCTTGGTATCGAGCACCGTGCTGTCAGGATGGAGCTCGCCGGAGTAAACCCTGAAGAGTGTCAGCTTCCCCGCAAACGGGTCGGTGATCGTCTTGAATACAAACGCGCTGAAGGGCGCCGTGGCAGTCATCTGTCTTTTGGCGGGCTGACCCTTTGCATCGAGACCCTCCACCTCAGACTTGTAGAGCGGGTGCGGAAAGTATCTGACGACATTATCGAGCAACGGCTGAACGCCGATGTTCTTGAAGGCGGACCCGCACATGATAGGAACGAGCTTTCTTTTCCAGATACCTTCTTTCAGGCACCGCTCTATCTCCTCGTCCTTCACCTCTTCTCCATTGAGGTAACGCTCTGTCAAAGCGTCATCTATTTCAACCGCCGTCTCGATGAGTTTTTCCCTGTACTTTGAGGCGTCCCCACCCAGATCTGCAGGGATATCGGTTTTCTCAAACGCCCCAGACTGGTCATCCTTGTAGACGTAAGCCTTCATTGCAATAAGGTCGACGACCCCTTTGAAGGAATCCTCTTTGCCTATCGGCATCTGGACAACGACAAAGGTTTTGTCCGTGAACGTCTTTTGCAGGTCCTCGATAGTCCTTCCGAAATCTGCCCGTTCCCGGTCCATCCTGTTTATGAAGACGGCCCTCGGCACACCGAACTCCTCAGCATACTCCCACACCTTTTCCGTCTGCACGCCGACTCCTGACACAGCACTCACCACGACCACGGCGCCGTCGAGCACACGCATACACAGCTTGGCATCGTAAATGAAATTATCATTGCCCGGCGTGTCCAGCAGGTTGATCTTATGCTTATTCCATTCGAAGCAGGCCAGGGACGATGAAATGGTGGCCTTTCGCTCGATCTCCTCAACCTCATAGTCCATCAGGGACGTGCCATCGTCAACCCGGCCCAATCTACTGTTTTCTCCAGCCAGAAAGAGCATGGCATCTACGATTGACGTCTTGCCTTCTCCGCCGTGTGAGAACATACCAATATTCCTGATGACCTCGGGTTCATACTTTTTCATGCAGGCTCCTTTCGACGATATTACCAGAAGTGGTAGGCATGAATTTTACCTGTGTCGTGCCAAAAAATCAACAATGAAAAGAGGTTCGAGCCCTTGAAGGGGTTTCATTTGTTGACTTCCGCCGACCAGTTGTGGTTAATTAATTGGTTCAAAACAAGGGTAAGGTGAACTAATGAAACGAACATTTCAGCCGCACAACAAGAGGAGAAAGAGGACCCACGGCTTCCTGGTCAGGATGAGGACCGAGTCGGGAAAAGACGTTGTCAGGAGAAGGCGCGCCAAAGGAAGACACAGACTCACCGTTTGATGCCACAGACCTTCGGTAAAAACGAACGAGTAAACAGGAGGCGGTTTAAGCGGGCAAGATGGGTGAGGCGCGCTGCCACAGCCCATTTCCTCCTTTTCGAGAGCAGCAACCAGGATTCCGGGAAGCGGTTTGGCGTCGTTATTCAACGAAAGATTAAAGGGGTAGTTGCGAGGAACAGGATTCGAAGGCTGGCCCGGGAATTCTTCAGGCTAAATAAGGACCTGTTCAGGGAGCGTCATGATTATCACGTGCGAGTCGTCAGGATGCCGGAGAAACCCCGCTATGGCCTGGTCGAGAGTGAGTTGCTCACGTTGGTTAGCGGCGGTATCGTAAGGCAATGAAGACCATCGCCCTCGCTCTGCTCAAATTCTATAGACTGGCAATATCGCCATATCTCCCACCCTCTTGCCGTTTCTACCCGACCTGCTCTTCCTACATGATCGAAGCCATTGAAAAGAAGGGTGTCATACGGGGCATTATGCTCGGCCTGATTCGAATACTCAAGTGCCATCCTCTCCACCCCGGTGGTTTCGACCCGGTACATTAGCGAGGTACATTCATGGACAAAAGAACGATGATCGCGCTCCTTTTGGCTGTAGTAATACTTTTCGTTTTTCAGACATACTTTACGCCAAAAGAACAGCCCCAGGCGCCAACGAAGGAAGCGCCCGCCCCCGCGAAAGAGACCGCGCCACCCGCCAAGGCAGGGGAGCCTGCGGCGAAAGCCGTCCAACCGGAAAAAAAGGCAGACGCCCCGGCATCGGCACTTCCCAAGCCAACGAAAACCTATGTGGTCAACACGCCCTTAATGACGGCCACCATTGGTGACCTCGGCGGGGCCATCACCAGCATCCGTCTGACACAATACAAGGAGAAGGTTAACGGTAAGGAGGGCAAGGAACTCCTTGAGAATATAACGCCCTATCAGTACACGCCGCAGGTATTTGAGACGGCCAGCGGTGGCGCAGCCACCGATGCCACCGCGTTCTCGGCCGACAAGCAGGGGCTGACCGTAAAGGACAGGCCGGAGAGCATCACCTTTACAGGTAGCCTGACGAACGGCAAGAAGGTCAAGAAGATCTACACATTTCATCCTGACCGATATACTGTGGACCTTCAGGTCTCTGTCGACAACCTGGACCCCGCGAAGACGTTCCTTGATCTCGCCGTGATCTCGTTAAAAGAAAAACCAAGTTACAACTTCAAAGGTCCCTTCATTTACGACGGTAAATCACTCGAGCAGATTGAAAAACTGGAGAAGCCGATTGATGCTAAGTCGTACGCGTATGCCGGTTTTGACGAGGGCTATTTCGCCTTCATCTGGATACCTGCAGAAGGATCCACTCCTCCGCTCAAGGTCGAAAGCGCGTCACAAGAGACCCCTATTATCAGGATAAACCTTGATAAATCTGATGTCAGTGGACGGCTCTATTTCGGGCCGAAAGAAATCGGGGTCCTGAAAACGCTGAACGTGAAAGCGGAAAAAATAGTAGATTTCGGCTGGTTCGACATTGTGGCAAAACCGATGCTGTGGGGCATGAACTTCTCCAACAGGCTCACGCACAATTACGGCATCGATATCATACTACTCACCATTCTCATTAAGATCATCTTCTATCCGCTCTCCCTCAAGAGCTACAAATCGATGAAGGAGATGCAGAAGCTTCAGCCGACCATCATGAAGCTCAGGGAGAAATACAAAGACGAGCGCGAGAAGCTGAACCGGGAGATGATGGACATTTACAAGAAGAAAGGAATCAATCCTCTTGGCGGCTGTCTTCCCATGGTCATACAGATCCCGGTCTTCTTCGCGCTGTACAAGGTGCTCATTGGGGCCATCGAGTTCCGTCACGCGCCGTTCATGCTCTGGATCAATGATCTTGCCTCGCCAGAGGATCTCTTTACGTTCACCATTGCGGGATTCGATCTCCCGATACGTATTCTGCCGCTGGTAATGGGCATCACACAGGTCCTACAACAGAAGATGACGCCCACCACTGCCGATCCGATGCAGGAAAAAATGATGCTCTTCATGCCCATCATTTTCACGGTGATGTTCTGGGGGTTCCCCTCCGGCCTCGTATTATACTGGCTCGTCAATAACGTGATATCCATCGCGCAGCAATACTACATCAACAGAAAAGCTGCCTGAGGAGGCATTATGGATTTTGTGGAAGTGGAAGGCAAAACATACGAAGAAGCAGTCAAGAAGGCTGCAGCAGAGCTCAACGTGGACGCGAAAGACCTCGATATCGAGGTGAAGGAAGTCGATACGAAAGGCATTCTTGGTTTACTGGGCAGCAAGAAGGTTCGGGTAATCGCTCGGCTCCACAGTTCGCCGGAAGAATATGGTAAAAAGTTCCTCGCGGATATTGCTTCGTTTCTGGGTATCTCTTTGGACATAACGATGAGCAAGGCAAATGAGAGACTGCTCTTTCTCATCGACGCAGACGATGAGGAAACAATCGCGGGTAAAGACGGAGAGGTCCTCGAGGCAATGCAGCACCTAGTCAGGCTGGCCATCGCCAAAAAGTTCAAAGAGAATCTCAAGCTTCTCCTGGACGTAAACAACTTTCGTGAAAAGCGGAAGAAGACAATCATGGTCATGGCCAGGAGGCTTGCCGACAAAGCCAGGAAAGCAGGAAAGCCGATCAAGACAAAGCCCCTGAATCCATACGAGAGACGGATCATCCACACCCTGTTCAAGAATAACCGCGGGATCAGCACTGCGAGCGAAGGAGAAGGCCACACGAAGAGAGTCATCATTTCTCCTTCCGGAACGGGGCATGCACGATTTTGACACGATCTGCGTCATATCCTCCGCCATAGGCGAGGCAGGCATAGGTGTCATCAGACTAAGCGGGCCACAAGCCTACCCTGTCCTGCAGCGCATCTTCAAGCCAAGAAAACCGGTCGACTCATTCAGCCCCCGTCGCCTCTACCTCGGGCATATTGTCAACCCTGAAACAACCCAGGTGGTCGATGAGGCCTTTGCCGTCTTCATGCGCAAGCCATTTACGTACACGCGGGAAGACATGGCCGAAGTCTTTTCTCACGGAGGAATCTCTCCGCAGAGGCAGATCATTTCCCTCATGATCAGAGAGGGGGCACGCGTTGCGGAGCCCGGCGAGTTCACGAAGCGGGCCTTCCTGAACGGCCGTATCGACCTTGCCCAGGCCGAGTCGGTTCTCGACATCATCCAGAGCGAGTCAGATGAAGAAGCGCGAAGCGCTTTACAGCATTTAAGCGGGGCGCTCACGCAAAAACTCGGCTCGATCAAAGAGAGCGTCAAACGGGGTCTCGCAAACGTCGAGGCCCTGATCGACTTTCCCGAAGAAGAGATCGAGATTGACCGCGAGGAGACAGCAGCGCTGCTTGAGCAAGCACGGCACTCACTCGACGGGCTTGTTGCATCGTATACCGAGGGGCGGGCGATAAAAAAGGGGCTTGACATCCTCATCGTGGGCAGGACCAATGTGGGAAAATCGAGCCTGCTGAATGCGCTTCTGATGGAAGAGAAGGCGATAGTCACGCCCTTGCCGGGAACCACGCGGGACCTTATCGAGGACGTGCTCCACGTGAAAGGCATAAAGCTCAGGATCACTGACACGGCGGGCCTGAGACACCCGAGGGACATTGTCGAGCGGGAGGGCATCGAACGGGTCAGGAAGCGGATACCGGAGGCGGACGTCATACTCTGGGTAGTCGACCACGCCGATGACTACACGGATGAGGACGAGGAGATCTATCGGACGATCAGGACAAAGAAAATCGTGGTGGCTATTAATAAATCAGACCTTGCCCGAAAGCTACCGCGGGATAGGCTGGCAGAGAAGAACCTTCCTCTCATGGACGTCTCGGCGCTGACAGGTGCAGGCCTCGATGAACTGAAACTCGCGCTCTACGGAGTGGCCATGGGAAAGAAACGGAAGAGCCCGGCACTACTCATCACCAACGTGAGGCACCGCGATGCACTAACCAAGGCACGTGAAACGGTCAAGCGGGCTATCGCACTCTACCGGTCAGCAGAACCCGCCGAACTTGTCGCCTTCGAGTTACGCGATGCACTCTCGCGCATCGGTGAGGTAACCGGGGAGACATGTACCGACGATATCCTTAACGACATCTTCAGCCGGTTCTGCATCGGGAAATGACGTGCCAGGATATGCGGCCGGAAAGTGTCCACGTATGTCCCGGAAAATCTCCTGAAAATTCATTTTTCACGTGCCCGAGGGCCATCCGTACCCTTACATCTCACAAAGGTTTCGTCGGAATTACTTACAGATCTGAGTTGCTGCAATTTAATGAAGAATCTCCACTATTTACTACGGAAATCTTTTAGGGCCATAGACGAGCACTGTATCTTTTCTTTACAAATTCAACTTGCAATAGATAGTACGCATCCAAGAAAATAGTTGCATTACAAATACTTACCCAGTGGCATAGTCGTTGCTTCCTAATGCGAGAGCCCATCCGGGTTAATCCACCTTTACGTACACCAGTCTACATAGCATAATTGCGTAGGGTGTATCTGGGCTTTTTGAGGAGTATCATGCCAGCGCCTGAAGCTGTTCCCGAACTCTTCCCGGATAAGCCCGCCTTTCTGCTCACCATCCCCGAACAAGTCTATTCGATGAGACCCCTGAGTCGGTTTCCAGAAGGAATTGTTGAGAGTCCTTGCACAGTTTTCGCATCCCTATTCCCGCCCGGAGGTATCCTATGCTGAACGTCTGTTGTATTTCGCTGAGAAGGTTAATGGTTTCGGGACACGGTCGCGTTCTTTGGTCGATAATCGCTCTTGCTACCCTCCCGGCGCTGCTTCTGCTTCCGGGATGCGGTAGGCAGAGTTTTGACTTTAGGACAGAGTATCAGGCAGTATTCCTCACGAATGGTCAGGCCTTCATCGGCAAACTCGAAGGTGCGGGTAAGCCCTATCCGCTTCTCAAAGACGTGTTTTACATCCAAAGTGGGGTAAGTCAGGAGACAAAACAGGTGACCAAC
>Ga0113563_10000224_pt1 | contig 24784 bp, 23 predicted proteins | sample Mud3Dept3metaG_FD_80117 | JGI IMG/M metagenome (GOLD analysis project Ga0113563, IMG submission 80117) | Freshwater wetland microbial communities from Ohio, USA, analyzing the effect of biotic and abiotic controls - Mud 3 Core 4 Depth 3... | ecosystem: Environmental > Aquatic > Freshwater >... | reverse complement strand
TGCGCCGTGCCGAGGCTGTCGCGGTGCATGAACGCACCCGCGAAGAGATACGTGACCGTCGCAAGACCGATGTGCGGGTGCGGGCGTACGTCCACGCCGGCGCCCGGTGTGAAGGTCGCCGGCCCCATGTGATCGAAGAAGATGAACGGGCCGACCGTCTGCAGGCCGGGCGCCGGCAGCACGCGACGCACGCTGAACCCACCGAGGTCGCGCGGCCGACCCTCGAGCACGCGGACGATGCGGGTCATGGCCGGTTCCGTCTCAGTCGAGGCCGAGCACGGCCTTGCCCTGCGTGAACGCGACGTCCACCGGGATGGCGCGGCTCGACAGCCGGTCGAGGTCGGCCTGCAGCTGCGGACGAATTACGCCGAGTTGCTTCGTGAGCGCCTGCACGCCGGCATAGTCGCCGTCGCCCTGCAGCTTGAGCAGCACGCCCGACAGCTCGTCCACGGCGCGACGCATGGCCGCCATGTCCACGCGGTAGTAGCCCTGCGCGTCCCGGGCGAAGGCGCCGCGGTCGGCGAAGAAGTTGAATCGCACCATGTTCGCCTCGCCGTGGGCCCGGGCCGCGCCGAAGCGCACCGAACGGAAGATGCCGGCGAGGAAGGTCACGTAGTAATCCTCGAGCTTGCCGCCGAGCTCGCCCTGTTCGTGCAGCTTCGTGACCATGTAGAGCCCGAGCACGTCGGCCTTGCCCTCCTCGATGCCGGCGCCGAGTTCCTTGAGCGCGTTGCGCACCGTGCCCTTGCCGTCCACCGTGTTCTTGATGCCGAGCCCGTGCGCGACCTCGTGGAACATGGTGTTGGCGAAGAACGCGTCGAAGGTGACGTGACTGCGCTGTTCGGGCGTGATGAGCTCGCCCGCAATGGGCACCATGATCGAGTCGAACTTGGCGCGCATGGCGTTCTTGAGCTGCAGCCGCCGCGTGCCCTTCTCGAGCTGCACCTGCTCGTCGTTCGGCAGGTTGATCGCGATGGTCTTGGAGCCCGAATTGCAGTCGCCGGCGTAATAGATGACATCGTAGGCATTGAGGTCGGAGTCCGTGCCGGGCGTCTCGGCCTTGTAGGCGTCCGGCACCGGCAGGCCGCGCTGCAGCGCCGGCAGCATCGCGGCGTACTTCGCCAGCCGCTTGCTCCACTCGAGGTCCTTGACCAGCACGTAGGCCTCGAAGGCGGCCTTGTAGCCGTAGAGCTTGTCCTCGTAGGTCTCGATCGGCCCGATCACGACGTCGAGCCGGTTGTCCTTCATGTCGAGCCAGGCCCGGTCGCTCGCACGGTACTCGTCGGTGCGCAGCGCGGCGGCGCGCAGCTCGAGGTACTTGCGCAGGCCGGGATCCTCGGCCAGGCCCGCGGCGCGTTCGAGCAGGACTGCAGCACGCTCCAGCGGCTCGCGCCAGTGGACGGAGTACGGCACCGCCTCGAGCTCGCCCTTGGCGTCGCGCTTAAGCACCGTGTACTCGCTACGGCTGCCCGGAAGGTTGGCGCGCTCGAACTCCTCCTTGGTGAGGTCGAGCGGGTAGAAGCCGGCACCCGGGGGCTTGGCGCCCACGCCCGGGACGAACGGCGCGTTGCCGGCCAGGCGATCCCAGGGTCCGTAGTTGATTTCGACAAAGCGGCGCATCGCCGGATCCTCGATCTTCCCCAGCAGGGCGGCGCGATCGCCCGGATAGGCCTGCTGCCAGAACAGCGCGTCCATGATCTCGGCTGCTTCGATGAACAGGCCCAGCATCTCGCGCTCCTTGGCCGTGAGCGAGCCGAGGTCGGCGGTCAGCGTCACGGGCGCGTAGATGTTGGGACGCACGGGGGCGAGGCTCTCGGCTGCGGCGGGCGCAGCGCTCGCGGCCTGGGCCGTCGCGAGGACGGCAAGGGCCGTGGAGACGGCGTGAACGAACGCTCGGCTCAGGGTCATGACTCGTGGGCTCCGTGGGATCGCCGCCGGCGCGGCCGGTCAGAATGACAGTCTCATCGCTTGCCGAACAGGGCCTCGAGCTCGGCGCGGGCCCGCTCGGCGGCGGTGAGCTCGTCGGGGCGGTAGGCGGCGGGCGTCGGACGGAAGTAGTCGCAGAAGTTGGCGACGGCCTTGTCCTTCACTTCCTCGGCGACCGGCTCGCGGCAGTGCTTGGCCTTCGAGGTGTCGTAGAACTCGCACATGCGGCAGGCGTGCAGCTCGGCGCCACAGCCACGGCATTCCTCGAGGCGTCGCAGCGGTAATGTGTAATCCGCGAGCGACGCCCCGCACTTCCAGCAGCGCAGCCCGTGATCCACGATGGCGTCAGGCGGCGGCTCAGCCGCCCTCGCGCTTCCTGGCCGGCTTGGCCGGCGCGACGCGTTCCGCGACTTCCGTCTGCGCCGCCAGCCAGTCCGCAACCTCGTAGCCCGGCGCGAAACCGCGCCGCTCGGCACGAAAATACGCCGCGATGCGAACCATCTCGTCGCGCTCGACCGTCGTCACCGATGCGGCGGACGGCTGCGGCTCGACGGTCCGACTGACCGCCGGCGCCTTCTTCGGTGCTGCGGCCTTCTTGGCCGGAGCGGCCGGGGCCTTGGTCCCGGCAGCCGGCTTCTTGGCGGTTGTCCGACGAGTGCGGACGCCCTTGGTTCCTGAATCCTCCATTTCCCATCTCCTGGTCGTTGGCGGTGCCGCAGCCTCGCTGCCACTCCCGCATCCGGATTTTGCAGCGCAATTATGACATCCCGGGCCTCACTAAGTGCCACGACGGTGCGAGAGTCCGCGAGAGTCCCCTGCGCAATCCCCCTATTGGTCCGGACCGGCGCCCGGACAATGCTTGGGGCGGCCGCCGGCATCGGTGCGATGCGGGCGCGAGCCGTGCAGGGAGCCCACGATGAGCCACGACCTGGATGCCCGCCAACTCGACGAACTTCGCGCGACCATGAACACCCGCGCCAGCCAGCTGCGCGAGGAGATCCGCCAGACGCTGCTGAAGAGCGATCAGGAGCAGTACGCGATGATCGCGGACCAGGTTCGCGACCTCGAGGACGACTCCTTCGCGGACCTGATGGTGGACGTGAATCTCGCGGAGATCGACCGGGACCTCGAGGAGCTGCGGTTGATCGACACGGCCATGCGGCGCCTGGGCGAAGGCAGCTACGGGCACTGCGAAGCCTGCGGCTCGTCGATCGAGCTGGCCCGCCTGCGCGCTGCGCCGTTCGCGAGCCGGTGCTTCGACTGCCAGAGCGCGTTCGAGCGCACGCACTTCCAGAATATCGGACACACGCTCTGAAGCAGCGCCGGCGCAGCGCCGGCCCGGGAACAGACCCACTATGCTGAGGCTCGTCATCGGCGACAAGCAGTTATCCTCATGGTCGTTGCGGCCCTGGATGCTGCTGCGCCATCTCGGTCTCCCCTTCGAGGAGATCCGCCTGCCACTCGACACGCCGCGCTTTCGCGACGAGATCGGGCGCTACTCGCCCAGCCGGCGGGTGCCGGTGCTGCTCGACGACGGCCTCGTGGTCTGGGATTCGCTGGCGATCTGCGAGTACCTGAGCGAGCGGGCCGGCGGTGCGGGCTGGCCGGCCGACGCGGCGGCCCGCGCACAGGCGCGCTCCATCAGCGCCGAGATGCACTCCGGATTCGCCGCGATGCGCTCCGCGTGGTCGCTGCGAGCGGCCGACCGCGGTCTCCACGTCCCCCTCGACGCGTCGGCGCGCGCCGACGTGCAGCGCATCGACGCGCTCTGGTGCGACTGCCTCGCCCGCCACGCTGAGCAGGACGCGTGGCTGTTCGGCCGTCGCTACGGCATCGCCGACGCGATGTATGCGCCGGTGGTGCTGCGGTTCAACACCTACGGCGCGTCGCTGTCGACGGCGGCGCAGGCCTATGTCGATCTGGCGATGGCCGATCCGCACCTGCTCGACTGGATCGAAGGGGCCCGGCGGGAACTCGCCGACGAGGGTCGCCCGGCCGAGCACCCCTGAGCCCCGCCGCACGGCACGTCTAGATTTCCCAGGCCGGCTTCTGCCCGGCGTGCTCGTCCATGGCCGAGAACATGGCATGCACCAGCGCGCGTTCCTGGGCGCTCAGCTCGGGCCGCCAGATCTCGAACAGCAGGATCACGCGCGTCCGGTCGCTGTCGTTCCATGCCTCGTGGTCGATCGAGTCGTCGAACACCCAGGCCTTGCCCTCCACCCACTCGCGGGTCTCGTTGCCCACCCGGAAGCCGCAGCCGGGCGGAACGATCAGGGGCAGGTGGCAGATGAGCCGCGTGTTGACCAGGCCGTTGTGGGGCGGGATCCGCGTACGCGGCCGCAGCAGCGAGAAGAGGACCGAGGGCGAGCGATCCGGCAGCTGGCACATCGGCACGCCCTCGAGCGCGGCGACCGTGCGCGGGCAGCGAGCCGCATTCGCGGGCACCACGGCGCCGTCCTTCCAGAGGTAGAAAGCGCTCCAGTCGGGGTTGTCGAGCATCGCGTTCCCTTGCGGGCGCGGCCGGCCGGGCGCGCTCTGCACATACGGTGCAAAGGCGCCGTCCTCGCGCAGCACCGCCCGCAGTTCCTCGCGAATGTCGTCCGTTGCCGCCTCGACGGCGTCGAGCCACGGGAAATCGGCGCGCGGGTAGAACTGCACCTGCGGCAGTCCCGGGAAGTAGTAATTGCGCGGCTCCTGCACGTAGATCCGCCGGTGCCCGAACAGGATGTCGAGCGACTGCGCGAATCGCCCGGAAGGGACCGAGTCGAGGCCGAGGGGACCGAGTCGCTCGCGCAGCGAGGCCTCGAATTGCGTCGCGTGACGCTGGCACGTCGCCTGGGCCCGCGCGACCTCCCGGGCGAGGTCGGGCGGCAACTGACCCTGCGATGAGGCGGCCTTGACGACGGCCTGGTAGTGAGCGACGGCGGCGCGTGCGTCGCCGCTGCGTTGCAGGTGGTCGGCCTTGAGGAGCAGCGCCCGGAGGTTGCGAGGGTCCGCCGCCAGCACGCGTTCGGTGGCGGCCAGCGCCGCCGCGGCGTCCTGCGACCCGAGGCAGGCGTAGGCGAGGCCGAGGTGGACGCTGGCATCCGCCGGGCCGGCAGCGATGACCTGCTCGAACAGGCGGCGCGCCTCGACGTGCCGGCCCGCGCGCAGCGCCGCCACGGCGGCCTGCGCCTGCGCGCGCACGTCGGTCGGCGGCGTGCTCACGTCTCGCGCCACGCCGCCCGGTACGCGAGGCCGAGCCGCATGATGCGCTCGAGCAGCGCCTGGTAACCCACGCCGGCGGACAGAGCCGAGGTCGCGAGATCCTCGATCTGCGCGAGGTTCGGGTTCGCGTTGGCCTCGAGCACGAACACGCTGCCGTCGGGCTTCAGGCGCAGGTCGATGCGCGCGTAACCGCTCAGGGAGAGCGCGCGGTAGATGCGCCGCGCGAGCTGCGCGACGCGCCGGTCGAGTCCCTCGGGCAGGTCGCGCGCCGGCCCGGTGTCGATGCCGTGCTTCTGCTGGTACTTGCGGTCCCACTTGACCTTGCGAGTGGCAATGCCGGCCATCACGTCGGGCAGCGTGCCGAAGTTCAGCTCCCACAGCGGGAAGGTCGTGAGGCGCTCGTTGCCGGCGATGCCGATGTAGATCTCGCGACCCTCGATGTATTCCTCGACGAGCGCGTCCGAGTTCGTCTGCTCGTGGATGAACTGCACCCGCTCGCTCAGTTTCTGTCCGTCGTGCACGATCGAGGCCTGGGAGATGCCGAGCGAGGCGTCCTCGGTGGCCGACTTCACGAACAGCGGGAAGCGCAACCGGCTCGGCGGACGGTAGCGGCGCCCGCGCGGCAGCAGCGCGAACTTCGCGGTCGGGATGCGGTGGTAGGCGAGGACCTGTTTCGACAGCGTCTTGTCGCGCGAGATCATCATGCCGCGCGGGTTGCAGCCGGTGTAGGGCAGGCGCATGAGTTCGAGGAACGCCACCACGTGCTGGTCGTAGGTGACGATGCCCTGGAATTCCTCGAGCAGGTTGAAGGCGATGTCGGGCTTCCACTCGGCGACGGCATTGCGCAGCTCGGCGAGGCTGTCGCCCATGCCGAGCACGCGCACCTCGTGGCCCATGGCCCGGAGCGTCGAGGTGACGTCGTACTCCGTGCGCCACTCGTCGATCTGCTGGGGCGTGTAGCCGCTCGTGTCCTCGGGCGGCACCAGCGTCTCGTGCACCAGCACGAGCACGCGCAGGATCTTCATAGGGCGTAGTTCTCCCGGTCGCGCAGCAGCATCTCCATCATGATGCGCTCGTGCATCTCGAGCACCTCCCGCTTGGCGCGGCGCTGCCCGGCCTTGAGCCTGAGGTCCAGCACGCGCGCACGCTGCACGGCGGTGCGCATCACGTGGTTCACGAGGTAGGGGTGCATGCGTGCCCGCCGCACCAGCAGCCGCGCGAGCTGCGGCCGCATCTCGCGCAGGAAGCGGCTCGCCGCGACCGCGCGCGGGCGCGCCTCGCGCGGGACGAACACCCGCAGCAGCGGGCGGTCGTAGGAGCGCCGCGTGTCGAGCGCATAACGTGCCTGCTTGCGCCGGTAGTGCTCGCGCAGCGTTCGGGTGTTCTCGGCGAGCGGCTCCACCACGCGGCGGTCGAGGTTCGTCGGACGCTGGCCGCGCAACTCACCCATCACCCGGTCGACGTAGTCCAGCTTCGCGAGCGCTGGCCAGTCCGCGTACTGGCTGCGCCAGCGCGAACGCGGCGGCAGCCAGACGGCGAAAGTCTCGGCGAAGTCCTCGGTCGGGTGGCTCTGCGCGTACCAGTGGCCGAGGTGCAGCACGAAGTTGCGGCTGCCGGGGCGCGGCGAGTAGCGGCTCGGATAGCGTCGCGAGGCCTTGCCGAAGGTCTCGCGCCAGGCCTTGCGGCGACGCAGCCCGAAGGCCGTGTCGATCGCGTGACCGGTCTCGTGGCGCAGGATGCGCATGAGCCACTTGTCGTTGCCGCCTTCCACCTCGTGCATGAAGCGGCGCTCGAGCCGCATGAGGCGCGGGTGCGCGACGTAGAAGGGAATGGCGATGCCCGGGATGCCGTCCGGCGAGAACCATTCCTCCGCCAGCCACACGTGGGGACGGAAGCGAACGCCCTTGCGGGCGAGTTCGCCGTACAGCCGCTCGATGGACGGCTCGAGCCGCGAATTGGCCAGGCTCAGTCGCAGTTCGCAGAAGCGCAGGTCGAGCAGCGCCTCGTCGTCGAGTTCGGTCCACGCGGGCGTGCGCCGCGCGGGCCGGCGTTCCAACGACCGGGTCACCGTCGCGATCCCGCTGCAGGTGCCCGTCCCGCCCGTGCGGCCGCGGCGAGGCGCGCCGCCAGTTCTTCCACCCGGGCCAGGCCGGGCAGGCCGGCCGTCACGGTCGGCGGGATCGAGTCGGCGCCGAGGAACGCACCGGCCAGCGACCCCGCGAGCGCCCCCGCCAGGGCCGGGTCGCGACTCAGGCCGAGCGCGCGCTGCACGGCGCCCGGTACGTCACCGGTCTGCAGCACCGCCGCACGGACGAGGGTGATCGCATTTAAGGCGTCGGAGTTCCCGCGGCTCATCGCCTCGTCTGCGGGCACGCTGGCCGCAGCGACGATCTCCGGCCGCAGCGGTCGTGCCGACCACAGGCCCGCCACCGGTTCGTACAGTCCGCCCAGCACGGCCTTTGGCTCCCCGCCGCCGAGCGCGCCCAGGAACAGGGCGGCCAGGTAGCGGCAGGCGTCGAGCACGACCGGCGACTGGTGAGTCGTGCGGGAGCACTCGCTGGCGAGCGCGATGGCGGCGGCCGGGTCGCCTGCTGAGAATGCCACGGCACTGACCACGCGCGGCAGGCTCGCCGTCGTCCGGTCGCGGGGATCGTGCGAGCCCGCCATCGGCAGTCCGCGCCACTGGTAAGTGGCGAGCGCACGCGCGACGTCGGGCGTCGGCCGCCCGGGCTGGCCCCGGGCGGACAGGTAGCCCTCGTGCTGCCAGCGCAGGTAGCGCTCCATCTGGTCGCGGGCGTCGCAAGTGCCGAGCTCGAGCAGGCTTTCCGCGAGACACAGGGCCAGCGACGTGTGCTGCGTCCAGCCACCCGTCGGCGGGCGCTTCAGCGCGTGGCCCTCCCCCGCCGCATCGCCCACGGCCAGTCCGAGCAACGCGCCACGCACGCGGTCGGCCAGCGAAGGGCCGGACATCGAAGGCGCGGCCGCGACCGGCGCCGGACGCAGCGTTGCAGCGTGCCGGGGAGACCAGGTGCGCACGAACTCCGCCTGCTCCGCCGTCTCCGGCACGACCGGCCAGTTGGCCGACTGCTCCGATTGCCGCCACAGCACCTGCAGTCGCTCGAGCGGATCGCCGGTCAAAACCGGCTGGCTGGCGATCCAGCAGCCGGCCGCCATCGCGCTGCGACCGATGCCGGCGCGGCAATGCAGGTAGACGACGTGGTCCGCGGCCAGCGCCTGGTCCACCGCGGCCAGCAACCGCGCCATGGTCTCGCGCGTCGTCGGCACGGAATGGTCGGCGATCGGCTCGCGCAGGTACTCGATGCGGCGGCCGGAGGGAGTCGAGAAGGGCAGGAAGCTCTCGTAGCCCGGCATCTCGCTCGGCTCGGTCAGGTCCACGAAGCTGCTCACCCCGGCTCGCAGCAGCGAGCGCAGGCGCTCCAGCGCCTCGGCGCGCGACCGCGAGCCCGGGTGCTCGCCGACCAGGAATCGGCCGGGCACGACCCAGTAACTCCCGGGGAGCGGCCTGGGCGGCGGGGTATCGACGGCGTCGGCGTTGGAGCGTCGCATCACGGCATGATACGGTACGACCGCGACCGCGAACCCGGGTCGGTGCCGCCGCTGGGGCGCGCGCCTCAGCCTTGCGACTCCCACGGCTCCGCGTCCGGCGCCTCCGCAGAATCGGAGGCACTCGCGGGCACTCGCAGCCGGTCGAGCCCCGCGAAGTCGAACGCGGTCGGGTCGGCGAGTTGGGAGGGACTCACGTTGCGCAGGGCGGAGAAGATGGTCTCGGTGCGGCCCGGATATTCGCGCTCCCAGTCCGCGAGCATCTTCTTCACCGCGACGCGCTGCAGGTTGTCCTGCGAGCCGCAGAGCCGGCAGGGAATGATCGGGAACTGTCGCGCCCGCGCGTAGCGCTCGATCTCCTGCTCGGGCACGTACGCGAGCGGGCGGATCACGACGTGGCGGCCGTCCTCGGACAGCAGCTTCGGCGCCATGGCCTTCAGGCGACCGCCGAAGAACAGGTTCAGGAACAGCGTCTCCACGATGTCGTCGCGGTGGTGGCCGAGCGCGATCTTGGTGATGCCGTTCTCGGTCGCGTAGCGGTACAGCCGGCCGCGGCGCAGGCGCGAGCACAGCCCGCACATGGTGCGGCCCTCGGGGACCACCCGCTTCACCACGCTGTAGGTGTCCTGTTCGAGGATCTCGTACTGGACTCCGAGCGCCGCGAGGTACTCCGGCAACACCTGCGCAGGAAATCCCGGCTGCTTCTGGTCGAGGTTGACGGCGACGAGGTCGAACCTCACGGGCGCGCTGCGCTGCAGGGACAGCAGGACGTCGAGCAGCGTGTAGGAGTCCTTGCCGCCCGACAGGCACACCATCACGCGGTCGCCCTCGGCGATCATCGCGTAGTCGTCGATGGCCTTGCCCGCGAGTCCGCGCAGCCGGGCCTGCAGCCGCCGGAAGGTGCTCGAAGTGCGGGCGGGGGCAAGGACGGAGACGGCGTTCACGCTCAGCCGGCCTCGTCGAGGTACTTGCCTTCGGCGTAGCGCAGCCACGGCGCGGCCGAGAGCGTGCGGCCGGTCGCATTCCTGATCAGCTCCTGCGAGCCCAGGCTGGCCCCCACGCTGTGCACATTCTCGCGCAGCCAGCCGATCAGTCCGCCGAATCGGCCCGCGGCGATCTCGTCGTCGAGTTCGGGCAGGTCGTTGCGCAGCGTCTCGTGGAACTGCGCGGCAATGAAGGCGCCGAGCGCGTAAGAGGGAAAGTAGCCGAACGAGCCGACCGCCCAGTGCACGTCCTGCAGGCAGCCTTCCGCATCGCTCGCGGGCCGCAACCCGAGCCGGCCCTCGAGGTCCTCGCTCCAGGCCTCGGGCAGGTCGCGCACGGGCAGCGTGCCGTCGAGGATCCGCTTCTCGAGCTCGAAGCGCAGCATGATGTGCACCGGATAGGTGAGCTCGTCCGCGTCCACCCGGATCGCACCGCGGCGGACGCGCGCCAGCGTTCGATAGAGGTTGTCCACCTCCCACTCCGGACCGGTCACGCCGAAGTGCTTCTCGAGCAGCGGACGCAGGTAGGTGAGGAACGGACGGCTTCGGCCGACGATCATCTCGAGCAGCAGCGACTGGCTCTCCTCGAGCGCCATGCCGCGGTCGCGGCCGACCGGCTGGTCGCGCCACGCCTCCGGCAGCCCGAGGTCGTAGAGCGCCTGTCCGGTCTCGTGAAGCACGCCCATCAGTCCCGTGAACGGCTCCTGCGGCACGAAGCGCGTGGTGACGCGCACGTCGCCGCTCACGCCCTCCGTGAACGGGTGGTCGCTCTCGTCGAGGCGACCGCGGTCGAAGGGGAAGCCGAGCGCGCGCATCACCTCGACGGCGAGGGAGCGCTGCTTCGAGGTGCCGACCTTGCCCGGGATCGGCAGCGGGGGCCGCCCGGCCTGCAGCTCGATCGCGTCGCGGATGAGGCCCGGCAGGCGCTGCGACACGACGCGGAACAGCTGATCGATCTCGGCGCTCAGGAAGCCCGGGCTGAAGCCGTCGATCAGGGCGTCGTAGGGCTCGAGCCCGAGCGCCTGCGACAGCACCTGGGCCTTGTCGCGCGTGAGCGCGACGACTTCCTCGAGGTGGGGAGCGAACAGCGCGAAATTGGACTCCTGCTTGGCCTCCAGCCAGCGCACCTCGGCGACGGCGGTGGCGCGCGCGATCCGCATCACCAGCGACAGCGGTGTCGCGATCGCCCGGTCGCGCTCGCGGCGCATCTCGCGCAGGTTCGCCCGCTGCCAGTCCTCGAGCTGCGCCTCGTTGGCGTCGGCACGCTCGAGCAGCCGCGACACGCGCGGCGTGGTCAGCAACGCGTGGCATTCCGATTCGAGCGCCGCCAGCTGCTCGCCCCGCACACTGGCGCTGCCGCGGGGCATCATCACGGCCGCATCCCATCGAAGCAGGCTGGCCGCGCCGCGGAACGCGTGCAGGCGCCGGAATTCCTGTTCGAGCTGCTGGTAGGGGGTCTGGGCCATGGTCGGGCTCTCGCTCAGTCTGTGGCGGCCGCCTTGCCGGACATCGCCGCCCGCAGGCTCTCGAGGCGCTGCGAGACGGCCATCGGCGACCTGGTGTTGCGCGCGACGAGTGTGTACACGGCCGGCACCACGGCCAGGGTGAGGACGACCGAGATCATCACGCCGTAGAAGACCACGACGCCGATCGCCTGCCGGGCCTCCGCACCCGCCCCGCTCGCGAGCATCAGCGGCAGGGCCCCGAACGCCGTGCACAGGCTGGTCATGAGCACGGGGCGCAGGCGGATGGCGGCGGCCTCGATCACCGCCTCCCGGTACTCGATGCCGCGGTCGCGCAACTGGTTCGCGAACTCGACGATCAGGATGCCGTTCTTGGCCGCGAGGCCCACCAGCATGATGGCCGCGATCTGGCTGAACACGTTGATCGACATGCCGTACATCCACAGGCCGAGCAGCGCGCCGATGACCGCGAGCGGCACGGTGGTCATGATCACGAACGGGTGCAGGAAGCTCTCGAACTGCGCCGCGAGCACCAGGAACACTACCACCAGCGCCAGCAGGAACACTATGTACAGCTGGCCACCCGAGTTCTTCAGCTCGCGCGACTCGCCGTCGAAGTTGAGCCTCGCGGCGGCCGGCAACTCCTTCGCGACGACCTGCTCGACGAATTCGAGCGCCTCGCCGAGCGGATAGCCGGGCGTGAGCGCCGCGCTGATCGTGATGGCGCGCAGCCGGTCGAAGCGGTTGAGGCGCGTCGGGCCCGCGTCCTCGGTGAGCTGCACGAGGTTCGACAGCGGGATGAGCTCGTTGGTCCGGTCCGAACGCACGTACAGGTTGTCGAGGTCCGAGGGCGTCGCGCGGTCCTCCGCGCGCCCCTGCAGGATCACGTTGTACTCACGGTCGCGGTCGACGAACGTGGTCACGATCCGGGAGCCCAGCACCGTCTCCAGCGTGCGCCCGACGGTCTGCAGCGAAACGCCGAGGTCGGCAGCACGGTCACGGTCCACGGCGACCCTGACCTGCGGCTTGCGCTCCTCGTAGTTCGACTGCACGTTGGTGAGACCGGGATTCTCCTGCATGCGCTCCATCACGATGTCACGCCACTGCACGAGGTCGGTGTACTCGGTGCCGCCGATCACGATCTGCACTGGAGAGCCCCCGCCTCGCACCCAACCGCCCGGCGCGCCGACGAAGCCCCGCACCCCAGGGATCTGGTTGAGCTGCACCCGCACGGCCTGCGCGATCTGGTCCGCGCTGCGCTCGCGCTCGCCCCAGGGCGCCAGCACCACGAAGCCGCGGGCCTGGTTGAGCTCGCTCGCCCCGCCGAAGCCGCCGGGGATGCGAATGTTGGCGCGCACCACCTCGCCGCCCTCGACCTCGCGCATCATGATCTCCTCGGCCATCCGGGCGTGGCGGTCCATGTAGTCGAGCGAGGCACCCTCCGGTCCGGTCATGCCGACGAACATCATGCCGCGGTCCTCCGGGGGCGTGAGTTCGCTCGGCAGCGCCCGGAACAGGACCGCCGCGATCGCCATGGCGGCGAAGGTCGCGCCGATCACGAGCCACGGCCGCGTCATCAGCCGCCGCAGCAATCTGTCGTACGCCGCGGACAACCGGTGGAAGAACGCGTCCACAGAGTTCGACAGCCACGAGCGCGTTGCGCCGCCGGCCAGCAGCTTCGAGGTCATCATCGGCGTGAGCGTCAACGCCACCAGCGAGGAGAACGCCACGGCGGCCGCCACGGTGATGCCGAACTCGCGGAACAGCTTCCCGACGTTGCCCTGCAGGAAGGAGATCGGGACGAACACCGCGATGAGGACCAGCGTGGTGGCGATCACCGCGAAGCCGATCTCGCGACTGCCGTCCACGGCCGCGACCAGCGGGGGCTCGCCCGTTTCCATGCGTCGGTAGATGTTCTCGAGCACGATGATGGAGTCGTCCACCACCAGGCCGATGGCCAGCACCAGGCCGAGCAGGGTCAGCACGTTGATCGAGAAGCCGAACCAGGACATCACCATGAACGCGGCGATGATGGAAACGGGGATCGTGACCGCCGGGATCAGCGTGGCGCGCAGGTTGCCGAGGAACAGGTAGATCACGAGCAGCACGAGCAGCATCGCGATGACGAGCGAGTGAACCACCTCCTTCATGGACTCGCGGATGAACAGGGAGCGGTCCATGTTCACCTCGAGCACCGTGCCCGGCGGCAGCTCCGAGCGCAGGCGTTCCATCTCCTCGCGCACGGCCGAGGCGACCTCGAGGGTGTTGGCCTTCGAGATCTGCTCTACACCGATGCTGATTCCAGGCACGCCGTTCGAGCGCGACAGGGTGCGGTCGTTCTCGGCGGCGAGGCGCACGTCGGCGACCTCGCGCATCCGCACGAGGTAGCCGTCCGCGCCCCGGCCGATCACCAGCTCGCGGAAATCGTTCTCGGTGTTGAGTCCGGTCTCGGTGCGCAGCGTGAGCTCGCGCTGCGACGACTCGAGGCGGCCCGCCGGCAGCTGGACGTTCTCGCGCCGCAGGGCGTTCTCGATGTCCGTCACCGTGAGCTGCCGTGCCGCGAGCGCCTCGCGGTCGATCCAGACCCGCATGGCATAGCGCCGCGCCCCGCCGAAGCGCACCCGCGCCACGCCCGGCAGCACGCCGAGGCGCTCGGCGATCACCCGCTCGGCGTAGTCGGTGAGCTCGAGCACGTCGAGCGTGCTGCTCGACAGGTTGAGCCAGATCACCGGCTCGGCGTTGAAGTCCACCTTGCCGATCTCGGGCGGATCCGCCTCGGGCGGCAGCTGCGCGGCGACGCGCGACACCCGGTCGCGGACGTCGTTCGCGGCCCCGTCCACGTCCCTTTCCGGGACGAACTCGAGGTTGATGCTCGAGCGGCCGTCCACGCTCTGCGAGGTGATCTTGGTGACGCCCTCGATGCCGGAGACGCGGTCCTCGATGATCTGGGTGATCTTGGTCTCGACCACGTCGGCGGCCGCACCCCGGTAGGCCGTCTCGATGGACACGACCGGCGACTCGACCTCGGGCAGTTCGCGCACCGAGAGCCGCGAGTACGCGAGCAGCCCGAGGATCACGAGCAGCAGGCTCACGACGGTCGCGAAGACCGGCCGCTTGACCGAGATCTCGGAGATCTTCATCCCGCCGCTCCCGCCGTGTCCGCGGGCGGCGCGCCCTGGAGCCGCACCGGGGCGCCGTCACGCAGCTTCTGCGTGCCTTCCGTCACGACCAGTTCTCCCTCGGCGAGTCCGTCGACGATCTGCACGTCACCCACGCGGCGCTGCCCGATGCGCACCAGCCGCTTCTCGGCCACGCCGTCGGCGACCACGAAGACGAACACGTCGCCCTGCTCCGGGACGAGCGCCTGCTCGGGCACTATCAACGCGTCCACGGCGCCGCGCGACAGGCGCACCGTCAGGAACATGCCGGGCTTGAGCAGCCCCTGCGGGTTCGGAAGCAGGGCGCGCACGGTCACCGAGCGCGTCGCCGGATCCACCCGTGAGTCGACGCTAGAGACGCGCCCGCCGAAGCTGGCGTCCGGGTAGGCGACGCTGCGCGCCGCGATCTCGAGCCCGGGCGTCACGACCGACAGGAAGGTCTCGGGGATGGTGAAGTCGAGCTTGATGGTGCTGGTGTCGTCGAGGGTGGTGATCACCGTGCCGGGGCTGATCAGGCTGCCCACGCTCACCCGTCGCAGTCCCACCCGGCCCGCGAAGGGCGCGCGGATGATGGTGTCCCCGACGCGCGACCGGGCCGAGGTGACCCGAGCCTCGTTCGCCTTGAAGGTCGCCTCGATCTGCTCGAGCTGCTGGTCGGACAGCACCTTGGTGGTGTAGAGCTCCCGCGAGCGCTGGTACTGGCTGCGGCTTTCGGCGAGGGCGGCCTCAGCCACCGCGAGGTCGGCACGCGCCTCGGCGCCGTCGAGCTCGACCAGCACGTCGCCGCGTCGCACCTGCTGCCCCTCGGCGAACCGCACGGCCGTTACCTGGTTGGCGACCTTCGCGGTGATGTCCACGGCTTCGTTCGCGCCGGCGGTGCCGAGCGCCTCGAGTTCGAAGGAGAGCCGCTCGGAACGGACCGGCGCCGTGACCACGGCGACCGGCGGCATACCCGAGCTGGCGGGTCCACCCTGTCCCGGTGCGCCGCCGCCGGGCGGACCCGACGGGGGGCCGCCCGCGGGACGAGCGCCAGCCGCAGGACCGCCCTGCGGGCCGACGCCCATCGCTGCGGCCGGATCGCGCTTCGCTCGTTCGTCGCTGACGTGGGCGTAGAAGAGCACGAGCAGCGCGCCCGCGACGGCGCCGAGCAGCACCTTCTTGAGAGTGTCAGACATGCATTGAAGCCGCGCCGCCGGGCGCGAACCTGGGGAAAGGGTCAGGATTATCCCACCCATTCGCACCGAACAGGCAACGGGTTGCGCCCGGCCCCGGGAAAGCGGCGCCCGCGACGACTCAGGGCTCCGGGTCCGATCCCTCCGGCACGCCCTCGAACAACACCGTGCTCAGGTAGCGCTCGCCAGTGTCCGGCAACATCGCCAGGATCACCGAACCCTCGGGCGCGGTCTCGGCCACCTTGAGGGCCGCCGCGAAGGTGCCGCCCGCGGAGATGCCGCAGAAAATACCCTCGTTGCGGGCGAGCGCGCGCGACGCCGCAATCGACTCATCGTCCGTGACGGGGACGTTGCGGTGCGGAACCGAGCGGTTCAGGACGGCGGGAACGAAATCGGGGGTCCAGCCCTGGATCTTGTGCGGCTTGAACTCCGCGCCGGCGAGCAGGGCCGCGCCGGCCGGCTCGGTCACTACGATCTCGACCTCGGGCCGGGCGAGCCGGATCATCTCGCCCGCGCCGGTGAGCGTGCCGCCCGTGCCCCAGCCGGTCACGAAGACGTCGAGCCGCCGGCCGGCGAAGTCGCTCAGGATTTCGGGGCCCGTGGTCTGCCGGTGGTAGGCCGGATTGGCGGGATTCTCGAACTGTCGGGCCAGGAACCAGCCGTGCTTCTTCGCGAGTTCCGCGGCCTTGCGCACCATGCCCGAGCCGCGCTCGGCGGCGGGCGTGAGGATCACCTTCGCGCCGAGCATGCGCATGATCTTGCGCCGCTCGATCGAGAAGGTCTCGACCATCACCGCGACGAACGGATACCCCTTGGCCGCGCAGACCATGGCGAGGGCGATGCCCGTGTTGCCCGACGTCGCCTCGATCACGGTCTGTCCGGGCTTGAGCGCACCGCTGCGCTCGGCATCCTCGATGATCGCGATGGCGAGCCGGTCCTTGACGGAGGACAGCGGATTGAAGAACTCGCACTTCACGTACATCGTGACGTGGCTGGGCGCGATGCGATTGACGCGCACGATGGGCGTACGGCCAATGGTGTGCAGGATGCTGTCGTAGATCATCGGATTCCCCCCGATCAGTGACTCGCGGCGTTCGCCCGACTATAGCGGACCCACCGGCGACGGCTCATGCCGCGAGAGAATTAGTCCAGAAGCCGCCGTAACGAGGGCCGGAATCAGAAGTACAGCCGCATGATGGCCTCGGCCACGCAGGCCGGCTTCGGCTGGCCCTCGATCTCCACCGTGTACTGCTCCTTGACCTGCAGGCCGCCGCTGACCTCGCCGACCTCGAGCAGTACGCAATGCGCGCGCACCCGGCTGCCGCTCAGCACGGCGCTCGGGAACCGTAGCCTGTCGAGCCCGTAGTTGATCACCTGCCGGACGCCCGGGAACACCGGCTGGTCGGCGGCTACCAGCCCCCGCAGCATCGGGTAGAGCGACAGCGTCAGGAAACCGTGCGCGATGGTCGACTTCCAGGGCGACTCGCGCGCGGCGCGTGCCGCATCGACGTGGATCCACTGGTCGTCGCCGGTGGCATTGGCGAACGCGTCGATGCGCGACTGCGTGATCTCCACCCAGTCGCTGCAGTGGATTTCCTGGCCTACCCGCGACTGGAGCTGCTCGAGGACCTGCTGTTGGGACATGTCGGGCCTGAACTGGAGGTGGACGGGATCGACCACAGTGTAGGGTCCCGATCCGCGCAGGACCAGCCGGGGGAGCGGCGCACCGCACGCAGCGCGGCCGGCCCGGCGCACGGGGCTCGTTTTTGCGGCGCAACAGCCCTGAGGTACACTGCGGTCCCATGAGCCAAGAACGCCTGATCAAGAAATACGCGAACCGTCGCCTGTACGACGCGTCGCAGAGCCGGCACATCACCCTCGACGACATCCGGGGCCTGATCGTCAAGGGGGAAAAACTTCGGGTCGTCGAGGACAAGACGGGCAACGACATCACCCGCCACATCCTGCTGCAGGTTATCGCCGAGCAGGAGCAGGCCGGCCGGCCGATCCTGAGCACCAAGGTGCTGGAGGCCATCATCCGCTTTTACGGCAACTCGCTGCAGGGGTACCTCGCGAGCTTCCTCGAGCGCAGCATCGAGATGTTCCTGAAGCAGCAGGAAGCGGTGCAGACGCAGATTTCGAGGATCGTCGCGCACACGCCGCTCGCGGCCGTGGCCGACATCACCCGGCAGAATCTCGAGGCACTCGCGAAGGTGCAGGAGAGCATGCTGAACGTGCTGCTCCCGAAGCGCGACAAGGATCGCGAAGAAGACGACAAGCGCTCCTGAGCCGCGCTCGGCAGCCCGCCCCGGCGACGGGCTGCGAACCAACCCGGAGATCGCCGTGCGCATCTGTTTCATCTCCGCCGAGTACTCACCGTTTGCCAAGACCGGCGGACTGGGGGACGTCTCCGCGGCGCTCACCCGCCACCTCGCCCGCCGCGGCCACGACCTGCGGGTGTTCATGCCGCTGCACGGCCAGATGGACCTGCGCGGCGTGGACCGGCATCCCGTGGACTTCCTGCAGGGCCTCACGCTGCGCGTCGGTCCGCACGTGTTCCATTACGGCATCCACACCGCACGCGTGCCGGACTCCGATCTGTGGGTCTACCTCGTCGACTGCCCGTCGCTGTTCGACCGGCCGCGCATCTATTCGGATGCACCGGACGAGCACGTGCGCTACCTCATGCTGACGCGTGCCGCGTTCGAGAGCTGCCAGCGCATGGGATTCGCGCCCCAGATCCTGCACGCAAACGACTGGCACACCGCATTCGCACCCCTGCTGTTGCGCTCGGCGTACGCATGGGACCGCGGCCTTTTTGCCGCCACGAAGAGCGTCTTTACGATCCACAACATCGGATACCAGGGGGTATTCGGTGCCGGCCAGTCCGGCGACCTCGGGCCGGGCGTGGACCCGGCACTGCTGCACCAGCCGGACCTCGGCGCCGGCCGCATCAACCCCATGCGCCACGCGGTGATCCACGCCGATGCCGTCACGACCGTGAGCCCGACCTATGCCGAGGAGATCCGCACGCCCGAAGGCGGGCACGGACTCGACGCCGACCTGCGGGCCCGGGGCGCGGCACTGCACGGCATCCTGAACGGCGTGGACTACGAAGAATGGAACCCGGCGACGGATCGCCACCTGCCGCACCGCTACGATGCGACCGACCTCGCCGGCAAGGCGCGCAACAAGCAGGCACTGATGGACCTGCTGCACATTGCCGGCCCGTCCAGCGCACCGCTCATCGGCATGGTGACGCGGCTGACCCACCAGAAGGGCATCGATCTGCTGTACGAGGTGCTGCCCGAAGTGCTCGCCGCGGGCACGGCGCGGCTCGTGGTGCTGGGCAGCGGCGAGCACCACTACGAGCGCTTCCTGCACGGACTGCAGGAGAGCTTTCCCGGGCTTGCGGCCTTCTACAGCGGCTACAGCGAGGAGCTCGCGCATCGCATCGAGGCGTCGGCCGACATCTTCCTGATGCCTTCCATGTACGAGCCCTGCGGCCTCAACCAGATGTACAGCCTGAAGTACGGCACCGTGCCGATCGTGCGGCGCACCGGCGGCCTCGCCGACTCCGTGTCCCACTTCGACCCCGCCACCGGCGAGGGCACCGGCATCGTGTTCAACGACTTCGATTCCGGCGGCGTGCGCTGGGCAATCGCGCAGGCACTCGAGTGGTACGACTCGCCCGCGCTGTGGCGACGCCTGGTGTCCAACGGGATGCGCGCGGACTTCTCCTGGGAACGCCAGGTCGTCGAGTACGAGCAGCTCTACCAATCGTTGTGATTGGCCGGCCGCACGGGCGGCCGCAGACTCTCGCGCGGCCGCCGGACCACCATGCTGCCTACAGCTGACGAGGCTCGGACTTGCCCGACTTCAGCGCGCGCGAGAAGTCCACCGTGCCGCGGTGGCTGAATGGGATCCGGCGCAGCACGCCCTTGTCCACGTAGATCTTGCCGGTGATCTCGTACTCGATGTCCTCGAGCTTGCCGCCCCCGACGCGGCTGATCAGCCGGCCGAAGCTGCTCACGAAGTTCGTCGTCACCAGCATGTCGAACTCCGCCTCGCCCCGCGCCGGCAGCAGGAACACGTCGTTGCTCGTGCCGTCGGCGAAGCTGTCGCCCATCATGATGATCTGGTACTCGAGTCCCCGCACCGGCAGCTCGAGGTCGTTCGGGTTCTCCACCAGAACGCGCAACTTGAACTTCTGCGCGAACATGTCGGTGGAGAGCATCTGCACGCCGACCAGGCTGAGCCGGGGCGCCACGAGGTCCGGTCCGAGCGTCGTGCAGGCGGTGAGCAGCGCCGCGACTGCGGCCAGCAGCGCCAGCATCCTGGGCCCAGGGGCACGCTTCAGCATGGGTGATTCCTCGAGAGTGTGAGGCGCGGTCGGCCGGACTGCGCGGCGTCAGCCCGCACGCGGCGCGGCGCGCAGCATGGATGCGGTGACGAGCGTGACGCCGCCCTCGGTGACGTAGAAGCGCTCGGCGTCGGCCGCCGGGTCCACGCCGATCTGCATGCCGTCCGGCACCAGCGTGCCCGCGTCGATGATCGAGCGGCGGATGACGCAACGCTCGCCGACGCGCACGCGCGGCAGGAGCACCGACGCGTCGATGGTCGAGTAATCGTGGACCCGCACGTTGGAGAACAGCAGCGAGTTGGTCACGCGCGAGCCCGAGATGATGCAGCCGCCCGACACCATCGAGTCGATCGCGGCGCCCCGGCGGTCGTCGTCGTCGAACACGAACTTCGCCGGCGGCAGCTGTTCCTGGTAGGTCCAGATCGGCCACTGCTCGTCGTAGATGTTGAGCTCGGGCGATACGCGCACGAGCTCCATGTTCGCCTCGTAGTAGGCGTCCACCGTGCCCACGTCGCGCCAGTAGTTCTGCGCCTTGGTACGCACGTCCTCGAACGGGTAGGCGAACACGCGCAGCTTGTCGATCGCGTCCGGCACGATGTTGCGGCCGAAGTCGTGCGCCGAGTCCGGGTCCTCGGCGTCGGCGCGCAGCAGCCGCTCGAGCAGGCGCGGGTTGAACACGTAGATGCCCATGGAGGCGAGCGCGACGTCCGGGCGGCCCGGCATGGGCTCCGGGTCCATCGGCTTTTCCTGGAACCGCAGCACGCGGTTGGTCTCGTCCACGGTGAGCACGCCGAACTCGCGCGCGCGCGCCACCGGCACCTCGACGACGCCGACGGTGATGTCGGCCTCCTTCTCGACGTGGAAGCCGATCATCGGGCCGTAGTCCATCTTGTAGATGTGATCGCCCGCGAGCACGAGCACGTGCAGCGGCCGGTGCGCGCGGATGATCTCCATGTTCTGCCAGAGCGCGTCGGCCGTGCCCTGGTACCACTCGGCGCCGCGCCGCTGCTGCGCCGGGATGATCTCGACGAACTCGCCGAACTCGCCCCGCAGGTAGCCCCAGCCGCGCTGGATGTGCTGGATCAGCGAGTGCGCCTTGTACTGGGTCAGCACCGAGATCTGCCGGATGCCTGAGTTGACGCAGTTCGACAGCGCGAAGTCGATGATCCGGAACTTGCCGCCGAACGGCGTGGCCGGCTTGCAGCGATCCTCCGTGAGGTGCCGCAAGCGTTCGCCGCGTCCGCCGGCCATGATCACCGCGAGGGTCCCGCGGGTCAGGCGGCTGAGGTAGCGGCGCGGTGCAAACAATCTCTGCTGTTCAGTGGACATCTGGCAAGACTCTCCGCGGATCTGACCGGATGTTACAGATTGCACCCGTTGCCTGACACCGCAGAGACCCGCATGAAATGGGGCTTCCTACCCACCGGCCTGCCTGGAGCCAGCGCCTGCCTGCGGCGGAGACGATCCTCGCCTTACGCACCAGACAACTATACTGTTGACTTCGTAATAGTATTCTGTAACTAATACTAGGCATCAACGCACAAGAGTCGGCGAATGTGACCCTCCAATCCGACGAAGACCTGGCCAACCCCGAACTCGCGGACCTGCAGACCCGCAAGTTCCAGCGCGAATTGAGCGCCGGCCTGACCTCGCTGGTGCTACTGGCTGTCCTCGGCGAGGCCGGCGAGGATCTCTACGGTTATGAGATCGCGCGCCGACTTGCCGGCGAGCACGACAACGCCGGTCCGTTCAAGCTCGGGGCGCTTTACCCGGTGCTTCGCAACCTGAGCGCCGCCGGCCTGCTGTCGAGCCGGATCGTGCCGTCCTACGCCGGCCCGCCGCGGCGGTATTACCGGATCACGCCGCTCGGGCGAGAGGCGCTCGCCGCGTGGCGCGCGACGTGGCTCTCGACACGCGACTTCGTGGACGCGACGCTGAGCCCCGCCCCCGCCCAGGAGACCTCGTCATGACGGCCGCCACCCCGAGAACGGTCGAGCAGTATCTCGACGCCCTTCGAGCTGCACTCCGCGGTGCCGATCCGGCGCTGGTCCAGGACGCTTTGTTCGACGCGGAGGAGCACCTGCGCGCCGAGCTGGCGCAGCATCCGGCGGACGTCGAGGGCGACGTACTGGCCCGGATCGTCTCGAGTTACGGGGCACCGGAGGAAGTGGCGGACGCTTACCGATCCAACGAGGCGACGATTCAGAAGGCGCTGAAGACGCCGGTCCCGCGCGCCTATGGCTCGGCGCTCGGGCGGTTCTTCGGCGTGTACGCGGATCCGCGCGCTTACCTCTGCCTGCTGTACCTGCTGCTGGCGCTGGTCACGGGCATCGCATACTTCACCTTCGCCACCGTCGGCCTGTCGCTGTCGATGGGGCTCGCGATCCTGATCGTCGGCGTGCCGTTCTTCCTTGCGTTCATCGGCATCGCGAGGGTGGTCGCCCTCGCCGAGGGCCGCATCGTGGAGTCCCTGCTCGGCGTGCGCATGCCGAGGCGCCCGCCCTACCGGGACCGCGATACGCCGTTCTGGCAACGAGTCGTCGAGATGCTCAAGGATCCGCGCACCTGGAGCACGCTGCTGTACCTGCTGCTGATGCTGCCGCTCGGCGTCTTCTATTTCACGTTCGCCGTGGTCGGCATCATCGTCTCGCTGGCCATCTTCCTCGCGCCGATCGCCGTGCTGCTCTACCATGCCGGCCTCGTGCAGATCGACGGCACGGTGGAAGCGCCCCATCCCGCGCTGCTGCCGCTGATCTCGATCCTCGGAATCCTGCTGCTCACCGTCACGATGCACCTGGCGCGCGGACTCGGCTACCTGCATGGTCAACTGGCAAGAACCCTGCTCGTGCAGGCGCGCGCACCGGCCTGAACGGGCGCGGCGATTCGGGCCGGCATTCCTGCTCGCCTGCTCGCTCGGAGCCGGCTGCGGGCGTGCCGCCGACCAGGCGGGACAGGCCGGGGCCGGCGCCCCGCCGCCAGCCTCCGCATCCGCGCTGTGTGCGGCGGCCGACACCGGCTCGCTGCACGCGCGACTCAGCGGTGCTATCGAGGCCGAGATCGACTGGAACGAGCGCGGCGAACCGCAGTGTCGAGGCAGCGTGCGACCGACCGGCGACGGCCTGCGCCTCGTGTATCGGGGCACGGTGCCCGAGGTCGGGCCGGTGCTGATCGTGCTGGGGGCCGGACCGCTGCGCCCGGGGGAATCGGCGCGGCACGTGCCCGTGAACCTCACCCTGGTCCGCGAGGGCTCGGGCGAGTTCTTCGCGACCCAGGGCGACGACAAGTGCGCGTTCGACGAGCTGAGACAGGCGCCCGTCGACGACTCGGCGAAGGCCTACCGGGTCGAGGGCCGCGGCTATTGCACGCAGCCGGCGCGCGCCGTGGGCGGTGACCGCGCCGTGCTGGTCTCGCGGTTCGACGTCACGGCCGTCGTCGACGAGCTGGAGGAGGATGCTGACGCGGCACAGGTGCCGCCGCCATGAGTTCGCGGACGCCGGGTGCCGCTGCGGTCGCCGCGCTGATGGTGCTTGCGCTCGTGACGGCGCGTCCGCTCTCGGCCTACCAGGACAAAGTGCAGCCGCTGTCGGCGTTCCCTCGCGAGCGAATCGCCATCGAGACGCGCAGCGCCCGGCGGCACCTCTTCGAGGCGTGGCGCGCCGACACGGCACGGGCACGCGCCCAGGGACTCATGTTCGTGCCGTCGCTGCGCGCCGACCAGGCGATGTTCTTCGTCTACGCACCGGCCCAGCGCGTCAGCATGTGGATGATGAACACGCTCATCCCGCTCGACATGCTGTTCGTGGACGACGCCGGCTGCATCGTGAAGGTGCACGAGCGCGCCGAGCCCGGATCCCTCGACACGATTTCCTCGGACGTGCCCGTCGTTCTGGTCGTGGAACTCGCCGGCGGGGCCGCCGCCACGCTCGGCATCGCCACCGGCGACCGCGTCCTTCGACCTGAGGAGAAGTGGCCGCGAGGATCGAGGCCTTGCACCGCGGCGCGGTGAATTCCGCTACCATCCGCAGCGATTGCGGCGTGCCTGGCGCATGCCGCGCGGCTCTTCAGCACCGGACCCCCGACAGGAAGCACCAATGAGCAGACATGCAGTCCTAGCGTCCGCCGTCGCCACGGCATTGCTCGCGAGCGCAGCGGCCCATGCCGACGAATCCAGCCTGCCGTGGAACGACGAGGTCGGACAGTGGTTCGTCGCGCCGTTCGTGGGCTACACCTTCCTCGACAGCGATCGCCTGCTGGAGGACGACATCCTCTACGGTGCCTCGATCGGCAAGCACCTGAGCGACCAGTGGACCTTGCAGCTCAGCGGCTACACCAGCGACTTCGACAACGACGGCCTGCGGCCCGAGTGGACCGGATCGGCGAGCTTCGACGGCAGCATCTCCGGCGGCTCGTTCGACCTGATGCGCGTGTTCTTCCGCGACAGCCGCACCTCGCCCTACATCGTCGGCGGCATCGGCATGCAGAATTCGAACTACGAGGGTCTCGAGGGGGACGAGAACGTCACCGCGTCGGCAGGCCTCGGCCTGATGTGGGACCTCATGCGCAGCGCCGACGGCTCGCGCACCTTGCAACTGCGTCCGGAGATCCGTTCCCGCTGGGACCTGCAGAGCGGCAACACGCTGAACGACGTGGTCGCGCAGGTCGGCATCGCCTTTGGCTGGGGCGCGCCGCGTCCGGCGCCGGCCGTCGAGGAGCCGCCTGCTCCGCCGCCGCCGCCGCCGGCACCGGCCAAGTGCGCCGACGGCGATGGTGATGGCGTGTGCGACGAGGCGGACAAGTGCCCGAACACGCCGGCCGGCGCGAAGGTCGACAAGGCTGGCTGCCCGCTCGAGCAGACCCTGAAGGTGCTGTTCGACTTCGACAGCGCGGAGCTGCGCCCCGAGTCGATCACCGAGCTCGAGCGCGTGGTGACCTTCATGAACGACGTGCC
>Ga0113563_10000223_pt1 | contig 24835 bp, 20 predicted proteins | sample Mud3Dept3metaG_FD_80117 | JGI IMG/M metagenome (GOLD analysis project Ga0113563, IMG submission 80117) | Freshwater wetland microbial communities from Ohio, USA, analyzing the effect of biotic and abiotic controls - Mud 3 Core 4 Depth 3... | ecosystem: Environmental > Aquatic > Freshwater >... | reverse complement strand
TCACCTTCGAGATCGAGGCGCGCGCCGAGCAGCCGCTCCGCGACTTCGTGTTCGGCGTCGCGCTCCAGACGCCGCGCGGCGTGGAGGTGTGGGGCACCAACACCGACCTCGCGGGCCTGCGCCCGGAGCGCTTCGAAGGCGAGGCCCGGGTGCGCCTGGTCTGCCCGGCGCTGAGGCTGGCGCCGGGCGAGTACCTGGTCGACGTCGCCGTCCACGCCCGCGACGGTGCGCCTTACGACTACCGCCGGAAGCTGGCGGCGTTCACGGTCACGTCGGACGGACGCGGCGTCGGCGTCTATTTCCCCGAGCATCGCTGGGAGTTCGAGGGCGCCCTCGTGCTCGGACCGAGGGAGGGGCCATGAGCGAGGCCGCGCGCGACGCGTCCGCAGTGCTCGACGTCAAGATCGGCGACGAGGAGATGAAGGGGCGCTACGCCAACCTGCTGCGCGTGACCCACACGCGCGAGGAGTTCATCCTCGACTTCATCCAGATGGTGCCGCCCCAGGGTGTCGTCTCGGCGCGCGTGGTGACCAGCCCCGGGCACCTGAAGCGCATCGTGCGCGCGTTGGCCGCGAACCTCGCACGGTACGAGGAGAGCTTCGGCGCCGTGCCGGAGTCGGCGGGACCGGAGGGGGCGGCGCGCACCAACTGAACGCGGCCGTGCGCGCCGGATCAGCGCGCGGCCGCGAGCGACCGAAAGAGCTCGTGCGCGCGCTCCGGCGTCTCGCCGCCGTGCACCACCGCGCGCACCGCCTGGAGCATGGCGGCGGGCGCCTCGGACTGGAAGATGTTGCGCCCCATGTCGACGCCGAGCGCGCCGCTGCGCACGGCGTCGTGGGCCATGCGCAGGGCGTCGAGCTCGGGGAGCTTCTTGCCGCCCGCGATGACGATCGGCACCGGGCAGCACGAGGTCACGGTGTCGAAGCCCTCGGCGACGTAGTAGGTCTTGACGTAGTGGGCGCCGAGCTCGGCGCAGATGCGGGTCGCGAGGCGGAGGTACTTGGCGTCACGCACCATCTCCTTGCCCACCGCGGTGACGGCGAGCACCGGGATCCCGAAGCGCTGGCCGAGGTCGACGAGCCGGGTGAGATTGTGGATCGACTGCGTCTCGTGGGCGCCGCCGACGAAGACCTGGACCGCGAGGGCGGCGGCGTTGAGGCGCACGGCGTCCTCGACGTCGAGCGCGAGCCGCTCGTCCGAGAGCTCCTTGAGGATGCTCGGCCCGCCCGAGGCGCGCAGCACGATCGCGGCGCCGGCGGTGGGCGGGATCACGCTGCGCAGCACGCCGCGCGTGAGCATCAGGGTGTCGGCGAAGGGGATCAGCGGCACGATCGACAGGTCGATGCGCTCGAGCCCGGTGGTCGGCCCCTGGAAATAGCCGTGATCGAAGGCGAGCATGACCGTGCGCCCGGTCCGGGGATCGAAGATCGACGCGAGGCGGTTCTTGATCCCCCAGTCCTGGTGCGCCGCGCCCTTGAGGAAGAAACCCTCCGTCGCCTGCGGCACGTCGGCGTGGAACTCGCGCGGCGCGCCGGACTCGTCCTGGTCTGCCATCTCCACTCCTCGCCGGGGCGCTCCGGCCCGGCGCTCGGGCGCGGGCCGGCTCTCGCTCCGGCGGAGAGCCTACTGCGGATGGGCGCCGGGCTCAGCGCTGCCGGGGCGCGGGGGCGGCGAGGACGCGCGCGGGCTGGTCGTCGTCCGCCTCGCCCGTGGCGCGACGGTGGGAGCCGGCCCGCAGGTGCAGATCGGCGACCACGGCCAGGTGGTCCGAAAGGCGGTCCGGAAGGGTCTCGTAGGCGGCGAAGTCGAGCTCCTCGGAGACCAGGATCCAGTCCAGGCGCACCAGCGGCCGCCAGCTCGGGAAGGTGGCGTGGCCGGTCGCCTCGGCCGCGCGCAGCCCGAGCTCCTTGCGCAGCAGCGCGAGGCAGCGCCGGCGCTCGCTCCACTCGCAATTGAAGTCGCCGAGCACGACGAGCGGACGCTCGCGTCCACGGTAGCGCTCGACCAGCTGCTCGACCTGCCTCCGCCGCACGCGCTCGGCCAGGAAATCGAGATGGATCGAGACCACGTCGACGGCGCGCTGGCCGAGCGCCGCGCTCTCCACGGTGGCCGCCACGAACCCCTTGGTGTCGCGCCAGGTCTCGCCGAAGGCGTGGGAGCGCGGCTCGCGCAGCGCCGTGCGCGCCAGCAGCGCGGTGCCCGACGACAGATCGAGCGATCCGAGCGAGAACGGGTTGTGCTCGCCGCGGAACGCGTGCGGCAGGCCGGAGAGCTCGGCCAGGGTCGAAACGTGATCGAAGCCGCCGCTCCAGGCCGACGGCCCGTCGGCCTCCTGGAGCGCCACCACGTCGGGCGCTTCGCGGCGCAGCACCGCCGCGATGGCGGCGAGGTTCTGGCGCAGCGTGGATTCCGAGAGCAGCGCCTGGTGCCGGCCCTGCCGGCGCGCATGGGCGACGTTGAGGGTCATCAGCCGCAGCGAGAGCGCGCGCACGGCGCGCGGCGGCGCGAGGCGCAGATCGGGCGCCCGGCGCCGGGTACGGCGCGCGCGCGGGGGGCGGCTGATGAACGTGATCGGCATTCTGGCTGCGAAGAACGCGTCGTTCCGGCGCCCTCAGTGGGAGAGCAGCAGGTTTCCTGCCCGGTAGACCTCGTGCCCCCCCTTGACCACGGAGCGCACGGGGTTGACGCCGAAATGATACGCGAGATGGAAGAGGTTCGGCTCGTCGAGCACCACGACGTCGGCGCGCTTGCCCGGCTCGAGCGATCCCAGCTCGTCGCCGAGCGCGAGCGAGGCGGCCGCGTTCAGGGTCACCGCGGTCAGCGCCTCCTCGACCGTGAGCCCGAGCTCGAAGACCGCGAGCTGGATCACGTTGGGCAGCGATTCGGTGTTGGAGGAGCCGGGATTGCAGTCGGTGGCGAGCGCGACCGGGACTCCGGCCTCGATCAGGCGACGGGCGGGCGCCCAGCTCTTCTTGCGCAGGAAGAAGCTGGTGCCCGGCAGCAGCAGCGCGGTCACGCCCGAGCCGGCGAGCGCCTCCACGCCGCGCTCGGAGACGGCCATCAGATGGTCGGCGGAGAGGGCATGAAGGTCGGCGGCGAGCTCCGCGCCGCCCGAGTCGACGAACTCGTCGGCATGCAGCCGGGCGAGCAGGCCGTGTGCCTGCCCGGATTCGAGCACGCGCCGCGACTCGGCCGCGCTGAACACGCCCCGCTCGCAGAAGACGTCGCAGAAGCGTGCCAGCCCGCGCTCGGCCACCGCCGGCACGATCTCCTCGGCCACCAGGGCGACGTAGCGCTCGCGCGCGGCCCGGTGCTCGGGCGGGACCTCGTGGGCGGCGAGCAGCGTGGGCAGCAGCTCGATCGGCTGCAGGCGCGCGACGTCGCGGATGGCCTCGAGCTGCTTGGTCTCGTCGGCGAGCGCCAGACCGTAGCCACTCTTGGCTTCGGCCGTGGTGGTGCCGCACGCGAGCATGCGCTCGAGCCGGGGCAGCATGGCGGCGACCAGCTGCTCGCGCGAGGCGCCGCGCGTGGCGCGCACGGTCGAGAGGATGCCGCCACCGGCGGCGGCGATCTCTTCGTAGCTCCTGCCCGCCAGCCGCTGCGCGAACTCCATCTCTCGCGCGCCCGCCCAGGGCAGGTGGGTGTGGGCATCGACGAAGCCGGGCACGGCGGTGCCGCCCCGCCCGTCGAGGCGCTCGGCCTCCGGCAGCGGGCCGAAGTCGCGCAGGCGCTCCGCGCGGGAACCGACGAAGGCGATGCGGCCGCCCCGGCACAGCAGCTCGCCAGCGCGCACGCGCCGGATCTCGCCCTGCTCGCGGCCACGGCGCGGCGCGCAGCCGAGCGGAGTCGCGATCTCGGCGAGGTTCTCGATCAGCAGGTCGCGCACCGTCAGCGGTCTCCTCAGGGAGCGAGCAGGGCGCGCCCTGCGTGCGCCGCCTCGCGCTCGGCCCAGGCGCGCACCGTGCTCCAGTCGAGGGCGGCCGAGAGCCGGGGCATGGGTTCGTCCTCGGCCTCGGAGAAATCGGCGAGCGCCTTGTAGGCCTGCAGCGGGAAGTCGCCGACGTGACCGAACTTCTCGCCCGAGCGTGCGAGCAGCGCCGGGAGCGGCAGCTCGCGCGCGATGAGGTAGAGATCGACGAAGTCGCGCCGGGTGCCGCGGCTGATCAGCGCGCCCAACTTCATCAGCCCGAGGTCGGCGAGCGACGCGACCGCCAGCCCCTGGATCTGCTCGAGCGGATCGGCGAGCGGGTAGGGATAGCTGAAGAAGCGCAGCGCCACGTCGCCCGGCAGGCGCACGAACAGGAAGCCGTCGCGCGCGGTCTCGACGCGTGCGAGGGGCTCGAGCGCGAGCAGGTCGGCGAGCAGGTCGCGGCGGTCGGCGGGCAGCAGGCGGTGGGTGCCGCTCATCAGGTCGAGGTCACGCACCGGCCGGTGCGCCAGGTAGAGGGCGAGCGCCGCCGAGCCCGCCAGGTAGAAATCGGCTGCCCAGTCCCTGTCCGCGAGCGCCGCCAGCCGGGGCCGGGTCGCCTCGGCGAGCGTCGCCAGCCGGTCGGGGCTCAGGCGAGCGGCCACAGGGCCTCCGCCTCGGCCGAGCGGGTCGGGGCTCCGAGGTCGAGGGCCCGGAACCAGAAGGCGCGGCTGCGTCGCGACAGGCGCCGCGCGCCGTGGCGCGCCACCCAGCCGGCGAGCTCGTCGCGGTCGACGCGGCGCGCCAGCCAGAGGAGGTCGTCGCGATCGCCGTCCTCGAGCAGGCGCGCGACCACCGCCGCGCGCGCCGCCGGGTCGGCGAGGTCGGGGTCCTGGCCGGGGAAATGCCGGAGCGTGCGCTCCGGAGGGGGCGTCATCCGTTCTTGCGCTTGGCGAAGGTCTGGACGTTGGCCGACGCGTGCTCGTCCTCCATGTCGGCCTGCAGGATCTGGGCGAACAGCTCGAGCGTGCCGCGGAACTTCAGCTGCAGCTCGCGCCGCCGGGTACGCAGCTCCTGGATGCGATTGTCGACATCCTGCGCGCGCTCCATCGCCTGGTGGACCAGCCGGTCGGCGTGGATCTCGGCTTCCTTGACCAGCAGCTGAGCCTCGCGCTGGGAGGTGGAGATCATCTCGTCGGCGATCTTCTTGCCGCGCACCAGGGTCTCCTGGAGGTCGCGCTCGCGCGACTCGGCGGTCTCGAGCCGCTCGCGCAGGATCCGGTTCTCGCGCTCCAGCCGCTCGAGCTCGCCGATGCGCTGCGTGACGTCCTCGGCGATCAGGGCGAGAAAGTTCTCGACCTCGACCGGATCGTAGCCGCGCAACTTCTGCGCGAAGCGCTGCTTCTGGATCTCGAGCGGTTGGAGCGGCATGGCGGGACTCCTCAGAGGACGAGACGGGGCCGCATCCCGAGCGACAGGACGATGCCGTTGATGACGAACTCGACGAGCAGCATGGCGAGCAGCGGCGACAGGTCGATGCCGCCCAGCCGATGCGGAGGCACGAGGCGGCGCAGGGGCCGCAGCACGGGCTCGGTGACCGCCACCAGGGCGCGCACGATCGGATTGTAGGGATCGGGGGAGACCCAGGAGACGAGAGCGCGCACGAGCAGCACCCAGAAGTAGATCCGCAGCGCCGAGATCACCAGGCCCACGAACGACCAGCCGAACCCTTGAGCTATCCCCAAGTCCTTGCCTCCGAACACTTTCCGCCTCGGGCGGGCACTCTAGGGTAGCACGCCGGCGCCGCGGCGGCATGGGCAAGCTCGCCCGGCCGGCGCGCTCAGGGGCGTGCGCCGAACAGGCTCGTGCCCACGCGCACGTAGGTCGCGCCCTCTTCGACCGCGACTTCGAAGTCCTCGCTCATGCCCATCGACAGCTCGCGCAGTCTCCCGCCCCACTCGGGCCGAGCGTTCAGCGCGTCGCGCAGCTCGCGCAGCCGGCGGAACCAGACGCGCGAGGCCTCCGCGGTCGGTCCCGGCGGCGGAATGGTCATCAGGCCGACGATGCGCAGATCCTGGAGCGCGGCGAGCGGCGCGGCGGCGCCGGCGAGCGTGGCCGGATCGAAGCCGTGCTTGCTGGCTTCGCCGCCGAGATTGACCTCGAGCAGACCGACCGCGGTGCGCCCCTGGGCGCGCGCCTCGGCGTCGAGCGCAGCCGCGATCGAGACGCGGTCCACGGCGTGGAACACCGCGAACAGGCGCAGCGCGGCGCGCACCTTGTTCGACTGCAGGGGGCCGAGCAGGTGCCACTCGGCGGCGGGCGGCAACTGCTGCGCCTTGGCCTGGGCCTCCTGCACGCGGTTCTCGCCGAAGCGCGCGAGCCCGGCCGCGAACGCCTCGCGCAGCGCGCCGACCGGTTGCAGCTTGGAGGCCCCGACCAGCCGCACCGACGCCGGGTCGCGTCCGGCGCGCACCGCCGCGGCGTCGATCCGGCCGAGCACCGCCGCGAGGCGCGCGGCGATGCCGTTCATCAGCCCTCGCCCGGGCTCAGGAAGCGCCGGCATCCCTCGCACTGGACGATCACGCCCCGCGTGCGCACCTCGACCGCCACCTGAGGGCGCACCTGGTAGTTGCAGGTCGAGCAGAACCAGAACGAGGCGCCGGGTCCCTCGCTGCGGCGCAGCGGCGAGAGCGCCTCGCCGCGGTACTTCTCGGAGATCCGATGGTACTGCGCGAGGATCGGCCGCGGCAGCTCGGCGCGCAGCCGCTCCGCTTCCGTTTCGAGCTCGCTGGCGTGGTGCGCGACCCCCGGCTTGCGGGCCTCCCAGGCCGCGAGCTCCTCGGCGTAGCGCGCCTCGAGGTCGACGAAGGCGGCCTTCCTGGCCTCGAGCTCCTCGATCGACCTGTCGGCCGCCTCGAGCGCCCCGAGCGCCTGCTCCTCGAGCCTCTTGATCTCGGCCTTGGCGCCGTCGATCTCGGTCAGGAGCGCCGCGTACTCGCGCTGGTTGCGCACGCGCGGGACCTGCTGCTGGAACTTGCGCAGCTTCTCCTGGGCGTCGCTGATCGCGCCTTCGGCGGCGACGCGCGCCTTGCGCGTCTCGCGCGCCGTCGCCTCCAGCGCGCCGAGCGCCTCCTTCGCGGCGGTGAATTCGTCGTGGAGCGCGCGCATCTCCTCGGGGACTCCGGCGAGCAGCGCGCGCGTGGCGGCGAGCTCGCGGGCGGTGCGGTGGAACTCGATCAGGCGTTGCAGAAGGTCGTTCATCGCGCTGAGAACCTCGCGGGACTGGGTCGGGAATCGAGCGTGGTGGGTCCACCTGGGTTCGAACCAGGGACCTGCCGGTTATGAGCCGGTTGCTCTGACCGCTGAGCTATGGACCCGGGGTGTGTCGCGAACCGCGGGCCCCGGGCCCGGACGGTCCGCCGGAACGGCGCAGGCGAATCAGCCGAGGTCGGGATAGAGACTCCGGTAGCTTGCCGCGAGGACCACGATGCGCTTGACGTAGTTGCGCGACTCCTCGAGCGCCAGTCCCTCCAGGAAGCGATCGAGCTCGGGTGTCGGGCCGGCCGCGCGCCACAGCCTCGAGATGCGGCCGGGTCCCCCGTTGTAGGCGGCGAGCGCGAGCTCCTGGTTGCCGTCGAACATGGCGAGCAGGCGCCGGAAGTACCCGGTGCCGAGGCGCAGGCTGTAGTCGGGATCCTCGAGGCGCCCGGTCGAGTACGGCAGGCCCAGCTTCCTGGCCATCTCCCGTCCGGTGCCGGGCATGAGCTGCATCAGGCCGCGCGCACCGGAGCGGCTGTGAGCGGCGGGATCGAAGCCGCTCTCCTGGTGCACCATGCCGAAGACCAGCGCCGCCGGGAGGCCCTGCGCGGCGGCCGCGCGCGCGATCGCCGCGCGGAAATCGAGCGGGTAGTAGAGATCGAGCGCGGCGGCCGGCGCCGAACCCTGCAGCGCCGTGCCCAGGACCGGGAAGGCGCGCTTGAGCTGGCGCAGGCTGCCGCGCGTGTCGCCCTCGCGCGCGGCGACCAGCGCGGCCAGCGCGGCGGCTGCGCGCGGATCGGCGCCCGGCGCGACGAGCTCGAGCTCGGCGCGGGCCAGACCGTCGAGGCCGAGGTCGGTGAGCAGACGGGCGCGCGCCAGGAGCGGGTCTTCCGGCCAGGGCTCGGGCGCCGGCGCCGCGATCGGCGGCGCCGCGTCGGCGGTCAGCCGCAAGGCGGCCTGCCGGGCGTAGAAGTCCGAGACGGGGACGGCGGTGATCGACCGGTAGGTCGCACGCGCGCCGGCCGGGTCCCCCAGGCGCTCGAGCGCGCGCGCCGTCCAGTAGCGGCCGGCGCGCTCCTGCGGGTCGCCCGGGTAGAGGGCGCCGAGCTCGGCCCAGAGCGCCACCGCGCGGCGCGCGTCGCCGGCCGAGTAGGCCTCCCAGCCGCGTTGCCAGATCGGCTTGGCGCCCGAGGTGTCGGCGGGCTCGAGCTGGGCCAGCTGGCGCCACGCCGCCAGGGCCTCCGGCTCACCTCCGGCCTCGAAGTAGCTCGCGGCCAGCCGGCGCAGGGCGCGGCGCGAGAGGTCGGGCGCGGCCTCGGAGCGAGCGACCGCGAGCAGATGCTCGCGCTCGAGCCGGCGCCAGGCCGCGGCCGCTGCGGGGTCGGCGCGCTGGCCGCCGGGCCGCGCGGCGGCGCTCGCCGCGAGCGCGCGTTGCCAGTCGAGCGCAGCGCGTGCGGAGGCATCGGCAGCGAGCGCGGGGCTCAGCGCGGCGTACCCGTCGGCACCGCGGCCCGACGCGGTGAGAGCGCGGGACTCGAGCAGGCGCCACTCCAGGTCTCGTGCCGCGGCGGGCACCGCGGCGAGGGTGGTGAGCGCGCCGGCGGGAAGATCGGCGGCGAGCAGGGCGTCGGCGCGCGCGAGCAGCTCGGAGGCGTCGAGCCAGAGCCGCCAGTCGGAGCCGCCACCGTGCCGGGTCACGGCCTCGACCACGCGCATGCGCGAAGCCTCGAGCGGGTCGACGACCAGCAGCCGCCGCGCCGTCTCGCGCAGCCGCGTGCCGTCGCCGCGCGCGCTCGCCATCTGCCAGGCGACCTTCTCGAGCGCCACCGCGCGCTCGCGCGGCAGTCGCTCGGAGCGGCCCTGCTCGACCCGGGCCCACGCCGCGGACTCGTCGCCGGCGCCCCAGGCGAGCTCGGCCAGGCGGACCTGCGCCTGGGCGCGAAGCGGCGAGTCGGGATGGCGCGACAGCAGCTCGAGCAGGGCGGCGCGCGCGCTCTCGGAGCGCTTCAGGGCCGCGGCCGAGTCGGCGAGCACGTAGAGCCGCCAGTCCTCGAGCACGGCCGGCGCCGCCTCCGCCTCCGCCGCGAGTCGATCGAGCGCCAGCGCCGGATCGTCGTGGCCATGGGCGAGCAGACCCTCGAGCGTGCGCGCGAACGCGGCCTGCGGCGCGCTCGTCGCCGCGAAGGCGCGCAGCCGCTCGCGAGCTGCCGACAGGCCGCGCTCTCGCGCCAGCGCGCCGACCTCGAACAGCTCCGGGTCGAGCGGCGCAGGCGCGGCCGGCACCGGCGCGGACGCTCCGGCCCCGGGCGGCACGCCGCACACCGCGGGTCCACCCACGAGCAGGGCGAGGCCGGCCAGGAGCCAGCGGGCGGGGGCGGCCGGAGCGGGTCGGTGCGAGGCGCGAGTCACCGGCTGGCGTTCCTCACATCCCGAGAGCGCGCGCGTCGCCACCGGCGAGGCTGCGCACGAGCTCCTGGTGGAAGTAGTCGGTGGCCGAGCGCACGCTGTCGTGCACGCGCTCGTCGTAGATCTGCCGCGAACGGTCGATGTCCTCGCGCAGGCGGACGTAGAGGTCTCGGTTGCGGCGCCCCTCGATCACCTGCTCCTCGTTGTAGAGCTTGATCTCCGAGACCAGCAGGCGGGCGAGCCGGCGCGCCTCGTCGTGGAGCGCGTTCTCGCCCGGCGCGCGCACGGTGCGCCCGGCCGCGAAGGCGAGCCCCGGTCCGCTGATGTCCGGCGGCGGCGCCACCTCGGTGCTGCGCGGGGCCCGAGCCGCGGTGCGTTCGGTGGCGTCCTCGTCGGGCTCGGCGCGGGGCGCGGCTGGGGCGACGGGGATGCGGCGGGTGAGCAAGGTGGCGTCGTCGCCGGTCTCGGGCGGCGCGGGCTCGGCGCGCGGGACTTGCTGGGTCGCCGCGCCGGAGAGTCCGAGTGGGGCGGGAATCTCGGCGGTCCCGACCGGCGCCGGGGGCGGTTCGGTCGGGGGCGGTGCAGCGGGTTCGACGGGCCGGAAGACGGGAATGCGCATCGTCGCCTCGCCGAGCGCCGGCGCGGGTGCGGGCTCGGCGGCGGCCGGCGGCTCGGGCGCAGGCTCCGGCGCGGGGACCGGGGCCGGCTCGAGCCAGGGCATGAGCCCCGGCGCGGGCTCGGCAGGGGTCTGCTCGACGGGTGCCGGCTCGCGGAGGTCGAAGCCGGCGTCGGCGGCCGGCGTCGGCCGGCCCCAGAGCGAGTCCTCGAGGGCGACCGGCGCCGCGGGCGAAGGCACGAAGCCGGAGGGCGCTTCGACGGGCGGCTCGGCGCCGGAGCCCTCGGGCGCGAGGAAGAGGCTGTCGAGGTCGGCGCTGGCGCCGGACCGCGCGGCCTCCTGCGCCGCCGGTGGCGCGGGCTCCTCCGGCGCGGGCTCGGGGGCGGCCCAGCGCGGCTCGGGTGCGGGCGGCTCGACGTCGGGAAGCGGCTCGAGGTCCGGGAGCGGCTCGAGCTCCGCGCCAGGCGGGGCCGCCTCCGGGAGACGGGCCGGCGCGGCGAACGGCTCCGCCGCGGCCTCGACGCGCTCCGCCCAGGCGGAGACCGGAGGCGGCGCCAGCTCCGGCTCGGGCGCGGCGACCTTGCCCGCCGCCCAGAGCGCGAGGCCGGGTCCGGGCGCCTCGGCGCCCTCGTACAGGGTGGGCGAGAAGGACCTCTCGGAGAGCGGCTGGAGCTCGATCCGGGTGCCGGCGAGGTAGACCAGCAGCTGCAGAGCGCCCAGCGGGAACGGTTCGGCGGCGTCGGCGGCGTCGGCGTAGACGACCGCCGCGATGCGGTCGCGCAGGACGAGCGGCACGAGCGCCGCGCTCGCCGGAGCCGTTGCGACGCCGACGCGCTCGGCGAGGCGCCGTGCGTCGGCGCTGTCGAGCCGGGTCGCTCCCCGCCCGGTGGCGAACTCGGCCAGCAGGTCCCCGTCCCAGGACAGGGTGCGGCCCGCGAACGGGTCGCCGTCGAAGCCGGCGCTGCCCCAGCCCACCAGACCCTCCTCGCGCACGAGCAGGAGCCCCGCGCGGTCGAAGAAGCTGCGCGCGGCGCCGAGCAGCGCGTCGAGCACTTCGGCCTGACCCCTGGCGCCGTCGATCGCGCGCGCGCCGGCGACGAGGGCGGCCAGCGCCTGGGCGCGGCCGGCTTCGCGCGGCGCGAGCGCGGCCGCGTCGAGCCCGGCGAAGGGCTCGAGCTCGGGTGCGCGCAGGTCGCCGAGCGAGGAGATCATCTCCTCGCTGGCGCGGCGGAGCCGCGCTTCGTACTGGTGCCGGAGCTCTTCGACGGCGGCCTCGAAACGAGTCCGGATCCGGTGCTCGAGACCGGCAAGATGCTCGGGAACGGGCATGCGGGAGTCCTCCACCTCGGGCGAACGCAATGGGCCCGGCTGCAAACCCATCATTATCGAGAGCCGGAGGGCGCCCGTCAAGGCGGGTGCCGGCGCAAACCGCGCTCGGACAAGGGGTTGAACGGCCCTTTTCGCGGGCCCCCCGCTTGGGTGGCGACTTCGGGCATGTTAGCTTGAAGACTTGGTGTCGGACCGAAAACCTGGGAGGCCCCCCTCATGCAGAGATCCTGGATCGCCCTGGCCCTCGCCGCCGCGCTGGTCGCGGCTTGCGGGCCGAGCGAAGAGCAGCTGAAGCAGCAGCAGTCGCAGGCCCGGCAGCAGGAATGGACGGCGATCGAGGCCGCCAAGAAGAGCGTCGACGCCAAGCGCGCCGAGGTCGCGGCGCTCAACGCGCAGGCGGCCGCCGGTGTCGACGTCTCGGCCGCGCTCGCCGCCGCCGACGCCGAGGTCACCCGGCTCACCAACGACCTGTCGCAGCGCCTCGCCGCCTACGTCAACGCCGATCCGCCGGTGGCGGGCGAGCCGCTCAAGCCGGAGCAGCTCGCGGCCGTGCGCATGAACTCCGCGGAAGGCATGGTCGTGGCGCGCGAGTACATCGAGCTCGGCGGCGACTACCGCCGCGCGCTCGACATCTACGGCCAGTTGCTCCAGGCCGATCCGGACAACTCCGAGGTCAGGGCCGCGCTCGCCGACGCCCAGGCCAAGCGCTTCATGACCGCGCCGCGCTTCGAGGCGGTGAAGAAGGGCATGTCGACGGACGAGGTGGTGGCCGCGCTCGGGCGCCCGCTGGCGCGCAACATCAAGGAGTATCCGGAGAAGAAGGTGACCGCCTGGTTCTACCCGAAGGACGAGGGGGGCGACGCGGCCGGCGTCTTCTTCACCGAGAAGTCGGGCAAGAAGGTCGTCTATCAGGTCAACTTCGAGGCGGTGAAGGCGAAGAGCGGCGGGGAGGAAGCCCCGGAGACCTGAGGCGCGCCGGGCGGCGCGGTTTGACCGGGGAGCGCGGGGGCGGGTAGTATCTCTGTTCTTGACTTTCTGCCCCCGGGGCCGCGCCGGCCCCGAATCCGCAGACGAAGCGAGGTGATTTCGACCGTGCCGATCGTCCACGTTCGCGAAGAGGAGAGCTTCGAAAACGCGCTGCGCCGCTTCAAGCGCAAGTGCGAGAAGGCCGGAGTGCTGACCGAGCTCAAGAAGCGGCAGCACTTCGAGAAGCCCTCCGTGAAGCGCAAGAGGAAGGCCATGCAGGCGCGCAAGAAGATGGCGCGCAAGGTGGCCGAGGAGAAGCGTCTGGGCCTCGCCTGAGGCCGGAACCCTCGCAACGCAACGTACCGCTCGCGGGGCCGCGGGTCTCTCCGACCCCCGGCCCCGCGCCCTGTTCGCCCCCCTTCGAAGCCAGTCATGAAGGTCCGATCCGAGACGTTGGCCGCGCTCGAGTGGCCCTCGCTCGTGGCGCTGGTGGCCGACGAGGCGCGCACCGATCTGGGCGCCGCCCGGATCTCCGCCCTCGCGCCCGCCGACGATTCCGCCGACCTCGCGGGCCGGCGCGCGGCGTACCTGGAGGCTCTCCGCCTGGGCGCGGACGGCCCGTTGGTCCCCGCTTTCGGCGAAGCGTTCGCGGCGCTCCTCGAGCGGCTCGAGAGCGCGCGGCCGCCGCTCGAGGGAGCCGAGATCCTCGCCCTCGCCCGGATGCTCGCCGCCGGGGCCGACGCCATCGCCAGGGTGCGCGGAGCCGAGATCCCCTGCCCGGAGCTCACACGCCGGCTGGCTGGCGTGGGAGACCCCTCCCCGCTCGTCGCGCGCGCGCACCGCGTGCTCGACCGCAAGGGGCAGGTGCGCGACGACGCCTCGCCGCGCCTGGCCGAGCTCCGGCGCGAGATCCAGGGTACCCGTGAACGGCTCTACGGCCGTCTCGAGCGCCTGCGTGGAGAGCACGCCGAGCTGTTCGGCGAGGAGACGGTGCCGCTGCGCGGCGGTCGGCTCCTGCTCGTCCTGCAGGCGGGTGCGCGCGGCCGCATGCCGGGTCTCGTGCACGGACGCTCGGGCTCGGGGCGCAGCTTCTACTTCGAGCCGCTCGAAGTCGTCGAGGAGAACAACCAGCTGCAGACCGCGGTCGACGAGCAGGAGGCGGAGCGACGACGGCTGCTCGACGAGCTGCTCTCCGCCTTCGCCGCCGAGCTGCCCCTGGTCAGCGCGGTGGCCGGCGCGGTGGCGGAGCTCGACGCGCTGGAGGCCGCGCGGCGCTTCGGCGAGGCCGCCGGCGCGCGCCTGGCCGAGGTTGCGCCGCCGGGGCGGCTGCGCCTGGTCGGCGCCCGTCATCCGCTGCTCGACCCGCGGCTCGCCGCTCGCCGCGCGCGCGTGCTGGGCGCGGCGGGTCATACCTCGGCCGCCGTGCCGCTCGATCTCGAGCTCGACGCAGCGCGCCGCATCCTCGTCGTCACCGGCCCGAACGCGGGCGGCAAGACGGTCGCCGCCAAGACCGTGGGGCTGCTGGCCCTGGCCGCGCAGGCGGGCCTGCCGGTACCCTGCGAGGCGGGCTCGGAGCTGCCGCCGCTGTCGAGCGTGGTCGCCACCGTGGGCGACGAGCAGGACCTGCTCGCCGAGCGCTCGACCTTCAGTGGCCGGCTGCAACGTCTCGCCGAAGCCTGGCAGGAGGCCGGACCCGGAGCGCTCGCGCTGCTCGACGAGCTCGGTTCGGGGACCGATCCCGAGGAGGGCACGGCGCTCGCTGTGGCGCTGCTCGAGCACCTGCTGGCGCGCGGCGGGCTGGCGGTGATCACCACCCACCTGGCGGCGCTCGCCGCGGCGGCGCTCGAGCGCGCCGGGGCGGCGTGCGCGGCGATGGAATTCGACCCCGACAGCGGTCGCCCCACCTACCGGCTGCGACCGGGCGCGCCGGGCGGCAGCGAAGCCCTGGCGCTCGGCCGCCGCCTGGGTCTGCCCGCGGCCTGGCTCGAGCGCGCCGAGGCCCTGCTCGGCGGCGAGCACCGCGAGCTCCGGCGCATGCTCGCGGAGCTCGAGGCGACGCGCGCGGAGCTCGCGCGCGCCGCCGCCGAGGCGGAGCGGAGCGCCGCCGAGTCCGCCGCGGCGGCCGGCCGGCTGGAGCGCGAGCGCGCCGCGCTCGAGGCCGAGCGGAGGGTGGTCGGCCACCGTCTCGAAGGCGAGCTCAAGAGCTTCCGCGAGCGCGTCTCGCGCGCCCTGGCGGCGCAGGAGGAGAAGCTGCGGCGCGAATTCGAGGCCGGACGGCGCCGCGGCGTCGCGGCGGCAGCGACCGCGAGCCTGTTCGAGGGCGCGCCCCGGTTCGCCGCCGAGGACGAGCCGGCGGGCGCGGGTCCGCTCGCGCCGGGGGCGAAGGTGCGCCATCGTGGGCTGGGCTGGACCGGCACGCTGGAGCGCGTCGAGGGCGAGCGCGCCGAGGTCGCGGTGCGCGGCAAGCGGCTGAGCGCGCGCCTGGGCGAGCTGGTCGCGGTCGCCGGTCGCGAGGCCGGCGCTGCCCGGGCGCGAAAGCCGGCCGCGGACGAGGGCGGCGTCGAGGCCGCGCCCGTCGAGCTGATGCTGCTCGGGCTCACCGTCGAGGACGCCCTCGACGCGGTGGACGAGTTCCTCGACCGCGCGCTGCCTGGCCCGCGCACCGAGGTGCGGCTCGTCCACGGCCACGGCACGGGACGTCTGCGCGAGGCGGTGCGCACGCACCTGCGCCGCCATCCGGCGGTCGCCGATTTCCGGCCCGGAGCGCCCAACGAAGGCGGCAACGGCGCCACCGTGGTGACCCTGCGCTCCTGAGGGCCCCGGCGCCGGCTCCCCTCTCGGGCGCGCGCTACCAGTTGGCGCGCGAGCCGCGCTCGAAGCCGTCGGCGAAGACGTAGGAGTTGACCAGCCGCGCCACGTACGGCCGATAGTGCTGATCGCCGAAGCCGTCGTCCACGGCGGTCGAGCCCGCGACCCAGATCCGCCCGTCGGGGCGGACGGAGACGCCGGTCGCCAGATCCTCGCCGGCCGGCACGTGGTCGAAGGCCAGGCTGCGGATGCCGCTCGAACCGAACGTCGCGTCGAGGGCTCCCGAGCGCGAGAAGCGGGCGACGAGACCCTCGTCGTCGCCGTCGTCGGCCGGGTCCGTGTGGCTCCCGGCCACGAGCAGCTTGCCGTCGCCCTGGACCACGACCGAGCGCGCGCGGGTGGTCTGCGCGCCGGCGACCGTGAAGGTCCTCCAACCGTCGGCCGAGAAGCCGGGATCCGGTTGCCCGTTCGACTGCAGCAGGGCGACCGCCCCCTGCCAGTCGGTCGCCGCGTCGAGGTCGGTCCGGCCGCCGAGCGCGATGCGCCCGTCCGGCGCCACCGCGATGGCGGAGAAAGCGTCGGTCGAGCTGCCGCTCGGCGACAGGTCGAGCCGGGCCTCGCCGGCGGAGCCGAAGCCGGCGTCGAGCGCTCCGTCGCGGTCGAAGCGCAGCACCGAGGCATCCGCGTCGAAGGCGGCGTCGTCGGTCACGGCGAGGAGCAGGAAGCTGCCGTCGAGCGCCGGCGTCAGCTCGAGCGGCACCCGCTCCGCCGCGAGCAGGAGCAGCCCGTCGCCGCCGCCGAAGCCGGTGTCGAGCGTGCCGTCGTCGCGCAACCGGAGCAGGAACGTGTCCGGGACCGGGCTTCCGCCAGACCGCGCCGAGTACGCGATCAGGATGCGACGGGTGAAGATCGTGGGGAAGACCTGCCAGGCGGCGGTCGCGACGCCGCCGGCGAAGCGCCCGTCGTAGCCGGCGAGCTCCGGTGCGTGGAGCGCGACGCCGTCGCCGTCGAGCTCGCCGTCGAGCGCGCAGGCCGGGTAGAGGAAGCGCGCGACGAGCAGGGAGTGCTCGGTGCCCGGCCCGAACTGGACGCCGGCCAGCAGCACGAGGCGGCCCAGGGAGTCGAAAGTCGCGCCAGCGGGCCGGACCGAGCTGGCCCCCGGAGGCAGGTAGGTGCAGAGCGGCGAGGCCTGGCTGTCGGTGATCCGGCGCCAGTGGAGGGCCGGCGCGCCGGTCACGGGCAGGGCGCCGGACACCACCGCCGCGCCGTCGGGCGCCAGCACCGACTCGGTCATCGAGAAGGAAGCCGGGTCGCTGTAGCGGTAGACGCCGTCGCCGTCGAAGTCCGGGTCGAGGTCGCCGTCCGCGGCGAACCCCCGCCGCTCCGCCAGCGCGGCGAGCGCGAGGGCGCAGGCGAGGAGACGGAGGAGGGTGGCGGGCTGGGGCATGGCGGGCTCCGGGTCGGGGGTCTGACCGGGGACTCGCCGTCGGCGGGCCGGAGGGGACAGCGAGCGACGCGGTGCGGGCGCCGGGCACGGTCCGGGCGCAGGCTCAGGCGTGGTCGCGCAGCTTCTCGGAGATCTCGCGGGCGCGCGCGGCGGCGGAGTCGGCCTCGGCCGCACGACCCGCGAGCCGCAGCGTGTCCGCGAGCATCTCGTGGACCCACTGCGCGTCTTCGCTCTCGACGCCGCTGATCGACTCGAGCTCGCGCAGGGCCTCGCGCTGCAGCGCTTCGGCCTCGGCGAGCCGGCCCTGCGCGGCGATCACCTTCGAGAGATTCCCCGTCGTCCACCAGTAGAAGGGGTGCCGGCGGCCGAGCGATTCCTCGAAGTTCGCGATCGCCTCGCGGTAGAGCCGCTCGGCGCCGGCCGGGTCGCCGCGCCGCGCGGCGACCTGGCCGAGGCCGTTCAGGCACTTGCCGACCTCGAAGTGCTTCGGGTTGGCGGCGCGGAAGATCTCGAGCGCCTCGCGGCCCGCGCGCTCGGCTTCGTCGAAGCGCCCGCGCAGGACCAGGAAGTGGGCGAAGTTCTGGAGCGTCTGCCCGGTCTGAAAATGGTGGTCACCGAGCGTGCGGCGCCGGTTCTCGAGCGCGCGGCGGAAGTTCGCCTCGGCCTCCTCGAAGCGGCCCTGCTTGTTCTGGAGCGCGGCCATGCTCAGGTCGCTCTGCCCGAGGTGCGGGTGGTTCTCGCCGAGGCTCTTGACGAGGATCTCCCGGGACCGCCGGTACGCCGCCTCGGCCTCGTCGAGCCGGCCGAGATCGTCGAGCAGGACGCCGAGGTTGCGCAGGTGGAGCGCGGTCTCGATGTGCTCCTCGCCGAGCTGGGCGCGATAGGTTTCGTAGACGGAGCGCTCGAGCGCCTCGGCGGCGACCACCTCCTTGTTCCAGAACTTGACCTGACCGACGTCGCTGCGCACGCGCGCCAGGGTGAGGGGCTCCGCTCCGGACGCCTCGAGCGCGGCGAGGGCGCGCTCGAGCAGCTGCGCGGCGGAGGCGAGGTCGCCGCGCTGGATGTGGATGGCGCCGAGCGTCGCCTCGGCGGAGGCGCGCTCGGCCGCGCCGGCGCCGGCGCGCAGCTCGAGCGCGAGCGTGGTGGAACGCTCGGCGGCGTCGAGCAGCCCGAGGCTCGCCTCGATCCGCCCGACCGCCTCGAGCAGGTCGGCGCGCAGGCCGGGCTCGGCGGCGAGCTCGGACTCGAGGCGCTTGGCACCCTGCTCGAGCAGCTGGCGGGCGGTCACCGTCTCGCCGCCCGACTGGAGCGGATCGGCGACGCTGAACAGGCTGATCAGGAACTCCTTGGTGTGCTCGGCGCGGTGCGCGTTGGCGGCCGACTCGCGGGCGGCCGCCTCCGCCCGCCGCGCCTGCCAGAGCGCCGCCGAGAGGCCGCCGACCAGCGAGACGAGCACGAGCGCGGCCGAGGCGACGGCGAGCCGGTGCCGCTTCGCGAAGCGCGTGGCGCGGTACCAGGAGGACTGCGGACGGGCCCGGACCGGTCGGCCGTCCAGGTGCCGGGCGAGGTCTTCGGCGAGCTCGCGCGCGGAGGCGTAACGCCGCTCGGGGGCGCGCTCGAGCGCGCGCGCCAGGATGGTCTCGAGGTCGCCGCGCAGACTTCGGGCGAGGCGCCGGCCCGCACGCTCCGGGAAGCCCAGGCGGGTGAGCTCCTCGCCGTCGAGCTGACGGACTGCGCTCGCCAGCCGCGGCGCGGACTCGTGCTCGACCTCGGCGACCAGCGCCGCGAGCGAGCTCGTCGGCCGCTGGTGGGGCAGCCGGCCGGTGAGCAGCTCGTAGAGCACGATGCCGAGCGCGTAGACGTCGGTGGCGGTGGTCACCGGCTCGCCGAGGATCTGCTCCGGCGCGGCGTAGGCGGGGGTGAGGGCACGCAGGCCCAGGGCGGTGGCGTGCGCGCCGCCGTCGCCCTCGCCGAGCAGCTTGGCGATGCCGAAGTCGAGGAGCTTGACCTCGCCGGCGCCGGTGACCAGGATGTTCGACGGTTTCAGGTCGCGGTGCACGACGAGCTGCCGGTGTGCGGAATCGACCGCGTCGCAGGCCGCGAGCACGAGGCGGATGCGTCCTTCGAGCGGCAGCCCGGCGCGGCGCGCGTGCTCGGTGAGCGGCAGGCCGTCGACCTTCTCGAGCACGAAATAGGGACGGCCGTCGGCGGACATGCCGCCGTCGAGCAGGCGCGCGATGCCGGGATGGGTGAGGCGGGCGAGGATCTGGCGCTCGCGCAGGAAGCGGGCGAGCACCTCCTCGGAGTCCATGCCGCGCTTGAGCAGCTTCAGCGCCACGCGCTGCTCGAACTGCCCGTCGGCGCGCTCGGCCTCCCAGACCTCGCCCATGCCGCCGCGCCCGAGCAGCCCGACCAGGCGGTAGGCGCCGACCACGGTTCCGGGTGCGTCGAGCTCGCCGCCCAGCCAGTCGGCGACCAGCGCGCGCGCGGCGACGCCGGCCGGGGCGTCGAGGAAGCCGCTCGCGCCGGCGTCGGCCTCGAGCAGCGCGTCGACCGCGCGGGCGAGCTCCGCGTCGCCCCGTGCGATCTGGTCGAGACGGGTGCGGCGCGCCTCGGGATCGAGCTCGACCAGCTCTTCGAAGACGGCGCGCGCCGCGCGGAAGCGCTCCGGCGGCAGGGTGGTCACGCGCTCCAGCCCTGGGCCGCCATCTCGCGGAAGAGGAAGGCGCGTGCCAGCCGCCAGTGGCGCTTCACGGTGCGGTCGGAGACCTCGCGCAGCTCGGCGATCTCCTCGACCGAGAGCCCGGCGAAGAAGCGCCATTCGACCAGGCTCGCGAGCTCGGGGTCGACCGCCTCGAGCCGGGCGAGCGCCTGGTCGAGCGCGATCAGCTCCTCGCCGCGCTCGATCACCGGCAGGTCGAGGTCGTCGAGCGCGAGCGCGACCATGCGTCCGCCCCGCTTCTGCCGGGTGCGGCGCCGGGCATGGTCGATCAGCACCCGGCGCATCGCCTGCGCGGTGAGCGCGTAGAAGTGGGAGCGGTCGCGGGTCGACCAGGGCCCGCCGCCCGAGAGCTTCAGGTAGGCCTCGTGGACGAGCGCGGTGGTGTCGAGGGTGGCGGCGGGCAGGGCCGTGCGCAGCTGCCGCCGCGCGATGCGCCGTAGCTCGCCGTAGACCTGCTCGAAGAGCCGGTCCAGGGCGCTCCGGTCGCCCTGCCCGACGGCCCGGAGCAGCGCTGTGATCTCGGTGGGGTCGGCCCCCGCTGCGCTCACGATGGGCGCATTCTAGACGCCGGCCGGGCCGGACGTCCGGCCCGCGCTCAGTAGCGCAGGACGGCCGCGAACGGCGAGGCCGAGGCGAACGCCTCCTGCGGCACGCTCTCGACCTCGCCCCCGAAGCCGAGGGTCGAGATCGTGGCACGCTCGAGCAGATCCTCGTCGCCGCGGCGTGCCTCCGGGTGGGCCTCCAGGTGTCCGAGCAGCGGATCGAAGCTGCCCCAGAGCTCGGCGTCCTCGGCCAGGAACAGGCGCTCGACCCGGCCCTGCTCGGCGGCGAGCAGCACCGACTGCGGCTCGTCGGTCACGCGCCCCGACTGGGCGAGCTCGGACCAGTGCCGCGCGTGCTCGAGCCGGCGCGCCTCGCGTGCCCGCGCGACGACGGCGAGCGCGCGCTCGGCCAGCGCCTCGTCGGTCACGCCGTCGGGAGAGCCCGTGACGGCCTCGGCGAGCAGGCGCTCGTCGGGCCAGTGCTCGCGCACCGTGCGATGGAGGGGCTCGACCGCGGCCAGGACCACCGGCGCGCGCGGGTCCGCGAGCGCGGCCGCGGCGTGCTCGGCGACCGCGGCGGCGAACCGGCGCAGATCGGACTTGTGGCGCTCGCTCTCCTCGCCGCTGCCGTGGTGGACGACCGAGCGCCGGCCGGCGCCGTGCGCCTGCAGGGACGGCTCGCGCACGAAGCCGAGCAGGCGCTCGATGCGCACCGGCAGGCCGGCGGCCGAGAGCCGGCGCGGGGCGCCGCCCTCGATCTCGAGCAGCCGCACGTCGTGCTCGGCGAGCGCGAGGACGTAGAAGCGCCGGTCGCGATCGGCGAGCGGCAGCAAGGAGCGCAGCGGAAAGCGGGCGCCGGCCGTGACCCTTTCGCGCACCGCGTAGGGCAGGCGCACGGCGCGGAAGAAGCCGGGCGCGACGAACAGGGCCAGGCCCTCCTGCGCGGTCGCCCAGAACGCGCGATCGTCGATCAGAGCGCGCACCGGAGCGAGCAGGTCGGCGCGCTCGGACGGCGCGGCGCCGGCGCGCTCGAGCTCGCCCTCCGCGGCGCGCGCCAGGCCCGCGAGGCGCACGGCATCGGCGCCGGCGGCCCCTGCGCGGTGGGTGGGCAGCGTCAGGGCGAGATGGATGCCCGCGCGGGTGGCGAGCAGCTCGTGGAAGAGCTCGCGGTACTCCGGGTGCCGCAACATCGCTTCCTCCCGATCGCGTGGGGCACCCCGCCCGAGCCTGCGAGCGGCGCCGGGAGACGGGGCGGCCTCGTGACGGCGACCTCGAGGCCACGGTAGGTCGCCCTCCCGGGCGCGAGAACCCCCGCAGGGGCGAGCCGGTGCCACCCGCCGGAGTGGGGCGCCCGCGCGCGTGGGACGGATCGCCGCCGGGTCCTGGCGTAAAGTCGCGGCCGGCGATGGCGATCTCGAACCTGCAGTTGACGCCGCAGTTCGTGCAGGCCGTGCGCGACGCCGTCGACGTGGTCGAGATCGCCGCCGGCTACACCAAGCTCGCGCGCGCCGGCCGCAAGTGGAAAGGCCTGTGCCCGCTCCACAAGGAGAAGACCCCCTCCTTCCACGTCGACCCCGAGCTCGGCTTCTTCAAGTGCTTCGGTTGCGGCGAGGGCGGCGACGCGATCAAGCTCCACATGCTGCTGAGCGGAGACGACTTCCCGGCCGCGATGGAGTCGCTCGCGCGCCGCTTCGGCGTGCCCCTGCCGCCGCCGCCGGCGGCGCACCGCGGCGCGCGAGCCCGTCCGGAATCCGGCCCCGACGCCGAGGCGGTGCTCGACGCGGCGGCGCAGTGGTTCCGCGGCGAGCTCCTCCGTTCCGAGCTCGCCCGGCGCTACCTCGAGCAGCGCGAGATTCCCGCCGAGCTGGTCGAACGCTTCGGCCTGGGCTACGCGCCGGACGGCTGGCGCAACCTGGTCGCGGCGCTCGCCGGGCGGTTCTCGGTCGGCGACCTGCTGGCGGTCGGTCTGGCCGGGCGGCCGGAGGGGGGAGGGGAGCCCTACGACCGCTTCCGGCAACGGCTGATCTTCCCGATCCGGAACGCCTCCGGCCGCCTGCTCGGCTTCGGCGGCAGGACGCTCGGCGACGATGTCGCCAAGTACGTCAACACCGCCGAGACCGAGCGCTTCCACAAGGGCCTCCTGCTCTACGGGCTGGAGCACGCCAAGCGCGCCATCCGCGAGACGCGGCGGGCCCTGCTGGTCGAAGGCTATGTGGACGTGCTGGGCGCGGTGGCGGCGGGGGTCGAGGGGACGGTGGCGAGCATGGGCACGGCGCTCACCACCGAGCAGGCGCGGCTGCTCGCGCGCTTCGCCGACGAGGTGGTGCTCGGCTACGACGGCGACACGGCGGGCGAGACGGCCTGCCAGCGCGCCCTGCCGATCCTGCTCGGCGAGGGCCTGACCGTGCGCCGGGCGCGCTTCCCGGAGGGCGAGGACCCCGACTCCCTGCGCCGGAAGGCGGGGGCGCCGGCGCTGCGCGCGGCGGTCGAGCAGGCCGAGGACTACGTGCTGGCCGAGATCGAGAGGCGGGTGCCGGCCGACCTCCACCGCCACCCGCACGGGCGAGGCCAGGCCGGGCGGGCGGTGGTCGAGCTGCTCCGGGCCGTGCCCGACCCGATCGCCCGCTACGGCTACGGCCGGCTGGCCGCCGACCGGCTCGGGGTGCCGGCGCAGCTGCTCTGGCAGCGGCTGGGCGTGGGCCGGGAGAGCCTGACCCAGGCGCTGCGCCCGGCGCCGACCGCGCCGGGCGGCGACACCCCCGGGCGACGGGCCGAGCAGGAGGCCCTGCGCCTGCTGCTGCTGACCTCCGACCGGGGGGAGGCCCTGCCGGCGCCCGCGGAGCTGCCGCCCGAAGAGGCCTTCTACGACCCCGACCTGCGGAAATTTTTCCGGGCCTTCCGGACGCTGTACGTCGAGGGCTCGAAACCCCGCCTCCGGGAGGTCCTGGAGGGTGCGAGGGATCTGGCCGATGCCGGCGAGAAAGCAGCGCAACTTCTGCTAGAATCAGACGATTCGGCGGGTGCACCGCCGCTCGCCGACGTCCTGCGCGTGCTGCGCCGGCGCTGGCTGCGGCACCGGCTCCGCGAGATCCAGCAAGAGATGGCCGACGCTCAGCGCCGGGGCGACGACGCCCGCCTCGACACGCTGCTCGCCGAGAAGACCGCGGTCAACGCCGAGTTGCACCGTCCCGCAGCCGACCTGCCGCCGACTGGCGCGGAGTGAGTTCGTGAGCCCGAGCAAGATCGCCCACCACATCGAAGACAAGTACACCGCGGTCCGTCAGCTCATCGAGCTCGGCCGCCAGAAGAAGTATCTGCTCTACGACGAGATCTACGAGGTCCTCCCGGACGAGGTGATCGGGCTACCCGACGAGGTCGACGAGATCTACCTGCGCTTCGACGAGCTCAAGATCGCGGTCGTCGACCGGCCGGAGCGCTACGTCAACCGCGACGACGTCGAGCCGACGCCGATCTCCGAGTTCGACAAGAAGGACGGCGAGGAGACGGTCGAGCTCGTGGTCGACGACCACGAGAAGACCTCGGACCCCGTGCGCATGTACCTGCGCGAGATGGGCACGGTGCCGCTGCTCGACCGCGAAGGCGAGGTCGAGATCGCCCAGCGCATCGAGCAGGGCGAGTGGATGATCTACGAGGCCCTGTGCGAGAACCCGCTCGTGCTGCGCGAGCTGCTCCGTCTGAACGAGCTGGCGCAGAAGGACCGCAAGGTGCTGCGCGAGCTGGTGTCCGGCAACGACCCGGACGAGCCGCTCGACCCCAAGGCCGCCGACCGCATCCGCAAGAACCTGCGTACGTTCGAGCAGATCGCCAAGCTCGACACCGAGATCGCCAAGCTCCGCCGCCGCCAGGAAAGGTACAAGGCGGGCGGCGCGCGCCACCAGGAGTTCGAGCGCGAGATCGACCGCCTGCTCGGCAAGATCTCCCAGGAGATCCGCTCGATCGACTTCTCGGTCCAGACGCGCAACCGGCTGGTCGACTACCTGAAGAACCTGGACCGCCAGTTCGCGGCCCTCGAGCAGGACGTGCGGCGTGCCCGCACCGCGCTCGAGCGCGAGTCGAACAAGGAGCTGCGCGATCTGCAGCGGCGCCGCATCGACAAGTACCGCGCGCGCTCGGTCGAGCTGGCCGAGCGCTACGGCACCACCCACGAGCAGGTCTCGACCACCATCCGCAAGATCCGCCAGGGCGAGGGGATGTGCGAGAAGGCCAAGGAGGAGCTGATCGTCGCCAACCTCCGCCTCGTGGTGTCGATCGCCAAGAAGTACACCAACCGCGGCCTGCAGTTCCTGGACCTCATCCAGGAAGGCAACATCGGCCTCATGAAGGCGGTCGAGAAGTTCGAGTACCGGCGCGGCTACAAGTTCTCGACCTACGCCACCTGGTGGATCCGGCAGGCGATCACGCGCGCGATCGCGGACCAGGCGCGCACGATCCGCATCCCGGTCCACATGATCGAGACGATCAACAAGCTGACGCGCACCTCGCGCTCGCTCGTCCAGGAGCTCGGCCGCGAGCCGACCGCCGAGGAGATCGGCGAGCGCATGGACCTGCCGGCCTCGAAGGTGCGCAAGATCATGAAGATCGCCCAGGAACCGATCTCGCTCGAGACACCGATCGGCGAGGAGGAGGATTCGCACCTGGGGGACTTCATCGAGGACAAGAGCGCGGTCTCGCCGCTCGAGTCGGTGGTCTCGGCCTCGCGGCGCGAGGAGGTGCGGCGGGTGATGAAGACGCTCACCCCCCGCGAGGAGGAAGTGCTCTCCAAGCGCTTCGGCCTCTCCGACGGCACCGAGCACACGCTCGAGGAGGTCGGACG
>Ga0113563_10000222_pt1 | contig 24852 bp, 14 predicted proteins | sample Mud3Dept3metaG_FD_80117 | JGI IMG/M metagenome (GOLD analysis project Ga0113563, IMG submission 80117) | Freshwater wetland microbial communities from Ohio, USA, analyzing the effect of biotic and abiotic controls - Mud 3 Core 4 Depth 3... | ecosystem: Environmental > Aquatic > Freshwater >... | reverse complement strand
CCCAGGGAGGTGCCAGCCACTTGGCAAGCGAAGCCGGGAGAAGGGGTTACGCGCCTGCCGCTACCTTTTGTAACGCGCAGGTCCGACGTCTTGGGGATCCCGCCGGCGTTCGGAGTGCCGGTCAGCTCCCGGGCTCGATCGAGGCGGTACGGGAGCGCGCGGAGGCGGGCGACGGCGCGGTCCTGCGCAGGCGGCGGCCGAGGGCGGCCTTGGCGCGGTCGGCGAGGTAGTAGAAGCAGGGCACGACCAGGAGCGAGAGGGCGGTCGAGACGATCAGGCCGCCCAAGACCGCGATCGCCATCGGCTGGCGGGTCTCCGAGCCGGCGCCGAGGCCCATGGCGACCGGCACGGCGGCCATCATGGTCGCGGCGCTGGTCATCAGGATCGGGCGCAGCCGGATCGGGCCGGCGCGGCGCAGCGCGCCCAGGGTGGAGCGGCCCCTGCCCTTGAGCTGGTTGGTGAAGTCGACCAGCAGGATCGAGTTCTTCTTGACGATGCCCATCAGCAGCAGCAGGCCGATCAGGCTGTAGATGTTGAGCGAGTGGCCGGTGGCGGCCAGCGCGAAGGCGGCGCCGGCGACCGAGATGGGCAGGATGGTGAGCACCGTGGTCGGGTGCAGGAACGAGTTGAACTGCGAGGCGAGGACCATGTAGGCGACGACGATCCCCAGCCAGAGCGCGAAGAACAGCGAGTTGAACGATTCGCCGAGCGTCGCCGAGGCGCCGGTCGGGACTACGCGCACGCCGTCCGGGAGGTCCCGGGCGAGCTCCAGGGTGCGGGCGAGCGCGGTCGCCTGCGGCACCCCGGGCGCCGGGTTGCCGAAGATCGTGATCGCGCGCTCGCGGTCGCGGCGGGTGATCGCCTGCAGCGCCGGGCGCTCTTCGGTCTTGACCAGCGACGACATCGGCACCAGCTCGCCCGAGGCCGTGCGCAGGCGCAGGCGCGCCAGGTCCTCCGGGCGCGAGCGCTGGCCGGCGAGCAGGCGCAGGCGGACGTCGTAGCGGCGGCCGCCGGTCGAGTACTTGCCGACCCGCACGCCGCCGACCAGGGCGTTGAGCGTGGTGGCGACCTCGGCGACCGAGACGCCGAGGTCGGCGGCGCGGGCGCGGTCCGGGTGGATCTGCAGCTCGGGCATGCCGAGCTGGTAGTCGGTGTCGAGGTCCACCGCCACGCCGGCTTCCCGCATCCTGACCATCAGCGCGCGCGCCGAGTCGACCAGCTGGCCCCAGTCCGAGCCGCGCACCGACATCTCGATCGGATAGCCGCGCTGGGCCGAGAAGCCCGACAGCGAGGGGTCCTGGATCGAGGCGCGCAGGCCGGGATAGGAGTTGAGCTCGCGGCGGGCGACCTGCATCAGCTCCGCCTGCGAGGCCTCGCGCTCCGACTTGTCCACCAGGGTGACGAACAGGAAGGCCGAGTTGACGCCGCCGCCGAAGCCGCCGGTGGCGCCGAAGACGCGCCGGACCTCCGGGCGCGAGCGCAGGAACTCGTCGGCGCGGCGGACGTAGACGTCCATCTCCTCGAGCGTCGCGCCCACCGCCGCGGTCATGCGCACCGTGAACAGGCCCTGATCCTGGGCCGGGACCATCTCCTTGGGCATGGCGCGGAAGACGAAGATGGCGCCGACGAAGATCGCGGCCGCGCCGGCGAGCACCCAGCCCGAGCGGCGCAGCGCCCAGGGCAGCACCCGCCCGTAGCCGCGCGCCAGGCGCACGAACGTGCGGTCCACGGCCCGGCCGAGGCGCGTCTGGCGGCTCTTCTCGAACGAGAGCATCTGCGCGCAGCGCGCCGGGGCGAGGGTCATCGCCTCGAGGTAGGAGAGAGAGACCGCGACGACCAGGGCGACGCCGAACTGCAGGAAGTACTTGCCGACGATTCCCTCCATGAACACGACCGGCAGGAAGATCGCGATCACCGCGAGCGTCGCCGAGAGCGCCGCGAAGGTGATCTCCTTCGTGCCCTCGCGCGCGGCGGTGACGCGGTCCTCGCCGCCCTCGCCGTGGCGGTAGATGTTCTCCATCACCATGATCGCGTCGTCGACCACGATGCCGACCGCCAGGCCGAGCGCGAGCAGCGTGAAGGTGTTCAGGGTGTAGCCGAGGAAGTAGATGACGGCGACCGTGCCGAGCAGCGACATCGGGATCGCCAGCACCACGTTCATGGTCGAGGACAGAGAGCCCAGGAAGAGCCAGCAGACGAGGGCGGTCAGCAGCACCGCGATCAGCAGCTCGCGCTCGATCTCGTGCACCGAGTCCTCGATGAACCGGGTGGAGTCGAAGTTGACGCCCAGCGCCATGCCCTCGGGCAGGTCGGCGGCGATGCGCTCCATCTCGGCGCGCACCGCCTGGGCGACCGCGACCGCGTTGGCGCCGCGCTGCTTGCGGATGCCGAGCCCCATCGCCGGCTCGCCGTTGACCCGCGCCAGTCGGCGGATGTCCTCGAAGCCGTCCTCGACCAGCGCCACGTCGGAGAGGTAGACCGGCGAGGCGCCCGGGCGCACCACGATGCGGCGCAGGGTGTCCAGGTCCATCGCCTCGCCGAGCACGCGCACGTTGACCTCGCGGCCGGCGGTCTCGATCCGCCCGGCGGGCAGCTCGACGTGCTCGCGCTGGAGCGCAGCGATGACCTCGGCGACGGTCAGCCCGCGGGCGTCGAGCGCCTCGGCGTCCACCCAGATGCGGAGGTTGCGCGTGATCGAGCCGCCCTCGGTGATCTCGCCCACGCCGGCGATCGTCTGCAGCCGCTCCTTGACCCGGTAGCGCGCGTAGTCGGCGAGCGCCTGGCGGGGGAAGGGGCCCGAGAGCGCCAGCCACAGGATCGGCTGGTCCTCGGGATTCGACTTCGAGATCACCGGCGGATCGATGTCGCGCGGCAGGTTGCGCTGCGCCTGCTGGACCTTGGCGGTGACGTCCTGGAGGGCGAGGTCGACGTCGCGCTCGATGTCGAGCTCGACCGAGACGTTGCCGCCGCCCTGGCGCGCGGTGGCCGACAGGCTCTTGACGCCCTCGACCTGGATCACCGCCTCCTCGAGCGGCTGCAGGACGTCGTTCTCGACCACCTCGGGGGCGGCGCCCTCCCAGGCGACCGAGATGTTGATGACCGGGAAGTCGACGTCGGGGCGCTGCGAGATCCCGATGCGCGTGGCGGCGACCAGTCCGAAGACGATCGTCCCCGCCATCAGCATCCAGGCGAAGACCGGCTTCTCGATGCAGGCCTCGGTGATCTTCACGAGGCCGGCCTCCCCGGCGCGGCCGGCGGTGGGGGCGGGGCCCCGGCCCCCGCTTCGCGCACCGCGACGCCGGCGCCCTCGGTGAGCGCCTCGGCGCCGCGCACGACGAGCCGCTCGCCGACCGCCAGCCCGTCGCGCACCTCGACGCGGCCGTCGGCGGTGCGCAGCCCGAGCTGGAGCACCCGCTCGCGGGCCGTCTCGCCCTCGACCACGTAGGCGAGGAAGCCCTTCTCGCTCGGCCGGATCGCGGTCTGGGGCACGACCGGCGCCTCGCGCGCGGAGCCGACCGGAACGGTGACCTCGGCGAAGGCGCCGGGGCGCAGGTCGCCGCCGGTCGCCTCGTCGACGCGCGCCAGCACCTCGACCATGCGGTCGCCCGGATCGGCCGCCGCCGCCACCAGCGTGATCAGGGCGGTGTGGACGGCGCCGCGCTCGCCGCGCAGGGAGAAGCGCGCGGGCCGCCCCGGCGCGAGCGCACTGGCGTCGCTCTCCGGCACGCGGAAGCGCAGCAGCAGCGGATCGCGGCGCACCAGGGTGGCGATCACCGCGCCGGGCTGGACGTAGCGCCCGGTCTCGACGTCGCGCGTCTGCACGATGCCCGCGCCCGGTGCGCGCACGAAGGCGTCGCGCAGGTTGAGCTCGGCCAGCGCGGCCGCGGCGCGGGCGCGCGCGACGTCGGCCTCGGCGGCGGCGAGCTGGGTGCGCCAGGCGTCCACCTCCTCGGCGCGCACCAGGTCGGGGTTCTTCTGGTTGACCGCCTGGCGGCGCTCGAGGCCGAGGCGGGCCTGCTCGCGCGCCGCCTCGGCCTTGGCGAGGTCGGCCTGGGCGGAGTCGAGCGCGAGCCGGAAGCGCTCGGGCTCGATCTCGGCCAGCACGCGCGCGGGGGTGACCGAGTCGCCCTCCTCGAAGCGCACGCGCTCGACCACCCCCGCCACGCGCGCGGTCACCGACACGCGCTCGAAGGCCTCGACCGAGCCGACCGCCTGCACCGCGTACTCGACGGGCGCCGACTCGACCCGCGCCACCTCGACCGGGAAGCGGGTCGGGCCGCGCGCGCCGCGTGTCCCGGGGGGGTCGCCCGCGCCGCCGCCGCAGGCGGCGAGAACGGCCAGGAGGGAGGTCGCTCGGAGCGGGAAGGGGTGGGTTCTCACGGTGTCTGGGCCTCGGGGTTCGGGGGTGTCGCGGAAGTCGGGCGGGCGCCCGGCGGCCAGTCGCCGACGGCGCGCCCGAGGGCGAGGCGGGCGACGGCGCGCGCGTAGCGCTGGCGCACCAGCTCGGCGTCGGCCTCGAACTGCTCGACCTGGGCGTCGGCCTGCTCGAGCGCGGTCGCCAGCCCGTTCGAGAAGCGCTCGCGCACTTCGACCGCGTTGTCCCGCGCCACCTCGGAGCGCACCCCGGCCTGCTCCACAGCCGCCTCCGCGGTGGCCGCCGCGGTGGCGGCCTCGGCGACCTCGAGCGCGACCTGGCGCCGGCTCTGCTCGAGCGTCAGCTCCGCCTCGCGCGCCTCGGCGTCGAGCTGGGCCGCGAGGGCCGCGCGGCTGCCGCCGTCCCAGATCTCCCAGGTCAGGCCGACCGCGAAGTTCCAGTCGGTCTCGTTGCCCGAGAGCCCGCTCTCGTTGGTCCAGCGGTAGGTGCCGCGCGCGTCGAAGCGGGGCAGGATGCCGTAGCGCGGCGCGATCGCCAGCTGGCGCGCCTGCTCGGCGCGCTCGGCGAGCGCCGCCAGCTCGCCGCGATGCGCGAGCGCGCGTGCCGTGAGCGCCTCGAGGTCGAGCTCGGAGTGCTCGAAATCGTCGGGCAGCGCCAGGGGGCGGGTTTCGACCGGGGCGCCGACCAGGTAGGCGAGCGCGAAGCGCGCGATCGAGACGTCGCGCACCGCGCGCGTCTCGGTGAGGCGGGCGGTGGCGAGCTCGAGCTCGGTGCGCGTCACGTCGTTGCGCCCGGCGAGGCCGGCCTCGAGCCGGGCCCGGGCCTCGTCCGAGGTCACGGCGGCGACCCGCACGCGCTCCGCGGTGGCGTCGCGCAGCCGCTCGGCGGAGAGCACGGTGAGGAAGCCGGTCGCCACGTCGAAGGCGAGCGCGCGGCGCAGCTCGTCGGACTCGAGACGCTGCGCTTCGACGCCGCGCGTGGCGGCGCGCAGCAGCGGCAGGGCGCGCAGGTCGAAGAGCACCGTCTCGGCCACCGCCTGCCCGGACAGGGCGTCGATCGCCTGCACGGTGACCTCCTCGCCGCCGATCTCGCGCACGACCTCGTCCGGGCGCCGGGTGTAGGTGCCGGTGACGGTGAACGCGGGCAGCAGGGCCGCCACCGCCTGGCGGCGCAGGGCCTCGGCGCGTTCGAGGCGCGCCGCGGCGATGGCCGGGGTCTCGCTGCGCGTGGCGGCCAGCTCGAGCGCCTCGGCGAGGGTGAGCGGAGGCGCGACCTCGCCGGCCCGCGCCGAAGCTGCGGCGAGGGGCAGGAGGGTCAGGAGGGCGAGGCCGACGGCCGGGATCTTCATGGTTTGGAGGAGCGAGGAGAGCGCGCCCGCGCCGAGGATAGACGGCGGAGCGGTGGACCGTCAACGCAAAGCGGATAGCATTCCGCGCCGATGAAGAGCCCGATCGCCCTGCTCGCCCTGTTCGCCCTCTCGCCTGCCGCCGCTCCGCTCGCCGCCGGAACCCTCCACGACGAGCGCGAGGTCCACTTGGCCGACGTGCGCCAGCTCACCTCCGAAGGGGACAACGCGGAGGCGTACTGGTCCTCCGACGGGACGAGACTCGTCTTCCAGTCCACGCGCGCGCCCTTCGGCTGTGACCAGATCTTCACCATGCCCGCCCTCGAGGCCGGCGCTCCCACGCGCGTCTCCTCGGGCGAGGGGCGCACCACCTGCGCCTACTACCTGCCCGGCGACCGGCGCGTGATCTGGGCCGCGACCGACGCCTACACGAAGAGCTGCCCGCCGCCGCCCGACATGTCGCAGGGCTACGTCTGGGGGATCGACCCGGACTACGAGCTGTTCGTGGCCGACCCGGACGGCGGCAACCGGGTCCGGCTGACCGAGAACCGCGCCTACGACGCCGAGGCCACGGTCTGCCCGCTGGACGGTTCGATCGTCTTCACCTCCACGCGCGACGGCGACCTCGACCTCTACAGGATGAAGCCGGACGGCACGGAGGTGGTGCGCCTGACCTCGACCCCCGGCTACGACGGCGGCGCCTTCTTCTCGGCCGACTGCACGAAGATCGTCTGGCGCGCGTCGCGGCCGCGCGGCGCCGACCTCGAGGAGTTCCGGGCGCTGCTCGCGCGCGGGCTGGTGCGTCCGAGCCGGCTCGACCTCTGGGTGGCGAACGCCGACGGCACCGAGGCGCGTCAGGTCACCGACCTGGGCGTCGCCTCCTTCGCGCCCTACTTCTACCCGGACGGCTCGCGCATCCTGTTCTCCTCGAACTACGGCGACCCGAAGGGGCGCGACTTCGACCTCTGGTCGATCGGGGTGGACGGCAGCGGGCTCGAACGCGTCACCTTCACGCCCGGCTTCGACGGCTTCCCGATCTTCTCGCCCGACGGGCGCCACCTGGCCTTCGCCTCGAACCGCAACCAGGGCCGCCCGGGGGCGACCGACATCTACGTCGCGCGCTGGCTCGACGCGCCGCCGGCGGCGGTGGTCGAGCGCGCCGCGGACCGCTACGCTGCGGACGTGGCCTGGCTCGCCGACGACGCGCGCCAGGGCCGCGGCATCGGTACGCCCGGCCTCGACGAAGCCGGCGCCTGGATCGAGGCGCGCTTCCGCGAGCTCGGGCTCGCGCCGGCGGGCGAGAACGGCTCGTACCGGCAGGAGTTCCCGGTCACGGTCGCGATCCGGCCCGGCCCGGGCACGCGGCTCGAGGCGCTCGGCGAGCAGGTGGCTGCCGAGGAGTACCTGCCGCTGGCGTTCTCGAGCGAGGGTGAGGTGGAGGCCGAGGTGGTGGCCGCCGGCTGGGGGATCTCGGCGCCGGAGCGCGGGCACGACGACTACCAGGGAGTGGAGGCGCGCGGCAGGATCGTCCTCGTGCGCCGCTTCGTGCCGGCGGGCGAGACGTTCAAGGAGCCCGCCGACGAGCGCCGCTACAGCGACCTGCGCTACAAGGCGTTCGTCGCGCGCGAGCACGGCGCGATCGGCCTGCTTGTCGCCGACCTGCCCGACCCGGCGGCCGAGACGCAGGACGAGACGCCGCTGCCGAAGCTCGCCCCGGAGGACGCCGGGGACGCCGGTCTGCCGGCGGTGGCGATCAAGCGCGCGCTGGCGGAGCGGCTGCTCGCCGCCGGCGCCGGGCGCGTGCGTCTCGCGGTGGCGCTCGAGCGCGAGTCGGCGCGGACCTTCAACGTGATCGGCCGGCTCGAGCCCGGCAACGGCGCGGCTGCCCCCGACGGGCGCGCGGTGGTGGTGGGCGCCCACTACGACCACCTCGGACTCGGCGGCCCGGCCTCGCTCGCCCCGGGTGTGACGGAGGTCCACAACGGCGCCGACGACAACGCCTCGGGCGTCGCCGGCGTGCTCGAGATCGCGCGCCGGCTGATCGCGGCGCGCGCCGAGCTCGCGCGGCCGGTCGTCTTCGTCGCCTTCTCGGGCGAAGAGCGCGGCGCGCTCGGCTCCACCCACCTGACGCGCCAGCCGCCGCCCGGCCTCGAGGCGGAGCGGCTGGCGGCGATGATCAACCTCGACATGGTCGGCCGCCTGCGCGGCCAGTCGTTGACGGTCTTCGGCCTCGACACCGCTTCGGAGTGGAAGGAGATCGTCGAAGCGGCCTGCGCGCGGGCCGGGCTCGAGTGCCGTGGCCAGGGCGACGGCTACGGTCCCTCGGACCAGACCCCGTTCTACGCCGCCGGCGTGCCCGTGCTCCACCTGTTCACCGGCACCCACGACGAGTACCACAAGCCGGTCGACGACGCCGCGACGCTCAACGCCACGGGCGGCTCCTTCGTGGCCGGGCTGGGCGCCGACCTGGCGCGCTCGGTGAGCCTCCGCGAGCGCCCGCTCACCCTCCAGCGCGCCACCTCGGGTCCGCCCGTGCGCGGCGACGCGCGCTCGTTCGGTGCCTCGCTCGGCACGGTTCCCGACTACGCCGGGCCGGGGGAGGGCAAGACCGGCGTGCTGCTCGCCAGCGTGCGCCCCGACAGTCCGGCCGAGAAGGCCGGGATGCGGCGGGGCGACATCCTGGTCGAGCTCGACGGCCGCGAGATCCGCGACGTCAACGACTTCGTCTACGTGCTGCGCCGCGCCCGCCCCGGCGAGCGCGCGCGGGCGGCCGTGCTGCGCGCCGGCGAGCGCGTCGAGATGGAGGTCGTCTTCGGCGAGTCGCGGCGCAGGATGTAGCGCGGGCGTGGCGGCTCGCGTCGCGCTCTCCGGGCACCTGTGGACCGTCGCGCCGGCGCTGGCGTCGTTCGCGCGCCGCCCGCCGGTGCCGAGCGCGCGGCCGTTCCGTCTGCCGCTCGAGGATCCGGTCGCCGGTGCGCTCGCGCTCACCGGGGCCCTCCACGAGCCGGCCGGCGCGCGCACCCTGGTCGTCGTCCTGCACGGACTGGGCGGCAGCTGCGAGAGCTCCTACGCCCGGCGCTTCGCCCGCGCGGCGTATGCCGCCGGCCGCGCCTGCCTGCGCCTGAACCTGCGCGGCGCCGATCTGGAGTCGGCCGACTTCTACCACGCCGGCCTGACCGCCGACCTCGACGCGGTGCTCGCCTCGGAGCTCGCGGCGCGCTTCGCGGGCGTGGCGCTGGTCGGCTTCTCGCTCGGCGGCCACACGCTGCTGCGCTTGCTCGGCGAGCGCGCCGGTGCGGCCCGCGTGGCGGCGGCGGTCGCGGTCTGCGCGCCGCTCGACCTCGAGCGCGGCGCCACCGCGCTCGACGGCCCCGGCAACGCGCTCTACCGCAGGTACCTGCTGGACGGCCTGAAGGCGATGGCGGCGGCGGTCGAGCGCCTGCGCCCGGGTGCCATCGCGGCACCGGCCGAACGCTGGCGGCGGGCGCGCGGCATCCGCGAGTGGGACGGGCTCGTCGTGGCGCCGCGCTGGGGCTTCGCCTCGGCCGAGGACTACTATGCGCGCGCCAGCGCCGGGCCGCTGCTGGGGCGTATCGCGACCCCGACCTGGATCGTGCTCTCCGGGAACGATCCGATGGTACCGGCGGCGACCGTGCGCGAGGCCCTGGCCGGCGTCTCGCCTGCGACCGAGGTCACTTGGACCCGGCGCGGCGGGCACGTCGGCTTCCCGCCCGGCCTCGACCTCGGCCGCTCCGGGGCGCGCGGCCTCGAAGGTCAGGTCCTGGCCTGGCTCGCCGAGCGGCTCTGACGCAGCGCGCCCCCGCGCGCCGCCAGGCGCGCAACCGGCGGGGGCGGCTCAGCGGCTGGCGATGGTGACGTCGCCGCTGCCGGTGTCGATGACGCCCTTGCCCTCGCCGCCGGAGATGTCGGCGACGAACTCGCCCTTGACCTGGCGCACCTTCATATCAGGCAGGTCGACGTCGATGTCGCCGCTGCCGGTCGAGACCACGAGGTGGACCGAGGGTGCCGCGGTGACGTCGAGCACGACGTTGCCCGAGCCGGTGTCGATACGCAGGTCACGCACCGCCGAGAAGTCGCCCTCGAGGCGGATGTCGCCCGAGCCGGTGTCGGCGTGCGCCTGGCGGCCGAGCGTCAGGCCACGGCCGCGGATGTCGCCCGAGCCGGTATCGGCCACCAGGGCGCCCGCGCAGTCGAGCAGGTGCACGTCGCCGGAGCCGGTGTCGGCGGCGAGCTTCTCGCCGCGCACGCGCTCGAAGGAGACGTCGCCCGAGCCGGTGTCGGCGACGACGCCGCCCTCGTGGTCGACGACCTGGACGTCGCCCGAGCCGGTGTCCGCCGAGAGCGCGCCGCGGCCGCCCGTGGATTCGATGTCGCCGGAGGCGGTGTCGAGGGACTGGTCCGCGGCCACGCCGGTCGAGCCGATGCGCCCGACCGAGTTCCTGACCGTCACGGCGACGCCGGCCGGGACCTCGATCCGGAAGTCGGCCCACAGCGTCGCGGCGTCCGAGGAGGCCGAGGAGGAGACGCGCACCTGGCGCTTCTGGTAGGTGACGCTCGAGCCGCTGCCGCCGAGCCAGGAGACGAGCCAGGAGTCCTCGCCGTCGCGGTCCGAAGAGCGTGCCGGGTAGTGGTAGCGCCGGTGGCGGTCGGTGGGGTAGTCCGCCCGCGCCACGAGCTTGCCGCCCTCGCGGTCGAAGCGGACCTGGAGCGCCTCGACGAGCGCGGCGCCGGTCTCGCCCGCCGAGGCTTCGGCGTGGACGGTGCCGGCGATGCGGCCGGTCGAGCCGGCGGCGGCGACCAGGGTGACCTCGCCGGCCAGGTTCTCAAGCTCGACCGCGGTCACGGCGGCGGCGTCGAAGGTCTGCTCCAGCGCGCGCTCCTCGGCCGCGGCGGGGGCCGCGGCGAGCAGGGCGAGGACCAGGACGGCGGGGGCGGAGATCAGGGAGCGGGAGCGGCGGATGGTGGGTCGGAATACGGTCATGGCGGAGCCCTCCGGATCGGTCTCGTCTCCTAGTACTCGCGGCGGGGCCGGAGGTTTCAGCGCCGGGGCGCCGCCGCCCCGCGGGCGGCCCCCTCCGCCGGGCCGCCCCGGGCCGGTCAGGCGCGCTCGAGCCCGGCCTCGAGCGCGGCGCAGAAGGTGCGCAGCACCTTGATGCGCGCGAAGCGCTTGTCGCAGGCCTCGACCAGCGTCCACGGCGCGACGTCGGTCGAGGTGCGCTCCACCATGTCGCAGACCGCGCGCTCGTAGGCCTCCCAGCGCTTGCGATTGCGCCAGTCCTCGGGCGTGATCTTGAAGCGCTTGAAGGCGGTCTTCTCGCGCGCGCGGAAGCGGCGCAGCTGCTCGGCCTTGTCGATCGCGAGCCAGAACTTGACGATCACGGTGCCGTGCTCGGCGAGCTGGGCCTCGAAGTCGTTGATCTCGTCGTAGGCGCGCAGCCAGTCGTCCTCGGCGCAGAAGCCCTCGACGCGCTCGACCAGCACGCGGCCGTACCAGGAGCGGTCGAAGATGGCGATCCGGCCGCGCCCCGGCAGCTGGCGCCAGAACCGCCAGAGGTAGGGCTGGGCGCGCTCCTCCTCGGTCGGCGCCGCGATCGGCACGCCGCGATAGACCCGCGCGTCGAGCGCCTGGGTGAGGCGCCGGATGGCGCCGCCCTTGCCCGCGGCGTCGTTGCCCTCGAACACGGCGACCACCGGGAGCCGGCGGAAGCGCTTGTGGCGGGAGAGCAACGCGAGGCGGCCCTGCCAGCGGTCGAGCTCGCGCTCGTAGGCCTCGTCGCTCAGCTTCTGGCCGAGGTCGAGGGCGCGCAGGACGTTGACCGAGTCGATACGGGGCGTGGGGGGCGGCGTGCGGTCGGGCGCCCGCCCGGCCGGACGGTCCGCGAGCCGCTCGCGCAGCGCGGCGAGCAGGGTGCGGCCGAAGGCGAGCGAGCGGAACGCGGGATCGGCGCCGGGCACCACGAACCAGGGCGCCTGCGACGTGCTCGTCGCGCGCAGCAGGCGCTCGGACGCCGCGCGCAGCTCGTCGTAGCGCCCGAGCAGGCGGCGGTCGAGCTCGGTCACCCGCCAGCGCGTGCGCTTGTCGTCGGAGAGCCGGGCAAGGCGGCGCTTCTGCTGCTTCTTGGACAGGTGGAACCAGAACTTGAGCAGCAGCGTGCCTTCGTCGGTGAGCATCTTCTCGAAGCGCCGGATGGCCGCGACGTGCCGTTCGAGCCGGCCGGCGCCGATGCGGCCGAAGGCGAAGTCGACGATCGGCGCCGAGTGCCAGGCGCCGAAGAAGATGCCGATCTTGCCGCGCGGCGGCAGCGCGCGCCAGAAGCGCCACATCGGCGGGCGCTCGAGCTCCTCGGGCCCGGCCGGCCCGAAGGCGGTGGTGATCAGGTGGCGGGGGTCCATCCACTCGTGGAGCAGGTTGACCGTCTCGCCCTTGCCCGCGCCCTCGACGCCGCCGATCACGATCAGGACCGGGAACCGCGCGTCGCGGGAGAGATCGTACTGAGCGTCGAGCAGCGCCGCGCGCAGCTTCGCCTCCTCGCGCTTGAACGCCGCCTTGTCGACCTTGTGCTCGAGATCTGCGGATTCGAACATGGCGGGAGTCTAGTCCCGGAGCCCGGTCTCGTCGTCCCACGCGGCCAGGTCGCCGACCGCGAGCTCGCCGTCGTCGAGCAGTTCGCCGTGGGCGCCGGCGCGCCAGTCGGGCTCGAGGGCGCGGCGCAGGCCCGCTCGGGCCTCGTCCATGCGGCCGCAGGGGCGGGTCTCGCCGAGCAGACGCACGCGCACGCCGCCGATGCGCAGCACCTTGCCGCGGCTCTCGCGGTAGTCGATCCCCTCGGTCATCAGGTTGGCGCGCCGGGCGCGCGGGTCGACCTCGTCGCCCAGCTCGCGCTCGGCGTCGCGCCAGCGCGCGACGTCGAGCAGTGTCACCTGCCGGTGCCCGCCCTGGTCGGCGTTGCCGGCCAGGCCCCGCCCGGCCACCGCACCGGCCCGCTCCACCGCGTCCATCGGTCCTCGCCGCGCGCGCTTCAGCCAGATCGCCACGAGCTTCGCCATGGGCCGATGTTAGAGGACAAAGACGTTCTGTTTAAGGGGTCGGCGTCCCGGGCGCCGGCGGCGAAGCCGGCGCAGCACCGACCCGCGGGCGCTGCGGCCGCCGCCCCCTCGACAGCACGGCGCTTTGCCTTTCGGGACGAAAGGCAAAGGCGTGCTGTTGAAGGAAGGGGCGGTCGGATCGTCGGCAGCGAGATCCAGGCAACACGAGCCCGCGGGCGCCGCGGCCGCCGCCCCCTTCAACAGAACGTCTTTCCGTTTCTCGGCGCTACCCGAGCGGGCGCCCTGGCGTGGAGGTGCTCGGCCTCAGAAGCGGTAGCCGAGCTCGATGCCGGCGCGGTCGCCTTCGAAGTCGTCTCCGGTGTCGTATTCGTACTCGCCGTAGAGGTAGAGGCCGGCCGGCAGCTGCAGCGTGCCCGACAGCCGTGCCCACTGGTTGGCGCGCGGCTCGATCGTGGCGCCTCCCGCGACGTCGCCGGTGATCTTCGCCTCGGAGCCGCCGAGCGTGAGGCCGAGATCGTGGCCGGCGCGGAACGACCAGCGCACGCGCAGGTTGGCGACCCAGCCCTCGGCGGTGCCGCCGGTGTAGACCGAGGCGTCGCCGCCGAGCAGGAGCGGCGCGCCGAAGGCGTTGGCGCGCAGCAGGGAGAGGAAGTACGAGCTGGTCGGGTCGTCCACGTCGTCGGCGCGCTCCAGCCCGCCGCCGAGCGACGCGCTCCAGCCGGAGCGGGCCTGCCAGTCGAGCGCCAGGCGCCCGCCCTCGCGGAAGTAGCGGGTGAAGATCTCCTCGGGCAGCGGCCGCGTCTCCCAGGTCAGGTAGTTGCGGCGCTGGTCGTAGGAGAGCGAGGCGCGCAGCGAAGAGCTCAGCGCGAACGAGGCCGAGAGCGCCGCGTTGCTCACCTCGGAGGACTTGCCGGTCGCCTCCTCGCGCCAGTCGCGGTTGAGGTCGATCTCGGCGCGCTGGAAGAACCACCAGCGCGAGCCGACCCCGAAGCGGCTCTCGACCGTGACGTAGTCCCGGCTCACGTCGCCGGTGTCGGAGCGCTCGGTGACGCCGCCCAGCACGACCTCGCCGTAACCGCCGCCCGGCTCGCCCTCGCGCGCGTAGCGCAGGAAGCCGCCGTACTTGCTGCCCGAGGTGTCGAAGCCGAGCTCCTCGAGCTCGGGACGGGCGCCGCCGAAGGCGCCGACGTAGAAGTGGCGGGTCAGCCGAACCTGGGCGAGCGCGCCGTCGAGGTAGCCCATGGCGAGGAACGGGCCGGCGCCCAGGCGGCCGAGCAGGATGGAGAAGCGGGACTCCTCGGGCTGCCAGGCGAGCGAGAGCTCGTAGAGGCGGTCGAGGCGCTCGCTCGACTCGACCGAGGCGCCGTAGCCGTCGCGGCTGACCTCCCGCCCGCGCGCGCGGACGCGCAGCTCGAGCGGACGGCCCGCGATGTCGCTCAGGCGCAGCGACAGGCGCCCGGCGGTCTCGTTCGAGCTGGCGCCGCCGGAGTTCGAGAGGGCGCGGTAGCCGAGCGCGGCCGAGCCGTGCACGCGCGTGCGCGCCCGCTCCGGGAGCTCCTCGGTGTAGCGCTCGACCACGACCGGCGGCACCTGCCCCGGCGGCGGCGCCGGGGCCGGGGCGGTCTCCTCCGGCGCGCTCGCCGGCAGCGAGACGATCACCACCAGGTCGCCCTTCTGGAGCGCGCGCGTCTGGCTCAGCACCTTGCACGAGGCGGAGTGCTCGGCGACGAAGTCGACCTCGAGCTCCGCCAGCTTCTCGCCGCCGCGCATCACGCGCACGACCGCGCCGGCGGCCAGTCCCTCGGCGCGGCCGGCGTCGAGGTAGACCGCGCCGGGGGTCACGTAGGCGACCGAGATGGGCCGTTGGGCAGGGGCCGGCTGTGCGGCCGCGGCGGCCGCGAGCAGCGCGAGGACGAGCGCAGCGCCGAGCGCGGCGCAGCGGCGGCGAAGCTCAGTCGCCGCGGCCATCGGGATGGCAGGTGAAGCAGGCCTGGCTCTCATAGCGGTAGTTGGAGACTCCACGGTGGTGGTCGTCGGTGTCCTGGCGGTTGTGCTCGTGACAGAGGATGCACTCGAACTGGCGGTAGTTCGATGGCGAGACGTGGCAGTTCGAGCAGCTCGTCCAGCGGCCGCGGTGAGCGCCCGAGTAGATCGGGAAGTAGAGGCCGTCGTGGTCGAAGTTCGCGTCGTCCCAGCTGCGCGTGTTGTGGCAGCTCTCGCAGGTGGTGGGGAAGCCGGCCGCGGCGTGGTTCGGGTCGCGCGTCGCCCGGTAGTCGTCGGCGTGACAGGCATAGCACTGGGTGGGCGTGCCGGTATAGCCGCTCTGGTGGCAGCTCGAGCAGGGCTCCGAGGCGTGCGCGCCGGTGAGCGGGAAGCGGGTGCGGGCGTGGTCGAAGCTGGCCGGCCGCCAGGCGGTCATGGTGTGGCAGGTCTGGCAGGTGGTGGGGAAGCCCGCGCTGCGGTGATTCGGATCGCGCGCGGCGTCGTAGTCGGCGCGGTGGCAGGAGACGCAGTCGGCCGGCGTGCCCTGGTATCCGCTCGAATGGCACTGCTCGCAGGCGACCGCGCGGTGCGCGCCCTCGAGCGGGAATCCGGTCAGCGCGTGGTCGAAGCTCGCCGGCTGCCAGCTGGAGGTGGAGTGGCAGACCTGGCAGGTGGTGGGCAGCCGGCCGGCGACGTGGTTCGGGTCGCGCGCCGCCTGGTAGTCGGCGCGGTGGCAGGAGTAGCAGTCCGCGGAGGCGCCGGTGTAGCCGCCCGCGTGGCACTGCTCGCAGGAGAGGCCGGCGTGGGCGCCGGTGAGCGGGAAGCGGTCCGGGTGGCGGAAGCCGGGCGCGCGCCAGTCCTCCATGAACGAGCTGTGGCACTGCTCGCAGTCCCGGGGGAAGCCCTGGTGCGGCGGCGAGGTCGCGGCCGCGTAGTCGGCGCGATGGCAGGAGTAGCAGTCCGTGGGCGTGCTCGAGAACTGGTTCGGCGCCTGGCCGCCGTGGCAGGCCTCGCAGTCCACGCGCGCGTGGGCCGCGAGCAGCGGGAAGAGCGTGCGCGAGTGGGCGCTGAACAACTCCGTGCGCACGTCCCAGCGGCGCGTGTCGTGGCAGCTCGCGCAGGCGAGGCCGAGCTCGCCCTCGTGCGCGTCGCGATGGCAGTCGGCGCAGGCGCTGCCCACGCGCGAGAAGACCTTGCTGGTGTGGCACTGGGCGCAGGCGGCGACCGCGTGCGCGCCCTCGAGCCGGAAGCCCGTCGACTCGTGGCGGAACGGGATGTCGCGGCCCACCCGCCAGTCGGCGGTCGAATGGCACTGGTCGCAGGCGATCGCCAGATCGCCGTGGGGGCTGTCCTGGGCCGCGAGCGGGGCAGAGGCGCCGGGCAGCAGCGCGAAGGCGAAGGCGAGGGCGAGCGCCGCGGCGGCGGGCGCCTGCGGCCGCCGCGCGGGCGGCTGCGCCGCTCCGTCGCCGCCGAAGCGGACCCCCATGCCGCGCAGCAGATCGTAGGGCGGCTCGCCGCCGATGAGCACGAAGACGTAGTCGTTGGCGAGCGTCTCGGCGCCCGCCGGCGTGCGCAGGACGACCTCGCGCTCGCCGATCGACTCGACCTCGGATTCGAAGACCGCACGCACGCGTCCGCGCTCGAGCATGGTCTCGATGACCTCCTGGTTCTTGCGTTTGATCCGGTAGAAGGCGTCCTTGCGGTAGGAGACGGTGACCCGGTTGCCGGGCTGGCGGGCGAGGCCGATCGCCGCCTCGACCGCGCTGTCGCCGCCGCCCACCACGAGCAGGTCCTGGCGCTGGTAGGACTCGGCGTCGCGCAGCTGGTACATGACCTTGGCGCGGTCCTCGCCCGGTACGCCGAGCTGGCGCGGCGATCCCCGCCGGCCGAGCGCGAGCACCACGTGCCGGGCGCGTTGGAGGCCGGCGGAGCTGCGCACCTCGAAGAGCTCGCCGGCGCGCTCGACGGCGAGCAGCTTCTCGCCGTGGCGCACGCGGAGGCCGCGCTCGGCGATCTCCTTGCCCAGCAGCTCGAGCACCTCCTCCTTGGTGTACTCCTCGCGCGACAGCGCGCAGCCGCCGGGCAGCTCGACCGGCCGGGTCAGCACCATCTTGCGGCTGGGGAAGTGGAGGATGGTGCCGCCCAGGCCGGCCGACTGGTCGATCACGCCCACGGCGAGGCCGCGCAGGCGGGCGGCGAGCGCGGCCGCCAGGCCCGCCGGCCCGGCGCCCACCACGAGCACGTCGAGCGTGCCGGCGGGCGCCGGTGGCGCGCCGCGCAGGCGCCCCGCGATGGTGTCGATCACGGCACCGCCCTGCTGGACCGCGTTGCGGATGAGCGCGAGCCCGCTCAGCTCGCCGGCGACGAACAGCCCCGGCACGCTGGTCTCGAGCTCGTCGGTCAGGATCGGCACGTCGCGCCGGCCCTTGAGGTCGCCGAGCCCGATCTCGATCGCGCCGACCGGGCAGGCGTCGGCGCAACGGCCGTGGCCGACGCAGCGCAGGCCGTTGATGACCACCGCGACGCCGCCCACCACGCCCAGTACGTCGCCCTCCGGACAGGCCTTCACACAGGCGCCGCAGCCGATGCAGTGCGCCGGATCCACGAACGGGAACTGCGCCACCGGGCGGTCGAGGCCGAGCGCGCGCGCCTCGGCCAGCCGCGCCCGGTCGGCCCGCCGCCGGCGCCGGAACGACCAGGCGTAGGGCGCCACCACGGCGAGCGCGACCAGCGCGGCGAGCGCCCAGAGCAGAGTCGATTCGAACTCGGCGCCCGGGCTCACGACGACCTCCTCGCCTGCGGCCCGTGGCAGCCGGCGCAGTCGACCGGCAGCGGCTTGTAGCGCACGACCGGCGGCTCGCCGCCGCCAGCCGGCACGCTCGGGTGGCAGCGCGCGCAGGCCACCGCCACGTGGCGGCCGTCGAGCGCGAAGCGCGCGTCGCGTTGATGGTCGAAGCCGGTGGCCGGCCGGAAAGCGTCCACCGTGTGGCAACGCGCGCAGTCGGCGACCGGGCCCTGCGCGCTGGCGCGGGCGAGCTGGCCGGCGTGGGGGTCGCGGTGGCAACCGGCACAGTCGAGCGGCCGGCCGGCGAGCGCGGGCACGCCGTCCGCGCCCTTCGGATGGCACCCGGCGCAGGGCACCACGGCGTGCCGGCCGAGCAGCGCGAAGCGCGTGCGCGCGTGGTCGAAGCGCGCCTGCGCCCAGGTGGTCTCGTCGTGGCAGGCGCGGCAGCCCTGTTCGCCGGCGTGGCGGTCGAGCGTCCCGGCGTGGGGATCGCGGTGGCAGGCGGCGCAGGCGCTGGCGGCGAAACGGAAGCGCACCACGGCGTCGGCGGTCGCGCGCCGGTAGGGCGGCGGCAGCTCCGAGGCGCGCGCCGGCCGGTGGCACTGCGAGCAGGGCACGGCGCGGTGGGCGCCGGCGAGCGGGAAGCGCCCCCGCTCGTGCTCGCCCGGCCCGAAGCGCGCCGGCAGGAAGCCTTCGACCGAGTGGCAGTCGGAACAGGCGCCGCCGCCGGCGGCGGCCGCGAGCTGCCCGATGTGCACGTCGCGATGACAGGTCTCGCAGCGCTCGTAGCCCGGCACGCGCAGGCCCCGGCCCGGCGCGTGACAGCGCTCGCAGGAGACCGCTCGGTGCCTGCCGCGCAGCGGGTAGGCGGTGCGGTCGTGGTCGACCGCGTCGTGGCGTGCGCTGCGGAAGTCGGAGGTCGTGTGGCAGCGCGCGCAGTCGGCGCCCAGCCGGCCGGCGTGCGGGTCCTTGTGGCAGTCGGCGCAGGCGGGCAGGGCGCGGTTCCGGAACTGGCCGAAGACCAGCGTCCGCTCCGCCGCCTGCGCCTGCGCGTGGCAGGTCGTGCAGGCCGCCGCGGCGTGCTTGCCGTCGAGCGGGTAGCGGGTCTTCGCGTGGTCGAAGCCGCGCACCTGTTTCCAGCTCTCGGTGTCGTGGCAGTCGGTGCAGGGGGAGGGCGCGAGGCTGCCCCCGTGCGGGTCGCGGTGGCAGCTCGCACAGGCGGTGGGCTGGCCGAGGTAGGTGCGCGCCGGGTCGAGGCCGGGCTCGACCGTGCGCAGCGCACGGTCCACGCGCTCGGCGCGGTGGCAGTCGCGGCAGGCGACGCGCGCGTGGCGCCCGGTGAGCGGCCAGCCGGCGCGCGCGTGGTCGAAGCCGCTCTCGCCGCCCGCGCCGAAGTCGACCAGCCGGAACTCGCGCCCGTTGTGCTCCGAATGGCAGCGCTCGCAGGCGCGGTGGTCGGGGCGCGCGTGCAGGCCCTGGCCGGCGTGCACCCGCTCGCCGAGCGCGCGGTGGCAGTCGAGGCAGAGACCGGGATCGACACCCTTGCCGGCGCGGTGGCAGGACAGGCAGCTCGAGCTGCCCTCGAGCGCTGCGTGAGGCGCCGAGAGCGGTCCCGGCGAGATCTGTGCGCGCGCCGCGCCGGCGGCCAGCGCGAGCGCAGCGGCGATCCCGAGCCGGAGCCGCCGCTTCATCGTCCTCCCAGGCCGTAGCCGGTCGCCCACGCCACGCCGACGTGTACGGCGGCGAACAGGTACATCAGCACGGCGAACGGCTTGTGGAAGACGTGCCAGTAGTGGAAGAGCTCGTGCACGCGGCGCCAGAGGCGCAGGCGCTGATGGAGCAGGGCGCGCTGGCGGAAGGCGCGACCGAGCCGCGCCACCACCGGGCGCGGCAGCCGCGGCACCTCGCGCACGAAACGGGCGAAGCGCCGCCGCGCGGTGAGCGGAGCGACGAGCAGACCGGCGAGCTCGGCGGCGAGCGAGCGCGCGGGGCGGTCGTCGCCCTGCTCGGCGTCCAGCCGCGAGAGCTGAGGTTCGGAGATCCCGAACTCCGCGCGCAGCCGCTCGGTGAGCTCGCGGTCGAGCCGGCGCGCCTCGTCGAGGGTGAGCTGGTCGCCCGCCGCGCCGCGCGGAATCTGCGCGTAGAGGAAACGCCCGAGGATGCCGGAGGTCGCCACCGCCACCATCGACCAGAACGAGATCGCGATCAACCCGCTCACCTTGAACGCGGAGTGGAGGACGATGAGCAGCGGTCCGGTGACGCCGAGGTAGATGTGGACGTCGAGCCAGGTGCCGAGGCGGCCCGCGTTGCGCAGCCACGGCACGCGCTTGCGCACGCTGTAGGAGAGCATCGTGATCATGGCGCCCAGGCCGGCGACGCCGAACCAGTGCCCGAGCTCGCCGCCCGGCTTGAGCTCCCAGTGGAGCGGATGCCGCGGGCGCTCCAGCAGGGGCAGCGCATAGTAGTCGCGTCCCCGCCAGGCGGCCCACGCGATCCCGGTCAGCGTCGTGAGATAGAGCGCCGTCAGCAGTCCCCTACGCATGCGCGCGGTGATTCTCCCCCCATTTGGGCGCGCGTGCGCTCGCCCCCGAGAAACGAGGGCGAAGAGTGTCGCCGATCGCCGCGATCCGTCTATGGGATTCTCCGCAGCCGGTTTCGCCGCCGGCGAAATCCGGGTCGAAGGGATTGGACAGCGCGCGCCGCCGCTCGGAACGGCGGGCGCGCGCTTGTCCGTAGAATCCGGGGATGAGCGAGGGCGGCGGCACCGTCAACCGGCTGGCGCGCGAGAGCTCGCCCTACCTGCGCCTGCACGCCGGCAATCCGGTCGACTGGTACCCGTGGGGCCGCGAGGCGATCGAGCGCGCGCGGCGGGAGGACCGGCCGATCTTCCTCTCGGTCGGCTACTCGACCTGCTACTGGTGCCACGTCATGGAGCGGGAGTCGTTCTCGGACCCGGCCGTGGCGGCCGAGATGAACCGCCACTTCGTCAACGTCAAGGTCGACCGCGAGGAGCGCCCCGACCTCGACGAGATCTACATGGTGGCGACGCAGGTGCTCACCGGCCAGGGCGGCTGGCCCAACTCGCTGTTCCTGACCCCGGCGCTCGAGCCGTTCTTCGCAGGCACCTATTTTCCGCCCGAAGAGCGCTGGGGAAGGCCGGGCTTCGCGGCGGTGCTGCGCTCGATGGCGCACGCCTGGAGCGAGCGGCGCGCGGAGGTCGAGGCGCAGGCCGCGGAGCTGGCGGGCGCGATCCGCCACCACTTCGACGAGATCGAGCCCTGGCGCGATCGCCTCCCGGGCGGCGAGCTCGCCGAGCGCGCGCTCGAAGGTCTCCGGCGCCGCTTCGACGCCACCTGGGGCGGCTTCGGCGAGGCGCCCAAGTTCCCCACGCCGTCCAACCTCTGGCTCCTGGCCGAGCTCGCGCCCGCGCGCGCCGACGCGGCGACGATGCTCGGCGCCACGCTCGACGGCATGGCGCGCGGCGGCCTCTTCGACCAGCTCGCCGGGGGCTTCCACCGCTACGCGACCGATCGCGAGTGGCGCGTGCCCCACTTCGAGAAGATGCTCTACGACAACGGCCTGCTGCTCGAGGCCTACGCGCGGGAGCACGCCCGCACGGGCTCGCCCGAGGCGCGCCGGATCGCGCTGGCGACGGCCGGGTTCCTGGCGCGCGAGCTGGCCGCGCCCGAGGGCGCGTTCTGGAGCGCGATCGACGCCGAGACCGACGGCCGGGAGGGCGCCTACTACGTCTGGACGCGCGCCGAGCTGGAGGCGGCGCTGGGCGGGGAGGACGCGGCCTTCCTGGCGCCACTGCTCGGCTTCGACGGCGAGCCGTTCTTCGAGGAGAACCGCTTCGTGCTCCACCTGCCGCGCCCGCTCGAGGTCGCGGCGCGCGAGCGCCGCACGACGCCCGAGGCGCTGCTGGCCGAGATGGAGCCGCTGACCGGCCGGCTGCTCGCCGCGCGCGCGCGGCGCCGGCGGCCGGCGACCGACGACAAGATCCTCGCCGACTGGAACGGCACCGCGATCGCCGGCCTGGCGCGCGCGGGCCAGGCGCTCGATCGCCCCGAGCTGGTGCAGCTCGCGGCGCGCGCGGCGGAGTTCCTGCTCACCCGCCAGCGCGGGCCGCACGGCACGCTGCTCCACGCCTGGCGCGCCGGGGCGGGGAGCGTCGAGGCCTTCCTCGCCGACTACGTCTTCCTGGGCCGCGGCCTGGCGCGCCTGTGGGCGGCGACCGGGGACCGGCGCTGGCTCGAGCGGGCGGAGGCGCTGCAGGCCGAGCAGGACGCCCGCCTCGCCGCGCCGCGCGGCGGCTACTACAACGCGGCGGCGGCGGACGACCTGCTGGTGCGCGGCCAGGAGATCTTCGACGGCGCCCTGCCCGCCGCCAACGGCGTGGCGGCGCTCCATCTGCTCGACCTCGCCGCGGCGACCGGCGAGGGCCGCTACCTGGCCGCGGCGGAGGGCACCCTGCGTGCCTTCGCGGGAATCGTCTCGGCCCACCCGGACGGCGCGCGTACCCTCGCCCTCGCGCTCGCGCGCTTCGCGCGCGCGGCGGCGGCCGACGACGGCGCGCGGCGCGAGGCGATCCCGGCTCCGGCGCCGCGCGCCGCCGCGGCGAGCCCGGGTGGACGCGCGATCGAGTCCGCGGCCGCGCGCTTCGCCGGCGGCACGGGAGCGGACGGATTGCGGCCCTTCGTGCTGGAGGTCGCGCTGCGCGCCGGCTGGCACCTCGCGAGCGGAGGCGAGACGCCGGCGCTCGAAGCGCGCGGCGGGGAGCTCGCCGAAGTAGCCTGGGCAGAGCCCGGCGAAGTGGGCGAGGTCGCCGGTGCGCCCTCGGCGCGGGGCTGGAGCGGCCGCTTCGAGGCGCGCGGCCGCCTGCGCGCCGACACGCCGCGCCCGGCGCTCGTCCTGCGCTACGAGGCCTGCGGCGAGGGCGCCTGCCACCCGCCGGCCGAGCTCGAGGTCGAGCTCGGCGGGACCGCGCCATGACCTTCCTGCGGGCCGCGGCGCGGCTGACCGGCGTCGCCGCGATCACCGTCCCGTGCTACCTCTCGGCGCTGGTCGGCGGCTGGCTGCTCGGCTTCTCGCCCACGGCCTGCGCGCGCTGGCACGGCCGCGTCTTCCAGGCCTGGAGCCGCGCGCTCTGCCGCGTCCTGGCGGTGCGCGTCCGGGTCTCGGGGCCGCCGCCCGAGCCGCCCTTCGTGCTGGTCTCGAACCACGTCTCCTACCTCGACATCCTGGTGCTCGGCACGCGATTGCCGTGCGTCTTCGTGGCCAAGGCGGAGATCGACGACTGGCCGGTGTTCGGCGCCCTGTGCCGCGCCGTCAACACGATCTTCATCGACCGCACGAGCCGGCGCGACGTGACGCGCGTAATCGCCGAGATGGAGGGCATGCTCGCCGCCCGCCAGGGGATCGTGGTCTTCGCCGAGGGCACCTCCGGCGCCGGCCACGAGGTGCTGCCGTTCCGCTCGTCGCTGCTCGAGCTGCCGGCGCGTCTCGGCCACCCGGTGCACTGGGCGGCGCTCTCCTATCGCGCCCCGGCGGGCGGCCCGCCCACCCACCTCGCGGTCACCTGGTGGGCCGACATGCCGCTCGGAGCGCACGTGCGCGCGCTGGCGCGCCTGGACCGGATCGAGGCCGAGATCGTGTTCGGCGCCGAGCCGGTCCACGACGAAGACCGCAAGCGGCTGACCGAGCGGCTCCACCGCGCGGTCGCGGGCGCCTTCGCGCCCATGGTCGGGAAGTCCGAGGTCGAGCGCCTGCTCGCCCTGCGCGAGACCGACCCGGCGGCCGTGCCGCCCATCCTTCGCCCTCGGGGTGGCAAGGACTGACCGGCGGCGCGGCTAGCGACGGGTCTCGCTCCACGCCGACGTGTCGCCGCTCTCGAAGCCGACGACGAAGGGCGAGCAGGAATCGTAGACCGAGATCCCGGCCGGCCCGTCGGCGACGACGAGGAGGCCCGGCGCGAAGAAGGTGGACCAGCCCGGCCCGACGAGCCCGAAGCGGCCGAGGAGCGACGGTCCGCCCGGCGCGTCGGCGTCGGCCACGAAGATCTCGCCGCGCGCGAGGTCGTGACCGCCACCGGCCATCGCATGCGCGCGGGATCCGAGCAGTTCGAGACCGCTGACTCCACTCGGGAGCTGGAGACTCCCGGCGGGCTCGGGGCGCGCGGGGTCGCGAACGTCGAGGACGGAGAGGAGGTCCCCGCCGACGTAGTACAAGCGATCGCCCCGGGGACGACTGACGTCTTCGAGAAGGCCGGTCGTGGTCGAGAGCAGCTCGGGCGCCGCCGGGTCCGCGAGGTCGAAGATCCTCAGCGTGGACTGCCACCATCCATCCCATGCGTAGAGACGCGAGCCGGTCGACGAGATGTTCCACCAGGCTCCTGCGTCGCCAAGGGAGGCGAGCGGAACCGGGGTCACGGGGTCCTCGACGTCGAGAATCGTCAGCGCGCTGCCGTCTTCGTATCGATAGACGAACCCCAGCTCTCCTTCGAGCACGAAGCCCTGGGACGTGGACGGCCCCACCGTAGCCTCGAACACGGGGTGGGTGGGATCGGACACGTCGAAGACGCGGATCGGCTCGGAGAAGGTGCTCACCCATGCGTGCGTTCCCGTGCGCGCGATCGACCCGAACCGGTGTCCCTCGGCGACGAGCGCTCCCGCCAGGCGCGGCGCGGCGGGGTCCGAGAGATCGAAGGTCCGGATCCCCTTCTCGTGCACGGTGACCGCGAACGGGCCGGCCATGAAACCGCCGTACGTCCTGCCGGGCGTCGCGAGCCCGCCGATCTCCTGCGGGCGGGCCGGGTCGAGGAGTCGGAAGATCTGCAGGCCCTCCTTCCCGGCCGCGAGGTGAAGGTAGGGGGGATCGGCAGCGAGCTGCGCCGCGCGCGCCTCGAGCGACCCGACCCGGACCGGCGCCGCCAGATCGTTGATGTCGTAGATCCAGACTTTCTCGGTGAAGGGCTCGACCAGGTAGGCGAGCCCGCCTGAGATGGCCGCGAAGTCGATCGTGTCCGAGAACCAGAGGGTCTCCCGGAGCACGGGGTGGGCGGGATCGGCGACGTCGACCAGCTGCGCCCATCCGCAGTCGTGGTGCGGTGCGCAGCCGCCTCCGTAGTCGACAAGCCGAGTTCCCGAAGGGGAGAGGGCGAGACTGCCGCCCGCGACATCGACGCGCGTGACCTCCGTCGGATGCGCCGGGTCCGAGATGTCGAGGACGATGAGGCCACCGTCGCCGGAGAGGAAAGCGCGGTCGCCGTGGATCGCGACGTCGTTTGCCCAGGCGGTG
>Ga0113563_10000221_pt1 | contig 24860 bp, 27 predicted proteins | sample Mud3Dept3metaG_FD_80117 | JGI IMG/M metagenome (GOLD analysis project Ga0113563, IMG submission 80117) | Freshwater wetland microbial communities from Ohio, USA, analyzing the effect of biotic and abiotic controls - Mud 3 Core 4 Depth 3... | ecosystem: Environmental > Aquatic > Freshwater >... | reverse complement strand
GTACCACCAACAACCATGGGGTCGCACACCGCATGCGGGGACCCTTGTCTGGGGAGCCGACAACCACCTTCATCACGGCAGGGTCTCGATCACCACGAAGTAGTCGAACGAGATGTCCATGTGCTCGGCGCTGACGACCAGGACGCTGCCGGTGGTCAGGACCGGCGCCGCGCTCGTGCTCGCCGAGAGCGCCGGGTAGGCCATCCCGCCGAGACGCGCCGCGAGATCGATCCGCTGTGCGGCGACCGATTCGTCGATCTGCATCGACCACGCGCCGATCGGCAGGATGCCGGGATAGGACGTGGAGTCGCGTCCGGTGTACGTGCCACTGGCGGCCTCGGTGATCTTGATGAGCCCGCTGCTTCCCCCGGTGTCGTAGGTCTCGCAGTAGTGGAAGTTCGCACCGCCGTTGTTGAAGCCGAACGCGATCACGAGCTGGTGGGGAGTCAGAGCGCTGACCGCCGTGATCGTGCCGGCGGTGATGATCCGCGTCTCGCCGGTCGTCACGGCGAGCCGGGTATCGGCGGAGCCGGTGATCCGCATCTGGTCGCCGACCACGGCGAGGCCACTCGCCGGATCCCACACTGGCAGCGCGGACGTGAACGGATCGAAGAACCTCAGGCGCTGCTTGGCGATCGTCGGTTGCGGATCGCAGGCGTCGCCGACGCCGTCGGCGTCGGCGTCGAGCGCGGCGCCCGCCAGGTGTGGGCACGGATCGCAGACGTCGCCGATCGCGTCTGCGTCTTCGTCGTGCTGGTCCGGGTTCGCGACCGAGGGGCAATCGTCAGCGGAGTCCGGCACGTCATCGCCGTCGGAGTCGACGATCGACACATCCGCCGGGGCGTCGCGTGCTGCGTCGGGCGGCACGTAGCCCGGTGCGCGACACACGTGATCGACGCACACCTGGGGCTCCGGGCACGCCGACTCGCACGGAACGTCGTTGGCGATCGTCGGCGCGTAACACGCGCCGCAGGCGATGACAGCGATCCATGCGCGGCGCACGCGTCCAGCATACCAACGCCTTCGCACGGACGTGGCGCTTTCGGCTCGCGTGGCTCCTGAGTCCGGTCCTGAGCCCGGTCGGCAACCGTCGTGAAGCCGCGGAGGGGTGATCGCAGGATCGCTGTTCTGCACGGGATACGGACTGCGGCCGTGACCACCCTGGCGTGAGTGTCGCGAGCTGTGGCGTGCGCGTGACGGGACGGCGCTGTCACACCACGTGACCGCGCCGCAAGACATCGTGCTGGCACGATCAGATCACCGGGGCATCGCCTCGCGCGCCCGAACCGCGACACGCCTGTCCTGCCGCGTGGCGCGCTGGCGACACGCCGAGTCGGCGCCGTGGTTGCAGCGAGCTTGCTCATGTCCGTCTCCCTGCGCCTCTTCGCGTGCCTCGCCCTGCTCGGGTGCGCCGCGCCGCCCCTCGGCCTCGGAGCAGGCGCCACCACAACTCCGGGCCGCGGCGGCGTCGTCGGAGGAACGGCGACGATCGGTGCGGCCGCCAACCGGCAGAGCTTCCAGATCGAAGCCCACGGCTCGTACAACCTTGCGTCGTGGTTCGCCGTGGAGGCCGGCGCCGTCTACGCCCAGCTCTCCGATGATCGCGAACAGAAGATCCTGATCGCCGGCGGCTTCCCCTACGTGCGCCCGCGTCTCCAGCTCGGTCCCGTGTCGGTCGCGACCGCGGTGGCCGGCTTCGGTATCGGCGGTGGAGGTGGCGGCCTCATCGGCGGCATCGCGGACGTTCAGCTCGGCTACGGCACGCCGTGCTGGTCGGTCTACGCCGGCGCCTACGCGCACGGCTTCGAGGTCACAAGCCAATCGCCGATCGAGATCAGCGCGCGCCAGCAGCGCATCGGCGCGGAGTACCTGTGGTCGCTCGGAACCACCAGACTCGGCGTCGCCGTCGAGGTCCACCACCAGCGCGACAAGCTGCGTGACGATGGCGTGATGGTGCACGCGGATCAGTGGGGGGGCGCGGTCAAGGTCCGCATCCAGAGCGGACGGTTCCGGTGAGCGCGTCGATCTGGCTGGCGATCCTTCTCGGCGTCATCACATCCGGGTGCGTCGCTGGCCTGCCACCGTCGCAGTCGGCGATCGGCGGGATGGTCGGCTCGCGCGGCGGCGGCGTGTCCGGATCGGCCGGCGCCCACGCGAAGGCGGCCGACCGCCTCGACCGGCTCGACGTCGACCTCGGCGCCGGGTATCTCATCGAGCGGCAGGCCGGGACGGTCGCACACGGAACCTATGTCGCGCTGGCCCGGCGCCTCACCGTCGGCGGTCGCCGCGACCTCTGGATCGGTGGTCGGATCGAACTGTTCTGGCTCGCCGACGAGGGCGAACCCGCACGCGGCGCCGCCTTGCGCGTCGCCGTCCGCCACCACGTCGGTGGGGTGTCGGCCGGCTCGTCGAGTGGCAACGCCGGGGTCGGCGCGCACGGCGCATTCGCGCTCGGCGCGCACGCCGACGTCGGCCTCCGCTCACTCGAGGGAGGTGGGGCCGCGTTCATGGTCTCGGCCGGCGTCACCCTGGACCTGCCGTTGCTGGTGGGCTTCGGCGGCCGCTGATCGCCGCCAGATGTGCGAGCCACCGAGCCGCGATCTAGCGACGCCAGGCGATCGTCACGAGCTCCTTGAGCCGCGCCGGGTCGCTCGACGAGGTCTTGCACATGAAGCCGCTCTTGTGGGCGAAGTGCACGTCCGGTTCGCTCTCGACACGCGAGAAGTCGAGGCGGGGATGATCCTCGTAGCGGCCGATGCCGAAGCCTTCGCCGCGTCGATCCGGATACACGATGGCGGCGATCACTCCGTCGAGCTTCTGCGCGCGAATGTAGCTGCCCACCATGGAGCTCGGCTCGTCGGCGCCGGGCTCGGTGCGAGGCAAGAACAGCGCCTCGATGAGATCCTCGCCGCACGGGATCGTCCAGCGCTGGACGCGCGCGTCGATGAAGTCGAGCCGCTCGCGGGCGATGCGCAGGTACTCGAGCAGGTCGTCTCCGATCATCTTCATGAACGCGTAGAGCGGATCCGTGGGCTCGATCCGGGTCGCCTGTGCGAAACGACGCAGCAGTGTGATGTCGATCGGCGAGTTGAGCTGGGAGATCGCGCGACGCGGTACGCCCAACCAGTCGCCGGTCTTCTTGGGACCACGTGAGTCGAACCACTCGGCGGTCTCCAGCCAATCACAGAACTGCAGGGCGTCCTGGTAGAGCCCCAGGTGATCGAGGACCAGGCTCAGCGCGCAGGTCGGGGCGTGCTCGCGCGGAAAGTGATGATGGTCGAAGTTCGATCGCGCCGGGTCGTGAACCCCGCCGACGTCCACGATGGCGACCTGCGGATCTTCGATCTCCTCGGGCGTTGGCTCGCGCCTGACGATGGGACAGCCGTGCAGGGCCGCGAGCACGCAGACGGCGAGGAGGTCGTCTTTGTGCGCCCCGCCCGGATGAGTAACGATCGTATGCACCATGCTTCGCGCACCGTAGCACCTCGCGCTCCGGACCCCGACGCCAGCTGAGGCAGTCTCTGGGACCAATGCCCAGCGGCCGCGCGCTACCATCATCCCGCGTGTTCGATCCCGGGGCGGCTGGATATCGGTGCGTCGCATGTCGCGCGACGTTGACCGCCGAGACTCCGTCATCCGTCGTGTGCCTGGCCTGCGGCCGGTCCTATCCGGTGCTCCTCGACCGAGTGCCGGTCCTCGTCGACGAGCCACTGGCTCACGTCGCGCGTACGCTCGCGAGTCTCGAGCGGCTGATCGGGGAGCACCGCGGCAAGGTCGAGCACCTCGACATGCTCCTCGCGCGCGGCACCGAGCGCGACGAGGCGCTCGCGCTCCTGCGGACGGCGCTGATCGAGAATGCGCGATTCCTGCTCGCCCGCCGCGCCGAGCTCGTCGGACTCGTCCCGCAGGACGCGCCCCAGCCGCAGGTGGTGTCCCCTCGCCCCGATCCGAGCCTCGGCTACCTCGTCGACGTGTTCGACTTCGTGCGCCAGGACTGGAGCACGACCGAGGACTGTCGCGAGGACGTGGAGACGATCATCGCCACGCTCCGAGCGGGGATCCGTGCGCGCGTTCCTGCGCCGCGCCGAGCGGCGTTTCTCGGCGCGGGCCTCGCGAGGTTCGCGTCGGACCTCCGGGGCGAGGTCGAGCAGCTGATCGCACTCGATGTGTCGTTGATGATGGCGCTCAGCCATCTCGCGCTACTCGACGGCGAAGTTCGACTCTTCGAGATCAACGAGCGCATCGCCTACGACCTGGCTGGACTCGCGCGTCCGATCACGGCGAGCGCGAAGAGCTCGGCTCCGATCGACTACTGCGTCGCGGATGCGCGGCAGATGCCATTCGCCGACGCCAGTCTGGATCTGGTCGTGTCGGCGTTCTTCACCGACGTCGTGCCGCTCTCGGCGTTGTTGCGTGAAGTGCGCCGCGTTCTCGCGCCCGGAGGGGCCTTCATCCATTTCGGCCCGCTCGGGTATCACTTCTACATGCCCGAGGAGATGTGGACCGTCGAGGAGGCGCGACAGGTGTTCGCGCGGCATGGGTTCGAGCTGCAGGATGAAGCGTGGGTGCCGGTGTGGCTGCAGCGATCGAGCGCGCGGATGTCGAACACCCGGGTCGACGCATGGAGCTTCGTCGCGGTCGTGCGGTAGTCAGGAGACGAACAGGTCATGCAGGCTGACCGGAAGCCGGTCGGCCTGCCAATCAGGGCGCCCGGTCTCGAGGACGTCGATCAGTTGTGGACGGACCGCATCGAGTGCCTCGCGGTGTCTCGCGCGAACCAGCGCAACCGCGCCGTACTCCAGGAATTGATAGAACGCCCCGAGACGATATTCGGCGAGGGCGCCAGCGAGGCTGACCTCGGCCTCGAGGAGCTTCAGGGTCCAGCCATCCCGGGTCGCCCGTGTCTCGGCCGCCCCGGCCGTGACCATCGCCGGAGCGGTCACGTCGGCGTGCATCGCGCGTTGCACCCAGACAGCCGGCTGATCGGGGAACGGAACTAACCAGCCCCACGCGAGCACGAGATCGGGCGACACGCCGGCGACCTGCTGCTCGCCCTGCGTTCGCACGACCCACGAATCGGGAATGGTCAGGACGAGCTTCATGCCGATACCGTACCAGCAGAGCGGATCGTTCAGTCGGCTGCGACTGCCCGTGCGCTACGATGGAGCCATGAGCGTGCGCGACGTACTGATGGGCGTAGGTTTCGCTGTCGTTGGCGTGTTTGCGCTCTTGAACGGCGTACTGCGCCCCAGCTGGATCTGGGAGTCGACCAAGTTCCGCGGGATCCGCGACAACCTCGGTGATGGCGTGACGTCCGCCATCTTCCTCGGTTTCGGTGTCGTGCTGTGCGTCGTGGGGGTGATCACCCTCGCGAAGCGCGACTAGAAGATATTGTACGCCTCGTCGAGCGCGCCGAGGCCTGCACCGAGGCCCGCGCCTGCGAGCGTGCCGATGCCGGGCAGCAGCAGCGAGCCGAGGGCCGCACCCGTGATCGCGCCCGAGCCCGTGCCGCCGAGCGAGTCGTTCATGGATGCCCCTGCGCTGGCCACCACGCCCGGGGTTGCGCCACTGGTCGGTGCGTTCGGATCGTCTGCCAACCAGTTGCCGAGCTTGTTTCCGGCCCAGCCGCCGACCGCGCTCCCCGCCATCGATCCGAGCGGTCCGAACATGCTGCCCAGGCCGGACCCCAGGCCGGCCCCAACCGCCGACATCCCGGCACCGATCTCTCCGCCACGAGTGCCGGTCGGAGTGTTGCCCGGAGCGATCCAGTTCGTGTCATCTGCGCCGAAGATGGCGTTCGTTGCACCGACCGCGGCCGTGCCCAGCAGGTCACCGAGATCACCTGGAACCTGAGACGAATCACCGCCCGCCGCACCGACGATTCCGCGGCCGGTGACCCCGAGTCCCGATGCGACGAGGTTCGCCGTCCCGAGTGCGGTGTTGACCGCCGGAATCGCGTTGACGCCGCTCCACAGTGCTTGCGTGCCGTGGTTGACGGCGCCGTCGCGATCACCCGTCACGCCGTCATAGACGGCGGAACCGGCGTGATACGCCGCTTGCGCGCCGCTGGCGACGTTGCCGACGATCGGGATCGGCCCGATGGCGCCCCAGAAGCCGCTCTCGGCCATGTCAAAACCGGTTCCCATGGTCCCGATTATACGGGAATCGGCGGGGAACCTCCCCGTCGATCTAGCCACGGTCTCGCAGCGAGGAATGAGATGAGATCATGAGCCTTTACACGATACTTGTCGAACCCAGCCCACCACGGGGCCAGCCGTTCTCCCGGCACCTGGTGGTCCTGGAGCAGTTTGCGCAGTAGCACCAAGGTTCGCTCCCCGAACCACCGCTCCATCAGATCCGAGACGATCGCATCGCGGACGGCAGGGGTCAGCGTGTCATCGGCGACCAGATCATCGAGCGCCGCCCGGATATGGAGCAAGGGCTCGCTGAGCTCGCGATACGGAGGGTCCTGCTCGTGGAGCAGCGAGACCTCGTCATCTCGAAACGCTGGATCGGCGCAGTACGTCTCGAAGGCGCGCCCCCACCCACGCATCCCCATGTCACGCATCTCGGATCCTCGAATCGCGCCCATCGACGCGACTCCCCACACCTGCCAGCCCGCACTCAGGGCGCGGCGGATCTCGGCGTGGCCGACGGCGAGCACCTGAAGATGGAAGTATCCATCCACGATGGCGAGCACACCGGGTTCCCGCGCGGAGCGGATCGCGCGATCGACATCCCCGCGCCGGATCGGCGGGAGGATCGCCAGGTCGCCGAGCGGCAACCGCGCCATCGCCATCGCTCTATGGAGCGTCGGGCCTGCGTAGAGTAAGCACCTGGGGTCCATGCTCGAAGTACTCCTTGAGGCGGGGGCCGACCCGCGGAATCTCCCCGAGATAGCACTCGAGGCGGGGAACGATGATCCGTACGACGACGAGGGGTGAGTCCGGCGGAGTGTGAACAGCTCGGAAGACGCGAGAACAGCCGACCCGGTCGAGGCGCTCGAGCAGCAAGCGGATTCCGGATGGGACGTCCGGTGCATCCGCCGCCCCATCGGGGATCTCGGAGAACGAGATCGTCCCCGACGCGGTCGACGACATCCGATCCACCCACCGATTCATCCCTGCGGTGCGCTCGACCGCTGCCCACGCGGGTGGTCGTTCCTGGTAGCGGTGCATCGAGAGATCATCACGGCCGCCGTGGATATCGGTGAGGCGAGACTGGATCGCCTCGCACACCGCGCGGGTCACGGCGATGCTGCTCGCGGGGTGAAGCCCATCACCGCGATGTCCCGCGAACTCGACTCCGCGCTCGATGAGGCCCACGGTGAAGTACGGCAATTCGAAGACGTTGGGGGCGTAGCGGATGTACAGGTCGAAGCCGTCGCGATCGAGACGTGCGGCGAGCGTCTTCAAGGGCTCGGGGAGCGTGGCGTTGTCAACGCGATGCGATCGCGCCTCGATCGGAAACATGAACGACTGAACATCACGTTCGATCACCTCGGCCATGCCGTGGAGAGTCGCTTCGTCGAGCGTATTCCCGGATGCAACACCGTTCCCGTCCGAGCCGAACAGGCCACCTCCGTCCCGCGGGAGGATCGGATACAGCACGCGTTCTGCCGGGACGACGACTTGCTCGCCCGTCCGGATATCGAAGGCATGACAGCAAGGCAGCGGCGTGGTGGCGCTGATCGGCGTCACCGGGCAGAGCTCGAAGATAGCCTCCGGTCGTGCGGCGGCATCGAGCAGGTCGCCGGCCACGCCGCGAAACATCTGGACCTGACTGCGATGCGGCTCGACGTACGCGAGCTCGATGGCCTCCATGTAAGCACCGATGCGCGCCTCATCGGCCGTCAAGCCCTTTCCTGCACTCACGCACAGCGAGCCCGGCATTGCACGTGGTCGGATGCTCGCGAACACCGGAACCCCGATCCGATCGAGACACGTCGTTTCCGTGACACGCGTGATGCCCACCAGCGGTGCGATCCGCTGTGCGTGCGCCAACGTCTGCTCGACGCTGACCTCGCGCAGACTCGAGCTGTAACGATGCGTGACCATCGGGTTCAGGTGACCCAGTTCAGCATCGACTCGTCGTGAACCATCACCGAAGGCTGACTGTGAGGGAGCGGTTCGATGCTATCGACGACGAGCTGGAAGGTGTTGCGGTCTTCCTCGAGTCGAGGAGGTGTGCTCTCGAGCCGCGCCACGTAGTAGAAGCGGTCGTCCTGGAATGCCGCGATGTCGTGATGGATCAGGGGCCCGTCTTCATACGTCCCGGCCGCCCGCCAGATCAGCCCGGCGAGCTTGTGCCGGTTGAAGATCGGCGCCGCCTCGTCGACCTGCGTCCGGCGAAAGCCAAACCAGTTCAGCTCGTGCAGCGTACGGTCCAGGAGCCCGGCCGGCGTCTCGACGACGGGCCGGGCCGGGAACGCGGAGATCGAGGCCTTGTGGTTGGGGAACCCAGGCGGGCACCATTCGGTGATCAACCCCCGCGGATAGCCCATCCAACCGGCTGGTGGTTCGTAGTAGTAGCGTCGCCGGCGCAACTCGCCGAGGCCGATCGAGTAGTAGAAGGCCAGCTCGCGCGTTGCCTTGCGAAAGAATGGCAGGTCGCTTGCGACGGTCGTGATGGCATCGATCTGCGTGTAGAAGTCATCGCCGAAGATGAAGCCGAGATTGCGCTCGAAGCTCGCTCCGTTCGTGCCGAAGATCGTGACCAGCGCGGCGTACTCGCCTTCCGCCGTGGTGATTCGTTCGATGGGCGATCGGCTCAGGCCGGGAAGGTTCATCTCGACCATCAGGTCATCAACGAGATCCTTCGCTGCATGCAGCGGACGACGGCGGTCGCGGATCCGAACGCCACCGCGACTCCGGCCCTCGGGTGGGAAGAGTCCGATTCCATCCGCGTAGAACTTCGCTCGCCAGTTCGGGAGGATCTGCGGCAGCACCCCTTCGTTGTACTCTGCCTGCTGCGACTCGGGCACGCTGGAGGCGCTTGTTCGCTCCCGGTGCGGGGCGCTCGCGGTACCGTGCCTCCATGGTCGCCACCCGCGTCCTCGTTCTCGGCGCCGCCGGGCGAGACTTCCACGACTTCGCGACCGTGCTGCGCGACGATCCGGCGATCGAGGTCGTCGGCTTCACCGGGGCGCAGATTCCCGGGATCGATCGGCGCACGTTCCCGGCCGCGCTCGCCGGCCCGCGGTACCCGCAGGGCATCGAGATCCATCCCGAGGCCGAGCTCGAGCACCTGATCGCGACGCTGCGCGTCGACGAGGTCATCCTCGCGTACAGCGACCTCGCGCACGCCACGGTGATGCACCTCGCCAGCCGTGCGCTCGCCGCCGGAGCGAGCTTCCGGCTGGTGTCGCCGCAGCGCACGATGCTGCGCTCGACGCGGCCGGTGATCGCGGTCACCGCCGTGCGCACGGGATGCGGCAAGAGTCAGGTCGCGCGCTACGTCACGGCCGCGCTCCGACGCGCCGGCCACACGGTCGGTGTCTGCCGCCATCCGATGCCATACGGCGATCTCCAAGCCCAGCGCGTGCAGCGGTTCGCGACGATCGCCGACCTCGACGCGGCGGGCGTCACGATCGAGGAGCGCGAGGACTACGAGCCACATGTGCTCGCGGGCAGCGTCGTCCACACCGGCGTCGATTACGAGGCCGTGCTGCGTGCCGCGGAGGCCGAGAGCTCGATCGTCGTGTGGGATGGCGGGAACAACGACACGCCGTTCTTCCGCCCCGACCTGTGGATCACGATCGTCGATCCGTTCCGGGTCGGCCACGAGCTCGGCTATCACCCCGGCGAGACCAACTTCCGCGCCGCGGACGTCATCGTGATCAACAAGGCCGACTCCGCGCCGCCGGGCACGATCGAGCAGCTGATCGCGAATGCAACCGCCGTCAACCCGCGCGCGCGCGTCGTCATCGCGCGCTCGGTGGTGACCGCCGACGACCCCGAGCTGATCCGCGGCAAGCGCGTGTTGCTCGTCGAGGATGGGCCGACCCTGACCCACGGCGAGATGCCGTTCGGCGCGGGGTTCGTCGCCGCGCGCCAGTTCGGGGCCGCCGCGGTCGTCGATCCGCGGCCGCACGCGGTCGGTCGGATCGCCGACCTCTATCGCCGCTTTCCGCATGTCGGCGCCGCGCTGCCCGCGGTCGGGTACTCGCTCGAGGAGGTCCGCGACCTCGAGGCGACGATCCGCGCCACCGACTGCGACAGCGTGGTGATCGCGACGCCCGCAGATCTCGGCCACGTGCTGCGGCTCGACCGCCCCGCAACACGCGTCCGCTACGAGCTCGCCGATCACGGAACGCCGACGCTGGCCGACGAGCTGCGCCGGTTCGTCGCCGGGCGTCCAGGATGAGCACCGCGACGATCGTCGTCGCGTTCGGCGGCAACGCGCTGTGGCCGCGCGAGAGCCGCGGCGAACCGGCCGAGCAGATCGCGAACGCGCGCCACGCGTGCGCGCCGCTCGTCGATCGGTTGCGGACCGGCGCGCGCCTCCTCCTCGTGTTCGGCAACGGCCCGCAGGTCGGCGCCGAGCTGCTGCGCAACCACGCCGCGCGCGCCGAGGTCGTGCCGGCCCCCCTCGACGTGTGCGTCGCCGCAACGCAGGGTTCGATGGGGTACATGCTCGAGCTCGCCGTGCGCGCCGAGCTCGCCGACGCGGGGCTCGCCGTCCCGGTGACGGCGGTCTCGACGCTGGTCCGTGTCGACCCCGCGGATCCCGCGTTCGCCACACCCGACAAGCCGGTCGGCCCGTTCTACGACGCCGACGAAGCGACCCGGCTGCGCGAGCGAGGCTGGACGATCGTCGCGCAGCGCGCGGGCGGGTTCCGCCGCGTCGTGCCGTCGCCGCGCCCGATCGAGCTGGTCGACGCCACGGCGATCACCGCGCTGCTCGACGCGGGTCACGTCGTGCTCGCCGGCGGCGGTGGCGGCGTGCCCGTCGCGTGCGACGCCGACGGTACTCTGATCGGCGTCGAGGCCGTGATCGACAAGGATCACACCGCCGCGCTGCTCGGCCGCGTGGTCGGTGCGCGCGAGCTCTACGACCTCACCGCGATCGACTACGTCTATCGATCGTTCGGGCGCGACGATGCCGTCGCACTGCCGGCGCTCACGGCCGCGGAGGCGCGCCGGCTGGCGACGCTCGGCGAGTTCCCGGCCGGCAGCATGGGCCCCAAGATCGACGCCGCACTCGACTTCCTCTCCACCGGGGACCGCGTGCTGATCACCGCGCTGCCGCGCCTGGCCGACGCGCTCGCCGGGCGGTGTGGCACGTGGATCACGCCGTGACCGCGGTCCGGTGGTCTCTGCCGAGGCCACCGAAGGTGCTTGTTGGGCTCGGCGTTCACGTTCTACCCTCGGGCATGCTCGACACGCTCGCCGTCGCTGCCGTGCTCGCGATGGCGGGCTGCGGGTTCAGCGTGCAGGGCTCCGGTCCCGGTGATGGCGGCGCTCCGGATAGCTACGTCGAGCCGGACAGCCTGGGCCCGACCTGCACCTCGGGGCAGATCGCGTGCGACGGCAGGGTCCGGCGGGTCTGCGGGTCGGCTGGCGTCTGGGATCCGGGTCAGGACCAGGTTTGCGACTTCACCTGCGCGATCGATGCGTGCGTCGTGCCGAGCAACGTCGCGATCCAGGAGGTCGCGGCCTGCACGGCGCAGGCGCCGCGGCTCACACCCCCGAGTGGCGCGACGGTGACGGTGACGGACGCGGGTGGAGCGCACATCGCCTGCAGCCCGCACTGCGGTGACTCGGGCGTCACGACCATCAACGCGACGGTGGGCGGCAACCTCGCGCGATTCTGCCTCGCGTCGATCGCGATCCCGAGCAACGTCACCATCGGACTTCCCGCGACCGGCGGCCCCGCCGAGGCCATCGTCTTCCTCGTCGATGGTGCGGTCACGATCGACGGCACGTTCGCCTTCGATGGCTTCGCCGCGACGAGCACCACCGCCGGCGAGGGTGCACCGGGAGCCTCCGACGGCGCGGCCCTCTCGAGCGGCGACGGCAACGGAGGTGGTGGTGGAGGGTGCGGCGGTGGCGGTGGTTCGCAGGACGGCTCGAGCTCACACTTCGCAGGCGGCGGCGGCGGTGGCGGCGGCGGCACCACGCTGGGCGCGGCCGGCGGCAGCGGACGATGCTCGAATGGCGACCACACCCCCGGCGGAGGCGGAGGCGGAGGGATCTGCGGGACCGCCGCGCTTGTTCCGCTCGCGGGCGGGGCCGGCGGCGGTGGCGGCGGCGACGGATCGGTGGGTGGAACGAACGGCTATCCAGGTGGCGGCGGTGGCGGCGCGATCCAGATCTCGGCGCGCACCTCGATCGCGGTGACCGGATCGATCCGGGCTCGGGGCGGTAACGGCTTCGGGACCACGGGCACCGATGGCGGCGGCGGCGGTGGCGCCGGCGGTTCGATCCTCCTCGAGGCACGCGCGATCACGATCACCGGCGTGCTTACCGTCGATGGCGGCAGCGGCGGGATCTCGGGCGCGGGCGCCGGGGGCGCGGGCGCGACCACGACGTTCGGGCCCGCGACCGGCGCGTCGTTCACCGCGAACGGTCAGGGCGGCACCGGCGGCGGTGGCGCCGGCGGACGGATCCGGATGAACACGATCTCGGGCAGCTGCTCCGGAGCGTCGCCGGTCGCGTCGTGCACGACCGCTCCGTTGCTGCCGTGATCGACGATTGCCGTGGCGCGGTGGTCGACCGCGTCACTCTCGTCACGTCGGCCTGGTGACTCGCGTGGCGTTCCCTTCAGCTCGGGATGCCGCGGCAGGTCCTCGACGCTATGCGCAAGCCGCGAGCTTCCAGAGCAGCGCGACCAGCACCAGTCCGACGATCACGATCGCCGCGGCGATCCGCAAGATCTCCGCGCGGGACCGGCCCGGAGCCGGCGGCAACATCCCACGTCGCGGCGCGACCACCGCCGGAGGCCTCGGCGCGACCTCCGCCGGCGGCGGAATCGCGGGCGCGGGCGGTGCGGGACGCAGCGGCGGTGCGGGAGGTGCGATCAACGAGAGCAAGTGCGCGAGCCCGCTCTGCTCGGTGCCGGGCCGCTGGCCGAACACCCAGCGCACCCAGTCGCTGATGTGCTGGTGATCGACGTAGTTGCCGGGTTGCGCCGTCACGCCGCGTAGCGCATCCCGCATCTCGGCTGCCGACTGCCAGCGCTTCGCAGGATCGCGTTCCAGCGCGGTCATCACGATCTTGTCGAGTGCGGGCGTCACGCGCGGGTTCGCGATCGATGGACGCGGGATCGGGAGCTGACGCACGCGCGAGATCGTCTCGAAGACGTCGGGCGCGTCGAACAAGCGGCGACTCGTGAGCAGCTCGTAGATGATGATGCCCACCGCCCACAGATCAGCGCGGTGGTCGAGCTGGCCGCCGAGATACTCGGGCGCGACGTAACCGTACTTGCCTTTGATCATGCCGACCGCGGTCTCCTCGGTCGAGACCGCGGCCTTCGCGAGGCCGAAATCGATCAGCTTGAGCAGGCCCGCGTCGGACAGGATCAAGTTTCCGGGCGTGATGTCGCGGTGGATGATGCCGAGCGGCTGCCCCTGCTCGTCACACCGCGTGTGGGCATGATCGAGCGCGTCGCATAGCTGGGCCGCGAGCGAGAGCGTGATCGGTTCGGGCACCGAACCCACGGTCGCCCCGCAGTGCTCGACGAGCTCCTTGAGCGTGGGCCCCCGGACGTGCTCCATCGCGATGAAGTAAGTCCCGAACACCCGACCGGAGTCGTAGGTCTCCGCGATGTTCGGATGATGCAGGTACTGCAGCAGCCGCGCCTCGTCGAGAAACAGCGCGACCATCTCGCGCTTGAGCGTCGGCAGCAGCCGCTTGAGCGCGACCTGCTTGACGGTTCCGTCCTTGCCTTGCAGCTCGGCGCGATGAACGGTCGCCATGCCGCCCTTCCCGAGCGACTCGTAGACGAGATAGGAGCCGTATCGTTCGGGCATCAGGACGGTCGATGCGGATGGTACCGCGTAAAGGAGCTTGCTCCCATCCGTGTCTCCTCGTCACCACGCGCGAGCGCGGGCCTGGATGAAGGCGTAAAAGAAGACGCTGTTCGGATCGCGCGCGACGACCTCGAGCTCGCGCGTCATGCCATCCACGATCTCCTGCGAGACCTTGTTTGCCGCGAGCAGCGCCGGGGCCCCGGACAGCAGCAGGTCGATCCAGTACGCGAGGAACTCGGCGCGCTCGCCGGGCGCCCGGTTGTCGAGATGGAACGAACGGACCTCGGTCGATACGTCGCGGAAGCCGACCGACTGCAGGAGATTGCCGAGCTTGGCGCCGACGAACGGGTCGCCGCCCAGGCTGAGCTGGTGATCGTTGAAGGCCATCCAGTACCGGAGGGTGTCCGGACTGTATGGATCGATGAAGAACGTCGCGTTCAGGACCTCGTTGCACACCACCGGCGCGCCGGGAACGAGCACGCGGCGGACCTCGGACAGGACCCGCGCCGGCGAGCTGATGTGCTCGAGGATCCAGCACAGGAATGCGGCGTCGAAGCTCTCGGGCTCGAAGTCGAGCCGCGTCGCATCGCCCTTCGTGATCGTGTAGCGGTCGGTCGCCCACGGCACGGTGGCGAGATACCGGCGTGCCTCGGCGATCTGCGCGTCGTTGATCTCGACGCCTGTGATCTGGAGATCAGGGAAATGGCGGAGCAGGATCTCGGTCTGCGCTCCCACCCCGGAGCCGACCTCGAGTAGACGGCGCCGGCGGCGGAACGGGAGCCGATCGTGGACCATCGGCTCGAGGAACCGCGCCTGACGGTGAAGACGCTCGCGCTCTTGCTCGCTGTAGCCGTGAAGGTATCCGGTGGCCGGCGTGGTCATGCATGCGGAGGATACCTCCGCGCCGACGCCCGAGCTTTCAGAAGTCGATGACGCGAACACCGCCGTCGGGCTCGTTGATGACGACCAGCTTGGGCTGACCGTGCGCAGTGATCCCGACCTGGATCACGTCGCCGCGCTGCACCTTCGACTGCTTCCACGGGAGTGTGACGCTGTGGTCACCGGCGCGAACCAGCACCAGCTTCTCGCCGGCGAACAGCACCTCCGCGTCGAGCAGCTTGGGCGCGACCACCGGGCGATCGATCCGTGGAGTCCAGAGCCGCGACACCTGCCGGGCGAGCGCGGCGGGCGCCGACGGTGGGAGGGCGGCGTCGATCCGCTCGCGCAGTGCCGGCGTACGGTCGCCGAACCGGGCGAGGAAGGCGGCGGCGGCGGCACGCGAGAGCGGTGGCACGCCGGCGTTGTCGAGCATCTCGAGCGCGAGCGGGAGCGTCTCGGCGGGTGCCGAGTCGAGCTCGACCATCGCGAGCAGCGCGAACGACGACAGCTCGGCCGCCCCCTCGAGCACGGTCAGGTACGGCATGCGCAGCGCCGGGACGTGGACCGCGAGCGCTGCCACGGGCCGATCGTAGCGGCCGATCCAGCTCAGGATCTCGGACATGTGGTCGAGCACGATCCGGTGGAGGCGGTCGCGCAGCGGCGGCTCGAGCGTGTCGCTGGCCGCGACGTACTCGGCGATCAGCTCGGTGATCCGCGCGGAGAGGATCGACCCGCGGCGCACGAAGTCGAACAGGAACGGGACGATCGTGACCGCGACCGGGTACAGCACGCGGTGGCGCAGGGGGTGATGCTCGAGCACCGTGAACGCGTCGTCGATCTCCGCGGGCACCCCGGCGTACAGGGGCGCGTGCCGCAGCACCGACAGCGCGCTCGCGACGTTGGAGCGCGCTCCGACGCTACCGTCAGACGGGCCGAACGCGCCGCGCCACACCCCCCACGGCAGCATCGCGATGCTCTGCTCCGTGCCCGCGGCGTCGACACGGCCGGTGGGTTCGAATCTGCCCATCGCGGGGGACCATAGACGAACGTCGTTCGGAATGGGGTGACAAAGTGCCTCCCGAGCCGATCCGGACCTCGCCGAGCGCGGTTCGGTATCGCCGACCGTGCGGGATCGACTAGCCTTGCCCCCCGGAGGGACCATGACGCTCGCCAAGGACGCTCTCATCGCGGCGCTCCGCCTGCGATATGACCACTACTCGGCCCAGACCATGTTCGACGGCGCACGGGCACGCGCCGGGCTCGCGGAGCAACCCACGTACGACGCCGACGAGGTGAGCGCGTTTCGCGCGGCCCTGGCGCAGATCGGAGATCGACTCGATCGCGTGGAGGCGCGCCTCCAGTTCTTGGTCGAGGAGTCCGGCCCCCCCAGCGCTGCGCCGCCCACAGCGGCAACGCCACCGGCCCCCGCAACGCCACCGGCCCCCGCGGTGTCGGCTGTCCCGCACGACAAGCACGACAAGCACGACAAGAAGACGAGTCGCGCAACCGCCGTCGCGGACTCCGAGACCACGATCGCGCTGACTGGCGTCGAGGTCGACGAGGGCGATCAGGTCCTGATGTGTGGTGGATTCGCCGAGCTCGGCGACTGGGATCCGGACCGCGCGCGACCGATGTCCCGGGAGGGTGATCGGTGGCTCGCGAAGATCAAGATCTCGTCGGGCACCGAGATCGCGTTCAAGTTCCTCCGCCGCAGCGCGGACGGCGACGTGATCTGGGAAGGTGGCGAGAATCGCAATCTCAGCGCAGAGCCTCGCATCGACGCCACCTGGCAGTGAGCGTCAGTGGTCGCGCGCCGGGAAGTTGTCCTGGTTCAGAGGATCGAGGCCATGATCATCGCGACGATCACCACCGCCGCGATCGCGAGGCCGACGAACGTCAGGTTCATCTGCCGTCGATCGTTCGGATACTCGCGCCCTCCGGGGCCGGGGAACAGCAGCTCCTCGATCAGCTCGTGATGGGGTTGTGCGTACGCCATACCCACGAACGGTGCATACCCCACGCCAGCCAGCGTGGCTGACGGCCGTACGAGCTTCGCTCAGCCCGGGGCGCCGGGATGCGCATTCGCTGCGCGGTGTCGAGGATCCGGGCGCGACGCGTGCGCATCCTCAGGTCCGGTAGACGCGCTCGACGTAGTCCCGCAGCATGCGGCGCGCCGAGAAGCGAGTCGCCATCGTACGCAGCGACGCGCGCATGCGGCGGATCCAGGCGCGCGGGATGCCCTGCGCGTCGCGATCGTAGAACGCCGGCACGACCTCGTTCTCGAGCAATCCATAGAGCGCCGCGGCGTCGCGCGCATCCTGGGCCCCTTCATCAGCGCCTTCGCTCGCGATCGCCCAGCCGTTTTGGCCCTCCTCGAAGGCCTCGGCCCAGAAGCCATCGAGCACGCTCAAGTTGATCGAGCCGTTGAGACCCGCTTTCATCCCGCTCGTCCCGCTCGCCTCGAGCGGCGGACGCGGCAGGTTCACCCAGAGGTCGCAGCCAGCGACGAGCTGTGCTGCCGTCCCCAGGTCGTAGTCCTCGAGAAACACCACGTGGGTCGCGGCGTACTCGACGTCCTTCATCGCGAAGATGCGCTGCACGGCCTGCTTGGCGCCGTCGTCCATCGGGTGCGCTTTGCCGGCGATCACGACCTGGATCCGTCGGGGGCCACGCAGGAGGGCGAGTGCGCGCACCGGATCTTGGATCAGCAGATGCAGGCGCTTGTACGCCGCGACCCGGCGCGCGAACCCGACGGTGAGAACGGACGGATCGAACGTGCTCGCGGCGCCCTCGGCGTAGGCGATCGACTCGCCACGTACGAGGCGGTCGGTGATCGACTTGGTCCGGACGTACTCGACGAGATGGGCGCGCAGCTCCGTCCGAACCGCCCACAGCTCCTCGTCGGGAACGTCGTCGAGGCGAGCCCACGCCGCGGCGTCGTCACGCACCTCCCAGCCCGATCCGAGGTGCCGATCGAGCAGCGCACGCATCGGCTCGGCCATCCACGTGGGCACGTGGACCCCGTTGGTCACGTGACTGATCGGCACCTCCTGCGCTCCGCGACCTGGCCAGAGGTGCTGCCACATCCCGCGCGCGATCTCCCCGTGCTTGCGGCTGACGCCGTTGGCCGAGCGCGACATGCGCAGCGCGAGCTCGGTGACGCCGAACGGGGCGGCGGGACCATCGTCGAGTCGCGGACGCCCGAGAGCGAGGAGCTGGTCGCGATCCACCCGCAGCTCTGCCGGAAGCGAGCCCAGCACCTCGTCGATCTGTGCGACGTCGTAGTGCTCGTTGCCCGCCGGCACGGGCGTGTGCGTCGTGAAGACCACGCGCCCGCGTGCGGACGCGAGCGCGTCCTCGAAGCGGAGCCCGCTGACCCTGCCCTCGCGAACGAGCTCGAGAGCCGCGAGCGCCGCGTGCCCTTCGTTGAGGTGGATGACCGAGGGATCGATCCCCATCGCGCGCAACACGCGAACACCGCCCATCGCCAGCATGGCGTACTGCATGAGGCGAAATTCACGGTCGCCGACGTAGAGCGTCGACGAGATGAAGCGGCTGATCGGATCGTTCTCGGGCAGATTGGTGTCGAGCAGGAACAGCGGGACGCGTCCCACGTGCACGTGCCAGATGCACGCGGCCACCTGCCGCCCGCGGATCTCGACGCGGACCACGCGCGGCGCACCTGCCCCATCCAGCTCGAGTTGCAGTGGGAGCTCCTCGGCGGTCGACTCCGTCCAGTGCTCGTGTTGCCAGCCCGAGCGATCGAGCCGCTGGCGAAAGAAGCCGCGCCGGTAATACAGACCGACGGCCACCATCGGCAGGCCCGAGTCCGACGCCTCCTTGAGCCAATCGCCGGCGAGCACTCCGAGGCCGCCGGAGTAGATCGGCAACGACGCGTGGAGCCCGTACTCCGCGCAGAAGAACGCGATGGGACGCTCGACGGTCGCCACCTCCGGCCACGAGAACGGGCGAGAGAGATCACTCTCGAGCGCGGCGTCGAGGGCACGCACGCGCGCGACCAGGGCTTTGTTGCGTGCCGCGGTGGCCAGGCACGCGGCGGACGTGTCGCGCAGCGTCTTCACCGGGTTTCTGCCCGAGGCCTCCCAGCGAACCGGATCGATCTCGCGGAAGACCTCGCCGGCTCGCGGCTGCCAGCTCCACCACACGTTGAACGCGAGGCGCGCCAGCGGGGCGAGCTCACGCGGCAGGCGTGCCGCGATGTCATCGCCGCGGTGCGCCCGAGCGTCGCTCAGGCAGGGCGCGAGGTGGGAAGTCATGCTCCTGCGAGGATTTGCACCTCGCGTGCCGCTCCCGCGTCGAGCGGCGGTCGAGCGGCGATCGAGCGCTCACCGCCTCGCGATCAACTCGTCGAGCTTCGGTGACGGCGGAGCTGCCGCGGGCACGACCGCGCCCTTGACCGCGGTCGCGAACCGCTCGATCGCGGGCCCCGCGCGGCCGAGGTCCGCCTCGCGCACGAGCAACCGCGCCGCAGGCTTCGCGCCGCCCGCTCGCGCCATCTGCGCGAACACGCGCGCGCCCCCCATTCCGCCACAGGTGCAGAAGAAGGCCACGGAGCGGAATGCTTCGCGGTGGCGGCGCAGGTAGCTCCGCACCGGGCTCGAGACCGCCATGTTCCAGATCGGTGTACCGACGATCACGAGATCGTAGGTCGCCGGATCGTGCTCGACGGGGCTGATCTCGACATGGCGCTGGAGCGCGGCCTCGAAGCCGCTGCGCAAGTAGCCGAAGACACCCGAGCGTCGCGTGCGATCGGTGATCCTCTCGAGGTCGGCGCCGACCGCCGTCGCGATCGCCTCCGCGATCGCCTTGGTGTTGCCGGTGCGCGTGTAATACACGACAAGGATGCGAGGGCTCATGGCAGACGCGAGCTGCATCGCGTGTGCCTGTCGCAGGTGCGAGGCACGTGTGATGCACCCGAGCGGCTCATGGCGACGATTCGCAGATCGATCTCGATCCACGCCCCGGTCGATCGGGTGTTCGACTACGTGGCCGATCCCACTCACCTCCCCGAGGTCTGGCCGTCCCTGGTGGAGGTCCGGAACGTCGAGGATCATCCGGCCGGCAAGAGCTTCGATTGGGACTACAAGCTGCTCGGCATGCGCATCCACGGCCACTCGGATCCCGTCGAGCTGATCAAGAACGAACGCCAGGTCACGCGCGCCGTGCGCGGGATCCCGAACACCTTCCGCTGGCTCTACACGAGCCACGGCGACGAGACCGAGCTCGCGCTCGAGGTCGACTACGAATCCCCACTACCGGGCCACGTCGGGGAGCGCGTCATCGGGCGGATCAACGAGCGCGAGGCCGAGACGCTGCTCTCGAACCTCAAGCACAAGCTCGAGGCGTGATGCGAGATCGCTGATTTGCTTGGTGCGCCGCTGCGCGCGCTGCGCGCTCGATGTCGCGCGCCCTCGACTCGAACGGCGACCGCGAGCCTCCTGCGTGAGGTGCAGCGCATGGCACGTCATCTGCTTCCGATGGCTCACGGAGGACACCATGCTCGACATCATCAAGAAACACCTCGCAGACTTCACCTCTTCAAACTGGGACGCCTACAAGGCCGACCTCGACAAGGGCGCGGTGTACGAGGAACAAGCAACCATGCAGCGCGCGCAGGGCGCCGACGAGTTCGTCAAGTCGGTCCAGCGCTGGAAGCGTGCGTTCCCCGATCTCAAGGCGACCTTGAAGGAGGGGTTCGTCAGCGGGGACAAGGTGCTGGCCGAGGTCGAGTGGGAGGGCACCCACAGCGGCACGTTCGAGGGACCGCTCGGCACGATCCCGCCGACGAACAAGCGCGGCACCGTCCGGGCCGCGATGATCTACTCGCTGAAGAACGGCAAGATCGTCGGGCTCCGTCACTACTTCGATCTGCTGACGGTGCTGCGCCAGATCGGCGTCGCGCCGATGATCGGAGCGCCTGCCCAGGCCGCTGCGGCTGGCCCCGCGCCAACGCCGCGCCGCCACTGACCGGACCTACGTTCGCTGCCGTCGTCTCCGGACAAGCTCGAGCACGGTCAGCACGGACACGATGCCGGCCGTGTTCGCGCCGAAGTCCGCGAGATCGGTGAACCGACCGACGAACTGTTGCAGGTACTCGTCGAAGGCGGCGTACGCGATCAGCCCGGCCCCGGCCCCCCAGACGAACCGATCGCCGATCGATCGCCAGGCCTGCGCGAACCGCCAGACCAAGAACGCAAGGAAACCGAACGCGCCGAAGTGGACGAGCTTGTCACTGTGCGGGATCTCGCCGGGGATCCGGACCGCCGGGGCGTGCGTCGCGATGAACAACACGATCCAGTACGCCGGGAGCGCGACCCGCGCCACACGATCCCAGCGCGTGCGGGGGCGTCGTTCGCTCACGCTGCGATCGTAGTCTCCCCGGGCCCGCGATGCGCGTGGTTCGGCGACCCGACGGAGCCGCCAGCGTGATACCCCATGGCTGGTGGCGGTTCGTCTGATCGTCGTCGGTGCAGGTAGCCGCGGCGCGGTCTACGCCGGGTGGGTGCGCGCGCACCCCGAGGCGGCCCGGATCGTCGCGGTCGCCGAGCCGCGCGCGGCCCATCGCGAGCAGCTGGCGCGCGACCACGATCTGCCGGCGGACGCCGTCGTCGCCGACTGGCGCGAGCTGGTCGATCGCCCGCGGTTCGCCGATGGTGTCGTGATCGCGACGCCCGACGTGCTTCACGCCGAGCCGGCGATCGCGTTCGCGGAGCTCGGGTATCACGTGCTGCTCGAGAAGCCGATGGCGCCGAACGCCGACGACTGCCGCCGGATCGTGGCGGCCGTCGAGCGGCACGGCGTGATGCTGGCGGTCGGCCACGTGCTGCGCTACACGCGCTACACCGAGCGGATCAAGGCGATCATCGGAGCGGGCCGGATCGGCGAGATCGCGAGCGTCGCGCATCTCGAGCCGGTCGGCTACTGGCACCAGGCGCACTCGTTCGTCCGCGGGAACTGGCGCGACCAGGCTCGCTCGGCGCCGATGCTGCTCGCCAAGTCGAGCCACGACCTCGACTGGATCCGCTACGTGGTCGGCGAGCCGTGCGTGCAGGTGTCGTCGTTCGGGAGCCTGCAGCACTTCCACGCCGGGGCGCGGCCCGCCGGCGCCGCCGATCGCTGCCTCGACTGCGCGGTCGAGCCGAGCTGCGCGTACTCGGCAGTGAAGATCTACCTCGGCCGCGTTCGCACCGGCTACACCGGCTGGCCGGTCGACGTGCTGACGTCAGACCTGACCGAGACCGGCGTCACCGAGGCGCTGCGCACCGGCCCGTACGGTCGCTGCGTCTACGCGTGCGACAACGACGTGGTCGATCACCAGGTCGTCGCGATGCAGTTCGCGAGCGGCGCGACGGCGACGTTCACGATGACCGGGTTCACGCGGCAGCGCGATCGCGAGACCCGGATCTTCGGCACGCGCGGCGAGCTGTACGGCGACGGCTCGACGATCGAGGTCCACGACTTCCTGACCGACCGCACCGAGACGATCCGCACCGACGTCGCGCTCGACGGCACGGAGCACGCCGCCGCGGGCCACAGCGGTGGCGACGCGCGCTTGATCGCGCGGTTCGTCGCCGCGATCGCGACCGGCGACCGCACGCAGATCTTGTCGGGACCCGCCGAGAGCCTCGAGAGCCATCTGATGGTGTTCGCCGCCGAGCAGGCCCGCCGCGACGGCCGGGTCGTCGACGTCGTACCGTGAAAGACAACGTCATCCGCGGGTAGCGGCCATCGGCCTACCCAGGCAGCTGTCACGCCGTCGATGCGGCGCCTGCGACCGCGACTTCCTCGGATCCCGGCTCGTTGCCAGTGGAGGCGATCGCTTTGCGCGTCGACCAGGGCTCCGGCGGCGTTTCTTGCGCGCGATGTGGCCGTTACCCGAGGAGACCCTGGCGCGCCGCTTGCTGCAGCAGGTTCGAGGAGATCCCCATGAACGTGTCCAACTTGCTCCGACGCTCCGTCATGTCCTGCACGATCGACGACAACCTCGAGCGGGCAGCGCAGCTGATGTGGAATCATGACATCGGGTGCCTGCCCGTGATCGACCACGAAGGTCACGTCGCCGGCATGATCACGGATCGCGACGCCTGTATGGCGGCCTACACCCAGGGCGTCCCGCTCCGGGCCATCCCGGTCACGAGCGCGATGGCCAGCCGGGTGTTCTCGTGCAGCGAGACCGACGACGTCGACGACGTCGAGGCCGCGATGCGCGACCACCAGATCCGCCGCATGCCCGTGATCGACGACCAGGGTCACCCGATCGGCATCATCTCGCTCAACGACATCGCGCGCGCCGCGCGGATCGGCACGGTGCCGGCGCGAGACGTCATCACGACGCTCGCGGCAGTCAGCGAGCCGCGTCCGGTCCTCGCGTCCGCGTGAGCCCTCGTCGTTCTCCACGCCGATCAGGTCCTCGCGATCTCGCGCTCGGACTCGCGCTCTTCGAGATTCTCGAACAGGAGCTGCTCGAGGATGGCGCGAACCTCTGCCTCGCGCGACGTCGAAGGGGCGTGATGGATCTCGCCGAACGCGTCCTCGTCCTCGATCGCGCTCACGGCCTCCGCGACCTCGCCGATCGTCGCGCGCGTCGCGAGCAGCTTCTCGAGGGTCAGCGGCTCGAGCTCGCCGAGCAGGCCGAGGATCTCCGACGCGGACGCGGGATGATCGGTCCGCGTGCGGGCCGCGATCGCGCTCGCTGCTGCGAGCAACGCACGCGACGGCGCAGACCCGGGTGAGGCGAGCGCCGCACGCAGGCCCGCACCGTGTTCGATCGAACGACGCAGGAAGGGATGGCGCTCGAGATCCGCGCGCGTCCACAGTGCGATGCCCGCTTCGTCGCGGACCATCTCGATCGCGATGACCGCATCGGGATCGTCGAGCTCGAAGCGGCCGGGCGTGCCGCGGCGCGCCAGCTCGTCGAGCACCGCACCTCCGATTCGTCGCTCGACTTCGAGGCCGTGGATCTCGCCCTTGTGGCCGCGCCGGCGCATGCGCACGTGCAGGCTCTTGCCGGCGAGCTCGGAGGCCCAGGCGAGCACGATCTCCTCCGCCTTGAGGACGAAGTCCTCTGCCGTCGAGAACCGCAGCTTGTGCATGACCGGCACGACGTGGCTGATCGTGTCGAAGAAGCGCTCGTCCGGGGGGACTTGCGTGATCTGATCGAGCAGCGCGCGGATGTCGGGCACGCGCATCACGATGACGTTGAACAGGCCGGTGCGTTCGATCGCGCCGAGCTTGCGCAGCAGCGCGATGGCGCGATCGAAGTCGCGGCGTACGGTGACGACGACGTTCCAGTCGATCACGAGTGCCTCCGATGCCAGGTCAGCACCACATCGATGTGCAGGGGCCGTGCCGGATCGGGCCCGGAGCGGGGCGCTCCGCTACCGCGCGTCCATCCGAAGATCCTGCACGAGCATGCGCATCATCGAGTGGCAGGTCGCGAGGTCGGGGTGGCGCACCGCGATCCACCCGTCCGACAGCAGCGTGTTGCGCCAGTCGCGGCGCGGCGTCCCGACAGCGAGCAGCGCGTCCTCGACGATGTGGGGGCCGAGGGCGGCGCGGATCTGCTGGTGGCCGACGATCCGCGTGATGCGACCGCTCCCGTGCGCGCGCTTGAACACACACGCCACGTGAAAGCGGCGGTGCGGGATCTCCTCGAACCGCTCGTACAGCACCGCCTGCGCCCACCCCCGGAACACGTCGAAGTCGTTGGCCCAGTTCATCTGATCGACGAGCTTCGCCCCCGGCGCGCGCGCCGCGATCTCACCAAACACGGCTTCACCGCTGGGCGTCCGGAACCATTCCATGTGCGTGAACCCGGTCCGCATGCCCAGCGCATGGAGGACACGGCGGCCGAGCTCCACGCCGCTCGCGAGCTCCGGCTGGGCGTGCGGATCGCGGTAGACGATCTGCGCGGGGCTGATCCACTCCTGCGTTCGCGACTCGAGCGGCTTCGGGAAGTACTGCGCCACGCTGTCGAACACCGGCGTGC
>Ga0113563_10000220_pt1 | contig 24906 bp, 19 predicted proteins | sample Mud3Dept3metaG_FD_80117 | JGI IMG/M metagenome (GOLD analysis project Ga0113563, IMG submission 80117) | Freshwater wetland microbial communities from Ohio, USA, analyzing the effect of biotic and abiotic controls - Mud 3 Core 4 Depth 3... | ecosystem: Environmental > Aquatic > Freshwater >... | reverse complement strand
TGTCTTTCTATCTCGCCGGTGAGAAGGTTGCGGGTTATGATACCGCGGGCTTTGCCGTTGATAACAACCAGGTCGAGCATCTCACGGCGGGGAAACATCTTTACATTGCCTTTTTTTATCTGCCTGTTCAGTGATGAATAGCAGCCGAGAAGACATTGCTGGCCAGTCTGCCCTTTTGCATAGAAGGTCCTTGATACCTGGACGCCTCCGAATGAACGGGTATCGAGAGTCCCTCCATAATCACGTGCAAATGGAACACCCAGTGCAGTGAAGTGATCGATGACCTGGTTGCTGACCTCGGCTGCCCTGTAGACATTAGCCTCACGGGCACGGTAATCACCTCCTTTGATCATATCATAAAACAGTCGATATACAGAGTCACCGTCATTCTGATAGTTTTTTGCGGCATTAATTCCGCCCTGGGCTGCAACCGAATGCGCCCTCCTGGGAGAATCCTGGTAGCAGAAATTCTTGACGCTGTAACCGAGCTCACCAAGTGACGATGCAGCAGCAGCTCCGGATAATCCCGTCCCAACGACAATGATCTCGATCTTCTTTTTATTGGCCGGATTGACCAGCTTCATTGAAGATTTGTACTTCGTCCATTTAAGGGCAAGAGGCCCTTCAGGTATCTTTGCATCGAATTTTGCCATATTTTTATTTTCTATCTGAGAAGCCAGAGTGTTAATGAGATCAAAGCAAAACCAGCCGGCAGGACTATCGCATAGATCACTGCAAAAACCTTGACTGCGGGTGTCCAGATCCTGTGATTGAGGCCCAGTGTCTGGAAGGCTGATGAGAAAGCATGAAACAGATGAAGACCGAGCAATGCAAAACAGGCAAGGTATATATAATTATACGCAGGGATTTTAAAAAGATCGTGGGCTGCGGAATAGAAATCCTCAGGATTGCCCCTGACAATACCCAGTCTCATGAAGTAAAAGTTGAAAAAATGAAGCACAAGAAATGTGAGGACAGCTGCACCGGTCCATATCATGAACTTTGAAAAGAAAGAAGTTTCAGCCTTATTGCCGCTGAGATAACGTACAGGCCGTGCAAACCAGTTGCGTATCTGGATAATGATACCGTAAATAATATGAATTAAAATTGCAGCGATAAGGACTATCTCAATAATTTTTATCAGAGGGAATGTTGCCATGAAATGAGCAGCCTTGTTAAAAGGTTCAGGATCGCTTTTCAGAAGCATGAGATTAATGATAAGGTGAACAGGCAGGAACAGAAGCAGAAAAATTCCGGCAAGTGCCATCACAAACTTCATGGAAATTGATGAAAACAGGATCTTATTCATTGGATATTAGGTATATACAAGAAGTATCTATTCTTCAGTAATGGGTTTTATAAAAATAGGACTATTTAATAATATTAACAATAAAGAAATATCGATCAAAATCAAATTACCTTAATTTAGCATTAAACAAAGCAACATGGAGAAGAATTTTAAATTCAGGAACGGCAGGATCCATTACAGAGACCAGGGCAGGGGTATGACAATAATTCTTGTTCACGGACACCTTGAGACATCAGAGATCTGGAGCAGCTTTGCCGGAAAGCTTGCAGAAAAATTCAGGGTCATCTCAATCGATCTGCCTGGTCATGGAAAATCGGATATATTCGGGGAGGTTCATACGCTGGAATTCATGGCAACCGTGGTCAGGGACCTTATTGAAAGCCTCGGGACAGAAAGGATCTTCTTGATTGGCCATTCGATGGGTGGATATGTTACGATGGCTTTTGTCGATCTTTACCCCGATATGCTGACAGGGTATTGCCTGTTCCATTCCCATCCTCTGGCTGATTCAACGGAGGTGGTCATGAAAAGAAAACTGGATATAAATACTGTCAGAGCCGGAGGTAAGAATAAGCTGATTCCTGTCAGTATCCCTAAGATGTTTGCAAACCAGAACCTGCAGACATTCTCAGATGCTATTCAGCGATCAATGAAGATCGCTTCGTCCGTCCCGGCAGATGGGATAGTTGCAGTACTTAAGGGGATGATGGCAAGACCATCAAGGCTTTATTTAATGGAGGAAGGCAGGGTGCCATGTCTGTGGCTGCTGGGAGCCATGGATAATTATATTGACTGTGAGCAGATACAAACAAAGGTAAGATTGCCAGGCAATGCTGAAGTTCATATCCTGAACGGTTCAGGACATATGGGATTTATTGAGGAAGAAGAACGATCTTTGGAAATAGTTGCAGAGTTTGCCGGGAAACTGTCTGTCTGAATTATCTACGTATTAAACTACGTATTTTAATACGGTGATTAATACGTAGATTATTACTGACCTTCTTTTTGCAGGTACTCTATTGCATATTTCAGCGTCGTGTCAATCCTTTCCCATATAGGATAAAAACCTTTATTATCCAATATATTACGGGCGATGTAAGCTTTGATCTGGGTATGTATTATCCTGTCGGAAGTACGCAACCCTTCACGATCTGTTTTTATTCCGTTTGATGAAACAAACTCAATGAACTTGTTCAGCAGTCCCTGATTATTGAGATATTTTTCAAGCTCCCCTGATTCTGTGAATTTTTTGAGTATCTCCCTGTTTTTTTCGGTATATTTCAACGCAAACTGGTAAATGAATGGTCTTACCCTGAGGAAAAAGGGCGATATTTCCGAAGTATCGACCGGTACAAACTTATCGGGCATAATACCGCCTCCCCCGTATACAGTTTTACCTCCAGGTGTGGTGAACTTCAGTGATTCTGAAAAATGGATACTGTCCGATTCCTTGAATTCACCCCTGTCGTACCTGGCATTCAGATCACTGTAGTAATCTTCAAATCCTTCGGTATAAGGCTTCTGAATCGACCTGCCGGTAGGGGTGTAGTACCTGGCTATAGTAAGCCTCATTCCGGATCCGTCTGGAAAAAGAATCGGCTCCTGGACCAGTCCTTTGCCAAAAGATCTTCTGCCGATGATCGTACCGCGGTCATTATCCTGAACGGCACCGGCAAGGATCTCACTTGCCGAAGCACTCCATTCATCAATCAGAATAACGAGGTTGCCTGTTTCAAACTCTCCACTGCCAGTAGCCCTGGCATCATTGCGTGGCTGACTGCGTCCCCTGGTGTAAACAATAAGCTGTCCCTGCTTAAGGAACTGGTTTGCAATCTGGATCGCATCTTCCATAATACCGCCCGCGTTTCCGCGAAGGTCCACAATAAGTTTCGTCATGCCCTTGCTTTTCAGTTCCTTGAGACTTTTCATGAACTCGTCATAGGTCGTGACAGCAAAATTATTTATCCTTATATATCCTATATTGTCGTATACCATATATGCTACATCCACGCTGTACATAGGTATCTTGTCACGTACGATGTTAAAGGTCAGAAGTTCTTTAAATCCTTTCCGGAGGATCCTGACCTTGACAACGCTTCCCTTGGGTCCCCTTAACATTCCCATCACATCCTCATCACTGATTCCTTTTCCTGCAACCAGGGAATCATTAACAAACAGGATCTTATCACCAGCCTGAAGCCCAAGCTTTTCCGAAGGGCCTCCCGGTATAGTGCTTATTATAAGGATTGTATCAGTAAGCATATTAAAGGATATGCCGATCCCCTCAAAATTGCCCTGCAGGGATTCGTTTGCACGCGCAAGGTCCTTGGCAGGAATATAAACGGAATGGGGATCAAGTTTTTTAAAGATGCCCGGAATTGCGGATTCCATCAGCTCATCGCGATTTACAGAATCAACATAACTCTTCTCAATGATGTTGATAATACTGTTCAATTTGTCGTTCCTGGGCCTTATCCCCGTTACCTGAGAAGAATCAGTCTTCCTTGGAAGAATAATACCGATCAGGATCCCCAGGACAATTGAGATAGCCAGCATCAGCGGAAGAAAAATACTCCTCTTTGAGTTATTGTTGTTCATAGATATTATTTTCAGGATCAATATACACCAGTTCTATACACGCGCGTTTCAACAGGTCAAGCCCGTCGGTGATCCGGTACCTGTTGCAATATACGACTCTTTTTATGCCTGACTGGATTATAAGCTTTGCACATTCCATGCATGGGGAAGTTGTAACGTAAAGAGTGGCATCCTCGCTCGAATTGTTCGATTTGGCTACTTTGGTAATGGCGTTTGCTTCTGCATGAAGGACATATGGCTTTGTTACGTTGTTTGCATCTTCACATACATTCTCAAAACCTGCAGGAGTACCGTTATAGCCATCGGAAATGATCATTTTCCCTTTAACGATCAGAGCCCCTACTTTCCGGCGTATGCAATAAGAATTCTCAGCCCATATAAGCGCCATCTCAAGATAACGTTTATCAAAAGCTGCCTGTTTCTCACCATAAGGCTTAATGAAATCCTGACCCGCCATATTAAAAATTTGCCCTTTTAGAAGTGCACAAATTTACACATTTAAGTTGTTAACAATATTTATATCACGTTAAAAACTTTTAAGACTGTTTTTCGTTCTCGTTTATTATAAGGATTATTTTTAAAGGATTATTTTTAAAGGATTATTTTTGAACAGTTATCAGCCAATAGAACAGATTCAATTTTTTATCAATCATAATATTTTAAGACAACTCTGAAATGAAAAGAATCACGATCACAGCTGTAATTTCATTTTTATGTATGAACCTGGCAGCCCAGGACAAATTGACAGATACCCGGGATGGGAACTCCTACAGGACAATTACTATTGCCGGGGTTACCTGGATGGCAGAGAACCTTAAGTACACAGCTGCGGGGAGCGGAGCAAATTTCTTTGACAACAATCCGGACAACGTACCGTGGTATGGGGTTCTGTATGACTGGAAAAACGCTTTAAAGGCCTGTCCTGAAGGATGGCACCTTCCTTCCGGTTCGGAATTCCGTACCCTGATAGACAATTTTGAGATTGAGGAAGCATGGGGAAAATCTGAATTGGTTCCTGTTTCTTTCGGGATCCGGCTTGCCGGGATGCAGGATCACGAGGGGACATTCACCAAGATAGATGAGAGCGCGTATTTCTGGACATCGACTGAATATGATAAAAACGAGGCAGAGTTCTTCAGTTACATGATAATCAACAACAGGGCAGTTATCGATATTTCGAGAAAAGAGGATATGCCCGATATCCATGGTGCCGAAAAATCAAACAGATATTCCGTACGATGTGTGAAAAACTGACGTGCGCAATCAGGTTTTATGAGCAATTTTGCCGAAAAGGCGATCTCTTTCTGCCTGGAGCTGGATTTTAATGGATCCCTGCCTGAAGGAATTTCCCTGATGAATCCTTTCAGGGATAACCCCGGAGTACCCGGGATTATCTCACAGTTTTACCGGAGGTTTTACAGCGACAACAGAAGGCGTCATATGATTATTGGCATCAATCCGGGAAGATTCGGTGCCGGCGTTACGGGTATCCCTTTTACTGATACTGTCAGACTGAAGGAAAAATGCGGCCTGTCAGTGCCCGGGATTATAACATACGAAACCTCATCAGTGTTTATCTATGAAATGATCGACCAGTATGGCGGGCCGGAAAAATTCTATAGTGATTTTTTCATCAGCGCGGTCTGTCCGCTCGGATTCACTTCCAGAGGATCAAAAGGGAGAGAGATAAACTTCAATTACTACGACAGCCGGGATCTTATCAAAACCATATATGACTTCATAATCCAGTCATTAAAGAGGCAGCTCGAATTCGGGATCGAGCAGGATATATGTTTCTGCCTGGGAACAGGTAAGAACTATAAATTCCTGTTGAAGCTGAACAACGATCAGAAATTCTTCGGAAGGATTGAACCGCTGGAGCACCCGCGGTTCATAATGCAGTACAGGTCGAAGAAAAAGCAATTTTATATAGAAAGCTATATCAGGAAATTCCACTGTTGTTAGCAGGTCTCCTTATTAAATAGTATTATGCCTGACTTAAATTATTGGAATATTAAATTTATATTTGTATATTTACGAAATATGTTATTTAGTCAAATACAGGGTTTTAAAATGTTATTTTGGCTTAATTCTGATATAATATGGCATCCCCCAGAAAGGACAGATTTTCAAGGGAGGACATAAGGCTGGCAAAATATGCCAAAGCCCTGTCTCATCCTGCAAGAATTGTTATACTTCGCAACCTGGCATTGCTTGAAACATCCGGTTTTGGCGAGATCTCGAAAGAGATACCGCTTGCCGACTCAACCGTATCGCAACATATATTTGAGCTGAAAAAGGCCGGGCTGTTACTTGACAGCTATGAACCTCCGAGAATAAGATATTCCTTAAACAGCAAGAACTGGAAGGCAGCAAGAAAAATCCTAAAGGAATTTATGAAAGTCAAGGCAGGAAATACTTGAAGGAATGGGTGACTATAAAATATCATATGCATTCGGGGGGTGTAATGGGCGGAAGCTATTGCAGACTATATTCGTAAGTCACTGATTTTCCTGCTTCATCACCGGAGGGCAAAACACACTTTATTGTTGAGATATTATCGGAATTGATTGTAATGTCTCCCCCGGCCAACCTTTTTGAGATCATGATATTGAGTTCCTGATGCGTAGTTGTTGGATCCGAAACGGTGATCCTGTAACTGCTGCCGTTGCTCCAGCCTTCAAACAAAAGGAGACAGGGTCTGTCGGCACCGACAAATAATCCCGGCGCCAGGGTAACTGAACCCGCCCTGTAGAATGCAATGCCGCAGATTCCTGAATTCTTGTCATAAACCGCCTGGATGTCGGAGGTGTTGGTGATCATTGTCAGGGGATTCTTTTTAACCCGTTTTTTGAATTGAGCAATGTTGCCTGACGGGACGACAATATATTCATATTTACCATCAGACGGATTATTGCCATGTCCGATCCAGGCGCTGAATACTTTATGGGCGACAGGTGTCTCAGGCTGGGATAGATTTATGTCATGCCATGATCCGGTCTGATCCATGTTTCTGACTGTTATATTGCCGCCTGAAGGGAACAGGTAGCCGACTCTGTCGTGATAGATCCACATGAGATCTGATGAGTTCAGCTCCTTATCAATAATTGCAAATTTTTTCCTTTTGTTGTTAATGATCACATCCCCTGAGGAATAGCACTGGTTTACGTTTGTTATTACAGGGTTGCTCTTTTCGGCTTTAATATCAGCGCCGAAGCAATACATGGCATCGGGTGTGAAAAAATATGCTTTTTTCGCTGTAATTCCGTCCCACGAAAAATCGTACGCGGCAAGGCCGAAAACTCCGTCTGAAACACCGCCAGCAAATTCACTCGATGAAATGATATAGGCGCTTCCGGTAACCGGGAGAGCAGGGACATCTTCAATTACACTGGTTACTCCCGGGATCCTTGACCAGTCCCAGGCAGGGAAAAGATTCCGGTATTCGTCGCCGTCTGTCATAATGTTTGTTGCACCCCAGGGAAGCCATTTCCTTTTGAGGTTTTCATCATTCATCCTCTCTGTTCCATAAGTCCGTTTTGACGGTACTTTTGCCGACAGGTAAAAATCTTTTCCATGCTGGACCATAATATCCGATTTCCAGAAGTGCCTGTTGCCGGGGCTCTGAAACGGAGATTTACCGCTAATGAAATTCAGGCAATTTGTGAGTTCTTCCTGCCGGGGAGCATCCATTGCTTTCAACCTGGTAATGAATGTCACGAGTCTCTGGGCTGAAAGAGCGTTTCGCCTGGAGATCTCCCTTCCGGCAGCACCGAAGTCAAATGCGGATTTCTGGCAAAACCACTGAAATCCGTCAAGTATTGCATCGGTAATTGCCTTCACCTGGAGATCTGACATCCCGTAATCTGTTCCGTGAGCCAAAGTTCCGAAATATGTTATATCTGACATGAACGACATTCCATAACCGCCGCAGTATAACTGGGGACCATGCTGCCAGAAGCTGTGATCGCTCTTAATTCCTTCAGCTTTACCTGTCATGATTTTTGCTTCTTCGAAAGCGCTACGGAAATTTGAGCGCAAGACCTCTTCATTATTCCTGATGCATGCTTTGTAAATCGAGCTGCTCAGCATCCAGATCTTGTTGGCACCTGTTGTTGCACTGGGCCATATCTTTGCTGACTCGTCGTAATATTTCAACAGGTCGTCAGCCATGGAATCAAGGGTAGGCTGGTCAAATCCAAATGCGTCGCCGGTCTTCATTAAAACCAGGGCAGGTCCGAAGTTAGTGGGTGCTCCGATCGCATTATACCACCAGTTATCGGATACAGGTCGGGCAGTCAGGTAATATTTGATAATGTTAAGGATCGATGCCTTTACCTGCGGATTGTGAAAATGCTTGCTCTCCGGTTTATTATACGCCCGGCAGAGCTGTACAAGCCTCCTTGAATGAGTGACTGGTTCCCAGTTGGTTCTTGATCTGTTGCCATAATCGATATCATCCCAGCTGCCTTCGGGTTTAAGAGTCTTTAACAGATCCGAGACCTCATTATCATTTATTGTTTGCATGATTAAATCGGTTCTTAACCTGTCGGTTATGACACTGATCTGTGAAAAACTGATTGCACTGAAAAGAAAATACAGGAAACAACAAACCATTATCCTGACTTTACCGGGAAATGAACAGTGAGTAATTCTCATTTTATTACGAATTAAAAGAACTTATTATATTTGGTAGCTGATAGGGAGTAAAACCCTTAAAGATACCTGTTTTTTGTTTTCCTATAATACTTAACCTTCAGCATTATGCTACTTAAATTATCTCTGCTGGCACTTTTCGGGATTGCGATGGCACATCTTGAGGGAGTGGTGGTTGTCTACCTGCGAAATGTACTCGGGATACTCAATCCTGAGTCAAATAAGGAATCTATAGCCAGGTTTCCCAAACGCTATTTATATATCGAAATGACAAGGGAAGCTGCCACGATCATCATGCTGATTGTAATTGCTTATCTTGCCGGCAGTTCATGGCTGGAACGGGGAGTCTTTTTTCTGTGGACATTTGCGTTCTGGGATCTTTTTTATTATGTCTCACTTTATATTCTCATAAAATGGCCTCCGGTACTTAAAACGATCGATGTCCTTTTTCTTATTCCCGTGCCATGGATAGCCCCGGTCTGGTTTCCGATAGGGATATCATCAATGACAATCATAGTGATCACGGTATTATACCTGTTGAATGTAATCTGATGGGTCAATACAGGATAAAGACAATCTTCAGATCACTGGAATACAGGAATTACCGCCTTTTTTTCGCCGGGCAAAGCGTATCACTTATTGGTACATGGATGCAACGTATTGCATTGCCATGGCTGGTGTATCATCTGACAGGCTCAGCATTTTTACTCGGGGTGGTAAGCTTTGCAGGACAAATTCCCACATTTCTTCTTGCGCCTGTTGCCGGAGTAATTACCGATAAGGTCAGCAGGTACAAAGTTCTGCTGGTCACGCAGATATTATCATTAATTCAGGCCAGCATACTTGCCATCCTCACTCTTGGGGGCATAACCCAGCTATGGCATATTATTGCATTAAGCATTTTTTTAGGCTGTATCAATTCATTTGATGTTCCGTCAAGGCACTCATTTGTGGTTGAGATGGTGGAAAAAAAAGAAGATCTCGGGAATGCGATTGCGCTGAATTCGCTGATGTTCAACGGAGCAAGGCTGTTAGGGCCGTCGGTCGCAGGAGTGATGTTGGCCACCACAGGCGAAGGAGTCTGTTTTCTTATTAATGCCATCAGTTATATCTTTGTGATTATCTCTCTTCTGAGGATGAAGGTCCCGCATAAAGCAGCGGTGAAAAAAGAGGGCAATATGTTTAAGGACCTCAAGGAGGGTCTTGATTACACTTTCGGATTTCCGCCCATCAGGTATCTGATTATTTTGCTTGGAATAGTAAGCCTTATGGGTACCTCATACCAGGTTCTTATGCCGGTATTTGCAAAGGAAATACTGCACGGAGGATCTGATACATTCGGATTTCTGATGAGTGCTGCAGGCTTAGGGGCGCTTGTCGGGGCAGTTTATCTTGCATCACGGGAGACACTCCTCAGGCTGGGCCGGATCATACCTGCTGCAGCTGCCCTTTTCGGGTCTGGCCTGATCGCTCTGTCGTTTACCGGCTTTTTCCCGCTTACCCTTGTCCTGATGGTATTTGTAGGCCTTGGAATGATGCTTCATTCAGCTTCAAGCAACACCATACTTCAGACTATTACGGATGATGACAAAAGGGGCAGGGTGATGAGCTTTTATACAATGGCAATCATTGGCATTGCTCCGTTCGGGAGTCTTCTTGCAGGTTTTCTGGCAAAGACAATCGGCACTCCGGCGACTATCTTTACTGGCGGATTAGCCTGCCTTGCCGGATCGTTGTTTTTCCTGAGAAAACTACCGGAGATGAAGAGCAGGGTAAGACCGGTTTACGAAAAGATAGGGATTATACCCGAAGTGGCTGAAGGAATACAGACAGCCACAGAACCCGGGGCAAAGATACCTGAACTGATAAAGGAATAGCATCAGTTTATATATAATTTGAATTGCCAAATCAAAAAAATGGTATTTTCTTTGGATTGAGCGTTAAAAATTTCCACTTTTGCGTTTAAATTTTTTATAGGGCTGTAGTTGATTTTCAGGTAACAACCGGCAGTCTTATTCTGGAATGAAGATACTTATTTGTGAAGATAACAGACTTGCTCTGAAGACCATTTCGGTGGTCCTTGAAAGAGAAGGCTTTGAATCAGACACTGCTGAGAATGGGAATGACGCCATAAAACTGCTGAAAGAAAATGTTTACGATATGGCGGTGGTCGATATCCATTTGCCGCATACCAGTGGTCTTGAGCTTGTCAAATTTCTTCGCTCCGAACTGAAAAGCGATACGCCCGTGCTTATCGTTACAGCTTTCAGTGATCAGCAGATGCAACGCCAGGCAGCCGAACTGGGAATTGACGGGTATATGATCAAGCCATTCAATCCCTTTGAACTGCTGGAAAAAATCAGGTTCATTTTAAACAAGAAATCATGAACAGATATTTGATTCTGATTGTTGCAGGACTGATTATAACCGGATTATTTATTAACGGGCCGGTATTTTCACAGGATATTACAAATCCTGAATCCGAATATCAACGGATCAGGGAAATTGCTTTCGGAGGTGATTATGAAACTGCCGCCGCAGCTGCGCGCAAGCTTGTCAATGCTTTTCCAACATATGGCGATGCAAGAATACTTCTTGGACGTATACTTGCCTGGCAAAAGGACTTTAAGCAGGCAGCTGCAGTAATTGATACTTTGCTTGCCGCTGAACCCGATAATGCGGATGCCCTGTCGGCAAGAAGGGATATTTCCCTCTGGTCGAAGGACAATACCCCTGTAGCCACTGATATCAGGGCCGGCTATTCGTTTGACAACTTCACAAAGCCATATACAAGGTTCTGGCAGGTATTTAAGGCCGGGGCGGGGCACAGGTTTAACTGGGGGCCGGCAACAGCAGGGCTCAACCTGGGTGCTATAAATAAAAGAGATACATTATTTGCAGAATTTCAGCTTGAAGGTGAAGCCTGGCCAAAATTGTCCGATAAAAACTATGCTTATCTGTCATATGCGTTCAGCCCCGGAAAATATTTCCCCGGACACAGGGCTGCCGTTGAAGTATGGCAGGTACTTCCAGAAGGCTGGGCTGTTTCGGCAGGTTTGACTTATTACCGGTTCGACCGTAATATATTTATTTCAGTACTATCAGTTGAAAAATATATAAACCGGTTCTGGCTCAACCTGAGAGGTTTCTTATACTTCAAAGATGATGGGATAAGACCTGCATTATATTTTAATGGCAGGAGATATTTCAACGATACCGATTATCTTCAGTTAACCCTTGGGACCGGTACTGCTCCCGATGAACCCATAGATGTACAAACAGACATTGAGCGATACAGCGCCAACAGCATCAGGCTGGCTTATTATGGCTCTGTAACAAAAAAACTGTCCATCCGTATAGGCGCAGGATATTCCAATGAAGAATTTGCTGAAAGTGAATGGCGCAACAGGTTTGAAGGCCACATTAATTTCATTTATGCAATTAAAATGAAATGATGAAACTTGCACGGGTGTTAATATTGACCCTTTTGTCGGTTACTGCAGTCCGGGCTGATCAGTTAACCAGGGAAAAGGCCGACTCTTTTGCAAAGCCTGATGCAAATTATTCAACACAACCACTCTCTGCAGCAAATATCCCCCTGGAATACATAATAATGGGCTCCTACGTAAAGGGATTCATTACTTCCCAGGAAGACGAATATCCGGTTCAGCTTGGAGCCTTCAGGTCGAAGATGAATGCTGAGGCATTCCTGAAGGAAGTAAGGGCCCGTATAGACAAAAATGCAATAATGGTAACAGAGGACGGGTTATATAAGATACGGATATCCAGGACACCTGAACTTGAAGGAATTAAGCGTCCTGAATCCGGGAAACCACAAGGTCAGCAAATTCAGGCGGTTTATGATTCTCTGGCGAAGTATGATACAATAGCTACTGTTTCCGTAATATCCGATTCCACCCGGGCCGATTCCATCCAGACCGTCGCAGTTGTGGCCGATACTGCAAAAACTACGGAAACAGCTGCCGGTGATTCAACGAATGTTCTTTTTCTGAATGAAGATAACCCGTGGCTGAAAAGGATAAGCTATTTCGGCAAATCTCTTGCCTTCATCAATGCCCTGATAATAACAATAACAATCTGCATCTCGACAATGTTGATTTTGCTTCTTATCATTCTTTTTAACAGAAGGAGGCTGGAAAAGACTGAGAAGCTTCGGCAGTATCTGATGGAGAAATACCAGGGTCTGATAATAGATTACCTGTTCGGGAACGCCAAACCTGAGGATTTTCGTCCAATTGCCTCTGATACATACCGGCGACAGGTATTGATTGACCAGATGATAGATGTCAGCATCAACCTTAAAGGTGAGGAATCAAAGAAAATGCTCGGGCTGTACAAGCATCTCGGCCTTGACAGGGATTCAATAACAAGAGCCAATGACCGCCGCTGGCATAAAAAAATCAAAGGATTCCGTGAGCTGGCATTCATGAACATAAAGGATGCGAACGGAGCAATTTATAAAGCCCTGAATTCCTCCAATGAAATACTGAGAATGGAAGCCCAGATCGCTCTTGTAAGGCTCGGTGATGATAATGCATTTGAATTTCTGTCATATCTTAAAAGGCCTTTTTCACTTTGGGAGCAGATCACCCTTCACGAACTTATAATTCAGCATAATATTCAGGTTCCCTCCTTTAAGAGATGGCTTAAATCTTCCAATCCGACCGTAGTTATGTTTGCTCTCCGGATGATCAGGGAGTTCAAACAGGCAGATGCCGAGGAGGATATAACGGGAACGCTCAAGCATAAGAATCCTTCTGTCAGGCAACTTGCCATACAGGTTGCCGGCGACCTGAACATGCATTCAACTCTTGAAATCATGAAGCGCATGTATAAGAACCAGGATTACAACATTTGTCTTGAGATAGTCAGATCGATGGGTAAGATGCCCGACCTTTCAATGCTTGGATTTCTAAAGCTTGTGCTTGACAAGGAGGACGATGTCCAGCTGCAGATAGAAGCTGTAAAGGCAATTGAAAACAACGGGGAAGAGGGAGTAAAAGCTCTTGTAAAGATCATGAAATCGGAATATAAAAACTATAATATCATTGTCAGGCATGTTCTTGACAGGAGGATATTCTGAAAGACTATGGATTTACTTTTCGGAAATATTATTTTTATTCTTACACTGATAATCTTCGGATCGTACCTGTTCCTGGGAATATTTTCCGCCCTTGCTCTCCGAAAATATCTGCGCAAGAACAGTTATGTCAATTATAACTCCCTGGTATTATCACCCTTAAGCCCCAAAATATCGATCATTGCGCCGGCATTCAACGAAAGCAAAACCATAATTGATAATGTCCGCACTCTTCTTTCACTTTATTACAACAATTTTGAAGTGATCCTCGTGAATGACGGTTCAAAAGACAACACATTTGAAAAGGTACAGGAGGCATTCGATCTTGTCAGGGTCAATTACTATTTTGATTACCGTATCCCCTGCGAGAGGATTAAAGGTGTTTATAAATCAAAAGATCCTTCTTATAACAGGCTTACTGTAATTGACAAGAATAACGGAGGCAAAGCCGACTCGCTCAATGCAGGGATAAATATCTGCAAGAGTTCGCTTTTTGTTTCAATCGATGCCGATTCGATCATTGAAGCTGACTCGATACTTAAGCTTGTCAAGCCTTTCCTTGAGGAGAAGGATCAAAAAGTTATCGGGACGGGCGGTGTAATCAGGATTGTCAATTCATGCGATATTGAACGCGGCCAGATCCGTGAAATTCATGTCCCGAAACAGATACTTCCCCGTCTGCAGGTCCTTGATTATACACGGGCATTTCTTCTTGGCAGGATGGCATGGAGCCAGCTTGACGGACTTATGCTTATTTCGGGAGCCATGGGCATATTTGACCGTGAAACGGTGATAAAAGCGGGAGGATACAGTATCAAAACCGTGGGGGAGGATATGGAGCTGGTTTTGCGGATGAGACGTTACATGGCAGAACGGAATCTGAAATACGAGGTGACATATATTCCGGATCCTCTTTGCTGGACTGAGGTGCCATCCGATCTGAAATCATTGCGCAAACAGCGTACCCGCTGGACGCGTGGTCTTGTGGAGTCACTCAAAACGCATCGCAAAATGTTTTTTAACAGGAACTATGGCCGTCTTGGCCTGCTTGGATTTCCCTACTGGTTCTTCTTTGAATGGCTCTCACCCCTGATCGCTTTCGGGGGATTGGTATATACTCTGTTTCTTATTATAACCCACGCGATAAACTGGCCATTCTATTTACTCCTCTTCGCCTTTGTCTATTCATTTGCCATACTGCTTTCAGTCTGGGCCATACTTTTTGAGGAAATAACTTTTCACAAGTACAGAAAAAAGAGGGATGTGTTTAAGCTTATTGCCACGGCATTCATCGAACCTTTCTTTTACCCGGTCCATACATATTTTGCCGTCCGGGGAAATATTGAAGCAATAATAGGTAAAAAGGGATGGGGGAAAGCGGAAAGGGGCGGATTCGATAAGAAAAAGAAATCTATTCGGCCGCTCACTGTCCGTCAGTCGGCGAACATTGCAAAATCGGCCAATCCTGCCGAAACAACCTGAAGCGATTTTTTTTCTCTCGGGACAGTTGCCGGGACGACAAGCCATTTGTTCCAGTTGTATCTGCTGGTTGTTGATGTAACACTACCTTTAAAGTATATTGACAGCGCAATCCCATCCGACTGTTTCGTTAATATGCTGAATGTATATCCTCCGTCATAAGAGACTGCTCCGTCGTTGACTTTCATCTGTGTCGGGTCATAAAAGTAAAGCATGGTCCACGGGATCCTGACCTTCAGCTTGTTGCCGTTCCAGGCAGCTGCACACCTGTGCCCTGCAGTGAAATCAGAAGCATTTTCAACCGGCACGTGTCCAAGGTCATGTTCGGTCAGAGCAAAACCGTCGTTGATCCATTGCATCATTTTCCATGGAGCTCCGTCGGTGATGGTGCTGCGGTACTTTTGAACAGCCGGGTCTGTAAGATTAAACCTCGGAGTAAGCCCCTTCATGTCATAAGCTTCCGTAACACAATAGAGAGCTGAATCTTCTCCGGCCACCATTGAAAGCAGGAATTCTGACCTGTTGCCGAGCACCTTCGAGTTTGGGAGCCGTGACTCGCCTGTATCTGCTGAATAGGAGTCGAAGGCAATCATCAGGGTATCTCCGGGAGTGATATTCTGATTGAATTCCATGTTCAGAAGAAACATTTTATTGTCATTTGTAGCATCTATCCTGCTCACCGGACCGGTAGGATTGTCCTTATTATAGGAGATCAATGGCAGCATGTCGCTCTGGTCAAATGCTATCAGGCCGAAATTCTGTTCAGGTGATAACAGATTGTGCCAGAGTTGCCTTGTGGGTATGGTAATACCGTTCGAATCAAAGCCGAATGCCTCCAGGTAAGCTACTATCCATGTTGGCTTAAACCACTCATCCATCCATGAGAACATAAATCCACCGGCACACCCGGCATCCATGATGTTATGCATCATACGGATGTTCTTTTCTCCCTGCTGTTGCTCGGAATATCCTCCGTGATGCATGTCACTGAACGACTGATGTGCACTGCTCCAGCTTGACGGTACTCCGAATTCACCGATAACCAGTGGAATGCCTGCATAATGATTTTTAAGATCGGTTAAATAACCCAGGTAACTGTTCGGTCCCTTTTCGTCGGAGTAAGATTGATAAGAGGGTTGTTCACTGATAAAATTAGGGTAATAGGGATAAGCATGATAGCATGCAAATAAACCCGCCCTCAGATTTTGCTGGCTGATCTTTGTAATGTCATAAGTAGCCTTATCTTCGTCAGTGTGTATTTCTGTGGGATGAGTCAGCGGATCGAGAGTTGGCCAGCTTGAAATGCTTACCGGCCGGTTCACGGAATAATTCTGGTTCTCATACGATACAGTTTCATCAAGCATCTGTGTTACAAAGACTTCACTTGCTGTTGCCCCTGTAATGCTGAGCTGGTTACCGGCAAATGAGGTCATTGAAGTGTGGATTTTGTTAGTGCTGTCTACTTCCTGGGGCATTATCTCCCTGCCGATAACAAAACCTGCGGTCCATCTTGAAATATCGGTAATATAACTTCCGTAAGCCCGGCCCGGTCTGAAAGCAATATCCTTATTGCCGTGAAGGCAGTCAATAACTTCCCGTATATCGGTTCGGAAAGATGATGTGCGGAGGGTAAGATCATATTCAGATGAGACCGAGCCGTTTTCAATCTCACCAAGCCAGATCCCCTGGAACAGGAGGAGGGGTTTATCAGGGTGCCTGTAATTGTAGTTGGCAAGCTTTTCGTAAAAAACAGGCGGATGCAGTGTGTAAACTCTTATGCTGTTGAAACCTGCTTCAGCAATACGGCTGATCCACTTTTCGTACAGGTCGTCGGAAATTGCATAGGCGATCTCACCGGGGAAAGTGCCGGGAGGAGAAGAACCTAAATTAATTCCCTTAAGGTTAAGTGACCTGTAACCCGATCCATTGAACATTGCGATATGGTCAACCTGTGTCCTGAATGGAAGCGACTGAAAGGCAGACATTTCAAAATCAATTATTGTGTCACGGCTTATTGTTATATCAGTCAGTCGTACCGGAAAATAATCCGTACATGTAACAGTAGTGATGACAGGTATCCGCAACCGGCCGGTAGTGAGCGGGGGAATAGACGGCATATCAATTGGCTCAAGCGTGGTAACCGAGGAATATGCAGTTGGTCCTGATATTTTAATAAGCCTTCCCGACCATGATTTACCTTTGAATGTTAATGTATAAACGTAGAATCCCTGCTTCACCGGTGCACCATTATCGTTACAGCCGTCCCAGACAATCCGGTAGCTTCCTGCATTAACATCAGGATAGTACACTTCTCTAATCTTCTGCCCGGACAGGCTGTAAACGGCAAAACGGATATCGCCGGAGCTGTTTATGATGAATGGGATATTGACGAAATATGTGAACGGATTCGGATAAGGGATGCCTGATTCAAGAAGATCCCGTATAACATCGTAAATGCCTGAGATTCTTAAGGAATAGCTGCCATCGGTGTTGCTGACTGCAGCAAATTCAGCATTTCCCGCAAGCATTGAGATCCTGGCGTTGGGAACCATATTGCCGGATGCATCCGTAACTTTACCAGTCACAAGGAAATCTTTGGCTGATGAATATTCTGACAACAGAACAAGCATCAGCGCGGCAAGAAAAGATCTCAGGATCAGTGTGAGAAATTTATCAGCTTTTAATGATCGCTCCCTTTTCAAAATTGATTTATTATAGGCCAAATGTAACAAAAAGATGTAAAAAAACATTTTCCGGTCCCGGTTATGTTAAGTGGAAACTTCCGTAATAAAGGATACGGGAAACAGTAAAATGATTATATTGGTACAATAAATATGATACCAAATGAATAAAACAGGAAATGAATTTTCAGGCGGATTTCATAGCCCGGGCTGTTCATGCTGCGGCGGAAATCATGGAGAACTGTCAAAGGAAATGACCAGAAGAAAATTTGTCAGTTTGACCGGTACCGGTGCTTTGGGTACTGTTGCCTTAACGGGAATTTCATGGTCTTCTCTTATTTCAGACCAGGCTGGTGAAAAAAACGCACCTCTTCGCCAGCCCCTGGTAGTCAAGCCGATTTTTTCCTGCGAAATACCTGTTCGCAGGAAACAGACCAGCTGGAGAAGCTGGGGAGGGATCCAGACCGAAAAAGATATTGTTGCGGAAATCGCCCGGATAGGTGAAGAACTGAAAGCTCTCGGCTCCCGGGCAGACTTTCCCGTAAGCTTTCTTCCCATCGCGGAAGTCCGTAAAAAAGAGGATATAAATAAGATCGGAGACCTGGGATCTGCCGATCTGTTCCTGGTCTATGCTGCAGGGGGAGGAATGGACAGATTCGACATTCTGAACAATATGGGAAAGGATATTATCTTTTTCTGCCGCCATAAATCCGGTCCTGTCTATCTGTGGTACGAGATAATCAGCCCGCGTTACCTCAGACAGCACACTGACGCACTTGCTGTAAAAGGCATTGATGAAGATGATGTTGTAATCGACAACCAGGATGATCTGCTCTGGCGGTTAAGAGCAATGTGCGGACTGAAAAATACTGCAGGATCCAGGATTCTTGCAATAGGAGGGCCCGGAGCCTGGGCTCAGCCTCTGGATGCTGTTATAAAAACGGTTAAGGAGAAGTACAAACTTGATATTCAGAGTGTCAGCTATGAGGAATTAGGAAAGCTGATCACAGAAGCCAAAGCTGATAATTCGGTAATTACCCGTGCCAGGAACCGCTCTGACAAATACCTGCAGGATTCCGGAGTTAAACTTGAAACAGACCGTAAGTACGTTGAGAATTGTTTTGTCCTGGAGGATATCCTGGTAAGGTTAATGGATAAATTCAGTTGCAGGGCGGTCACGATCAACCACTGCATGGGCACAATAATGCCATTATCTGAAACGACTGCATGCCTGACGCTCAGCCTGCTGAATGATGCCGGTTACCTGGCATTCTGCGAATCTGATTTTGTTGTTGTCCCGGCAGGAATACTGATGGCAAACATTTCAGGCAGGCCATCATTCCTTAACGATCCAACCTACCCTCATGACAACATTATCACCATTGCACACTGCACCGCTCCCCGCAAAATGGACGGGAAAAAACTTGAACCTGCAAGGATCCTTACACATTTTGAATCGGATTACGGTGCAGCTCCGAAAGTTGAAATGCAGATAGGGCAGTTAGTTACCAATATTATGCCCGATTTCCTTTTCAACCGGAACGTTGGTCTGACAGGAAAGATCGTCGGTAATCCGTTCCTGGATATCTGCAGGTCGCAGATTGACATAAGCTTTGATTGTGACAGCAAAAAAGTGGCTGAACGGATGCCGGGATTTCACTGGATAACTGTTTATGGAGATTATATGAAGGAGGCAGGGTATGCTCTCAAAAAAATGGGAATAGGATTCGAAAACCTTGGTTGAGCAAATATTCAGTTTTCAGTTCAAGCCGCTTCCTTATAATGTACAGGAAAAAACAGCGCCCGGAATTTAATCCCGGGCGCGTCGTTTACCCTGCTAATTAACCTGATCTATCCTCCAGTATTGCCTCTGAGCTTTTCCCCGAATCCCGGACAATGCCTGAAGAAGCGGCCTCCAAGTTTAAACCTGTGTGAAGGCAGGCTAATTTCTTCAGTTGTACCGTCAGTGGTTACTGTCGCCTTGTCATCGCATGTGCCATCGCCATAATCAATTGTTATTACATTACCTTTCCTTGTCAGTTCAACAATCCCGCTCTTTATGAATTCACAACTGGCGTCATACAACAGGGGAGTGGTAATATTCCTCGCATACTTTGCCTCATCATTAATGATAATGCTTCCGGAACCTGAGAGATAAAATACATTATCTGATCTAACCGCAGTTTCAAATCCTGAGATCCATTCCAGTGTCTCCTTGTTCTTCCTTACTGCAACTTCATCTCCCTTTGTAATAGTTTGCTCATATTCCTTTTCAATTACCCAGTTACCTGAAGGGTTCTTCCCCAGGTTCTTAAGTGTGGCATTAAGGTCAACCTTTATGGTATCGATATAAAAATCCTGATATTTTATTGTTTGAACAGCACCTGCGTTTGAAATTGTGTCGGAAAGGTTTATAATAACCTTGCCGCTTCTATCATGCCTGTGGTTAGAGCATCCTTTCAGGTACTCAATTACTATTTCTTTGGGAAAGGAACTGCTGCTGACAGTGACTGTCACACAGTTATCGATATGTGGTACACCGAATTTCAGATGATTGGCTTCCGAAAATCTCCAGCCCGGCATTCCGAAATTTCCAAAATATCCATTACCAGAGATAATATATGCTGAACTGTGACCATCAAAACGTTCAACGGAAACACATTGTTCCGTATTGGTGGTAATATTGCCAACCTGTATTCCAACCATCTCAGCCACTGATGTATACAGATTCAAAGGAAGAGATCCGTCCGGTCCGCTTTCATTTTTCTGACATGAAATGGATCCAATCATAAGTATAAATAAGGATCCGATAAGTATCCTGCTTTTCATAGTTTTTAATTTAGTTAGACTTTCTTTCATTTACTATAAATACAGGATAGCGGATTTATACCCTACCCGGGAAGTATTGAATTTTTAGTGAATGAACTTCCTTCAGAAGACAAAATGAAGAAACATATTTATCGAAAAGGACTGGGATTGAATCAAGGTGGTCTCAGAGAAGGAGGTATTTTCAAAGTCAAATTTGCGCGTGTTGACATCAAAATAATTCTGTGTATTAAAAATATTGATAAAGGTGAGACCTGTCTTAAACCTTGCCTTGCGGACAGAAAAGTTATAATTAATTGCAAGATCGCTTCTGAAATAATCAGGGAGTCGTTTATAATTCCTCACAATTGGCATTCTTATACTGCTTGTGGTATAATCGATATAAGGTCTGCCTGATGAAAATAGTGTTATTGTCCCAAAGTTCCATTTGCCTGCTGAAAGCATATTTGTCCAGCTTAACTGATACGGCTGGTCAGTTGGTGCGGGTATATCATCACCTGAGTTTATAAGAGAATAATTCTGAATGCTTCGCCCCATTGAATAAGATAACCAGCTTGAATATTTCCTGCTTTTATACCTTAATAAGAGATCCATTCCAAACGACCTGCCTGTTCCGGTTACATAGGAGCTGGGTTGAATTTTTACCTGAGGAGGTCCTCCATTCCCGTTTCTCGGGAAATATCTCGGGAAATCGGAGTTTTTCAGGAACTGAGAAACAAATATATATTCCTGTAATCCCGTATAGGATTTATAGTATGCTTCCGCATCAATAAGAAATCTTCCTGTCTCTGCAGTAAAGCCTCCGATAAAATGGTTTGAAGCAACCTCAGGGTGAGCATTATTATCGGCCATTATCCAGAAATTCTTATTATAGCCTGTCTCCTGCTGAGCCAGAACCTTGTTGATAAACTGGTAGTACCTGCCCGTGGCAATCCTTATCGAAAATGCATCTGAGAACTTATAATTTGCTGAAAACCTGGGTTCTGCATACCAGTTTCTCATATTATTATAAAGACTTATACGCAAACCCGGTTTTAAAGTTAATCTGTTAAAAATGGTAATACGATCCTGCAGATATGCAGAAGTTGTCCATCCTGACTGATTCATGTTATCATAAACATATACCTTATCTGCATCCTTATGATAGTATATAGTATTTTTACGTGTAAGAAATCCGAAGTTAAGCAGATTATTGTTTGATATTTTATAGTTATTCCGTACAGAAAAGTAAATGTCTTTTAACTTGTTCTGGTTGTATGTATTAAATGTGTTGAGGGTGTTGGGAAGAAAATGCCGGTAAACATCTTCCCAACGGGTACGGTCAATTGTTGTTGAATTTGTGAATTGATTATCATACCCTGATATTCCGGTCTGAAAACTTGAAAAGAAAGATTCATTCCATTGCCGGAACCAGCTTGCACTTAAACCATAATTACTCCATGTGTTCTTGTCCGAATTGTCTATCATCAGCATGTTAGAACTTTCTGAGTATGAGTTCCTGTAGTAGTCTTTTCCGCCGTAGAGACTGAGGGAAAATGTTTCAACATTGCTTGGCTTGAAAGTGACCTTTGCATTGTAATCATAGAAATAAAAAGTCGGGCGGGTCTGATTTATGATTGTGGCAGAATCCCTGCGAAACCAGTTCATATTCCTTTCAAACAGTCGATTGGAGAATTCCGTGGAATATATATCCGAATAAGAGCGGCGTACAGCACCTATGACCGAAATCTTTCTTCCAACCGGAATTTCAGCAGTCAGGTTTCCGCTGAGAAGATTCAGGTCACCATAAAATGTCGGTTTTGTTTGATTTCCGGATTTCCCTGTGATATCAACTATTCCGGAAACTCTTTCTCCGAAACGCGAATCATACCCTCCCTTATATATCTGCAGGTCTTTAACGACGTTGGGATTCAATGCGGAAACTGCACCGTAATAATGGCTGAGATTGTAAAGTGTCTGTCCGTCAAACAAGACAAGACTCTGATCGCTTGATCCGCCTCTGATGCTCAATCCCTGAGAATTTTCAGTATAACTTATGCCCGGGAGCACCTGCAATATCCTGAATATATCTGTTTCAGCCAGGGCAGGCAGGTCAATTAAACTTGACAGATTAATAGTTGTTGCAAAATCGACGTCATTCCTTAAATCGACCATTTCAAGTCTTATCCCTTTAATAACTATTGTATCCAGTGAATGAATTCGCCTTGCGAGTTTAAGGTCAAAATTAGCCAGGCGATCAGTCATCAGGATGGTAGTATCGAGAGGATTGTACCCTATATAGCTGATAAGCAGATGTACCGGGTTTGAGGTAATGTTCTTAATACAGAAAGTTCCGTTTTCTGAAGCAGGGATCATAAGGTTCTCATTAAAGAGAATAACTGTTGCATAGGGTAGTTGTTCCCCGGATTCCCTGTCGGAAACTGAACCGATCAGCTGGTATTCTTCAGGATTGCTTTCCTCCCCGCCTTTTTCCTTATCAATTATAAGGTATCTGTTGTATTTGATTTTAAATTCAAATTCTGAATCCCGCAGAAGATCAGAAATGACCTCATCGGCGGAATTACCGGTTACATCCCTGTTTATTGTAATGGCACCAAGTTTTTTTGAATCGAAAGCTACCTTGATATCAAGCTGTCCTGAAATCCGTATCAGGGCTTCAGATAGGGGTATGTTCCTGAAATTCAGCCTGTATGTCTGAGCAATAAGGTTTGAATGAAACAGGAATGATATCAATACAATACATAAGATTGTATTTTTATTTTTTATTACTGATCGATATTTTCCTGTTTTCACCAATTTCATACTTCAAGCCCATGGGTATGCATACTATTTCTAACGCTGCCTTAAGATCCTTATTGATAAAACTTCCGGTAAAAAATTCATTATCACTTTCCCTGCCTACAAATTTGACATTAAACTGGCGTTCAATTTCTTCAAAGACCAGACTTAGCGGAGCATTTTCAAAATAGAATTCACCATTGATCCAGCCGGTTACATACTGAAGCTTTGCGTCACGGAAGGTTTTAAGATTTTCACCGAAAAGTTCAGCACTCTCGCCCTGTTGGATGGTGGCTGACTGGTTTCCGGCAGAGACCAGCACTTTTCCGGAAAGACATGAAACTTTAAATAAATCATTACGGGAAAAGACGTTGAGAGATGTTCCAAGTATCATAATCTCTCCATTAGGGGTGATAATTCTGAAAGAGCTTCCTTTTGCAACATTGAAGAAGGCTTCACCTTCAAGAATCACCTGCCTGTCTGATACGAAATTCTTCTTATTAAAAACAATCCTGCTTTCCGCATTCAGAAGAACCTGCGATCCGTCAGAAAGAACATAATCTGTATGTGAACCCTTGCCTGCTGTAACTTTCGTTTCTGAAACAACCTGGGATAAATGCCACAATCCAAAAAGGAAAAGGATTCCGGCTGCAACAGCGGAGATCCGCCAGATAATCCTGGTTCTTTTTCCTTCCATGGAGACAATTCCTGTTTCCCTTTCAGAAATCATTTTCTTTAAATCGGCCAGAGCCTCTTCCCGTGATTTTCCACCAGGTACTTTGAAGCCGGATGACCGGGAAAGTATTTTCTCCTCAATATCCATCCTCTTAAAATCCCGGGTGTCAGAAAACTGGTTAGTTAGATCTTCCGTCATGATTCTACAATTCTAGATATTAACATTTAATCGATCCTTTAAAAAAACCATGGCTTTGCTCATTCTCTTCTCAATGGTTTTAACAGAAAGTCCCAGGATTTCCGCAATCCGGGAATATATCAGATCATCAATCCTGTTCATCAGGAAGACAGTACGGTGTTTCTCGTCAAGCTCAGAAAGCGATTCCTGTAACGTCCGGTCAAAATCCTTCATCTCAAGTTCAAAATCCGGGGGATCTGAATATTGTGTTGCCGGATAATCATTTATGAATTTCAAAGTTACTTTTGAATGTTCAATAGTATTAAGGAACAGGTTTCTGGAAATCTTATATAAAAGCGGCCCTATAGTCTGGCTGTTTATAGTATCCTTCCTTTCCCAGATTTTAAGAAATGTTTCCTGCGTTATATCCTCTGCTGCCTGCATATCTCCTGTTTTATAATAAACCGAATTCCTGACCGGGTAGTACCAATCCATAAAAATCTGATCAAATTCGACCTGATCAATTCCAGCCATACCCGGATTTATTGAATTATCTTGTTTATTAAATTCACTTTGATATAATACAGGGCAGAGTTCGATTACCCTATCAGTAATCTGTAAATTA
>Ga0113563_10000219_pt1 | contig 24926 bp, 24 predicted proteins | sample Mud3Dept3metaG_FD_80117 | JGI IMG/M metagenome (GOLD analysis project Ga0113563, IMG submission 80117) | Freshwater wetland microbial communities from Ohio, USA, analyzing the effect of biotic and abiotic controls - Mud 3 Core 4 Depth 3... | ecosystem: Environmental > Aquatic > Freshwater >... | reverse complement strand
GGAGGGGAAGTGAGGTTGCCCTCTCCCCCGGCCCCTCTCCCGCAAGCGGGAGAGGGGAGGAAATGGGTGGCCCTCTCCCACAAGTGGGAGAGGGGAGGAAAGGGGTGGCCCTCTCGCGCAAGCGGGAAATTACGCAAATGAGTTGGGTTATTGCGCAACAATTTTTGAAAAACCATTGCGCATTCTTGCGCAATAAGGCCGCAAAGCGCTTGAGCTGCCTCATTTTGGGTTGGCGGAACATTTAAAGACTTCTTTAATTGTTGTAGTTTATATTAAAGAATGCTTTAATAACCGGCAGGCAAACTGAAAATAGCTTTCATATGAAACGCTCCACCGGAACCTACGCCACTTCAACCACCTTGGGTGAGTCTGTCCAGGCCTTTGTCCCGCATGCGCTCCCGCCATCCGGCCCCGCGCTTGCGCTGGATGTGTTCGTCGAGCAGAACCGGCAAGCGGAACTGGCGCTTGCTCGGCTGTCTGGGGTATCGGGGCTGGTGCCGTCGGTGGATTGGCTGCTGTACAGCGCGATCCGCAAGGAGGCTTTGCTGACCTCGCAAATCGAAGGCACGCAGGCCACGCTGACCGATTTGTTCGACGAGGAGGCCGGCTTTGCGGTCAGCAATACGGATGACGTGGAGGAAGTCACGAATTACCTGCGCGCCTTCCGTCTGGTGCAAGACAATCTGCGCTCGCCCCAGGGTTTGCCTATCAGCGTACGCCTGCTGTGCGATGCCCACCGCTTGTTGCTGGATGGGGTGCGCGGTGCCGGCAAACAGCCAGGGGAGTTGCGCCGCTCGCAAAACTGGATTGGCGGCACCCGGCCGGGCAACGCCGTCTTTGTGCCGCCACCGGCAGATCGGATAGCAAACCTGATGGGTGATCTGGAGCGGTTCATTCACGGCAATTCGTCTACGCTCCCGCCGCTGATCAAGATTGCGCTGGCGCACGCCCAGTTCGAAACCATCCACCCCTTTCTGGATGGCAACGGGCGCATCGGACGCCTGCTGATTGCGGCACTGCTGGAGTACTGGAGCCTGTTGCCCGAGCCGCTGATGTATCTGAGCGGCTACTTGAAGCAGCACCAGTTAGAGTATTACCGGAGGCTTGCCATCATCCGCACCGAGGGTGATTGGGAGTCTTGGGTCGCGTTCTTCCTGGAAGCGGTGGCGACAGCAGCGACTGACGCCGAACGCAGCATCATCGCCATCGCCAGCATGGTGGCGGCAGACCGACGCCGCTTGCTCGAATCACCCAAGGCCGGCCCCGCCAGCTATCGTTTGTTCGAGCTGTTGCCGATGATGCCGCGCTTCACCATCGAGCGCGTGCGGCGCGAGCTGGATACGAGTTTTCCGACGGCAAATGCCGCTGTCAAAGTGCTCGAAGAGCTCGGTATCGTGACCGAAATGACCGGGCAGAAAAAGAATCGCAGCTACAGCTACCAGCGGTACATTGAATTGCTGACGCGTTGATGCGCTGTCATTAAACGGGCCAAGCTCGAATGGCGCTCGGTTAAGCATTTATCCCCTCGCCCCAGCGGGGAGAGGGGTTTGGGGAGAGGGGGAGAACTGCATTTCACGGCGCTTTCACCCTCTCCCCAGCCCTCTCCCTCAAGGGAGAGGGAGTTTATTTGCGGTGCAAAAATCAGCATCTCGCGCTTAACCGAGCGCCACGAGGGCCAGGCTCGAAATAATTTCAGGAGACCACCATGGACATGAAAAAAATCAATTCCGGCAAGCTGCGCGCCATCGGCTACGATGCGCGCGCCCGGCTGCTGCAAGTGCAGCTCGACGACGGCAGCACGCTGCAATACAGCGGCGTGGGCGAGGAAACCTGGCGCCGCCTAAGCAGCTCGGGGTCGGCCTGGAGCTTTTATCGCGACAACATCGAAGAGGAATTCAGCGCGCAGCGCGTTTCCGCCAAGGCACCCGCCGGCAAGAATCCGCTCGACGATTTGTTCGGCAAGCCTTGAGACGTCACCCGTCTTATTCCCCCTGGGTTCATACCCATGCAACCACTCGCCGGATAGGTGTGCAGCGGGAAAATAGAATCGCAGTTTCAGCCACTAGCAGCACATTGAATTGCTGACGGTTAATTTACCCTCCAACTTTTTACAAACCGTCATTAACCGGCCGTCGCAAAATTTTTTAAAATTATTTTGCATATCCTGTTGACATCGTCGTTGGCGCGGGATTAGGATGCGCGCCTTACTTTTTTTAACCCCGGAATGTTTCGGATCATGTTGATGCAATCGTTCATATTCAGCAAACCAGTTGCGCCAAGCCTTTGCTTGGCGCAGAAGGCGTTTGCGCGCACGGCAGGACAGCACGTCCAGGCCGTCGAACGTCTGCTGGAGACATGGTCCGTGCGCGCGATCAAACCCGTCAATACGATTGGCGGCCTTGATTACGCCAGCGGACATCCCGGGCTTATGTGGAGTGGCATGAACTAATCCCTCCGTACAATCTGTTCTTCCGAAAGCCCGGGAGCGTGAAAACGCCCCGGGCTTTTTGTTTTTTTGCGCTACGGCGCTGTGCGGCTTGACCGCACCCTGTTCTTTAACAATTTGGGATTTGCCTTGGCGTAGCGTATTGCTGCGCCGGGGAATTGAACGATGTCGCGTTGTCATCGTAACGGCCAAGAATCGTAAGTAGCAGAGGCGATTCGGATCGGCGGCGAATGGAGGGGCCAGTCGATCAACCTGCTTGCTTAGCTCATTTGGCAGAGCGCCGTCTTGATAAGGCGGAGGCGCCTGGTTCGATCCCAGGAGCAAGTACCAGTTTCAGGGAGCCTAGTGTCGCGAACCGGAAATAACGCAACATGAAACAGCGTCTTTTTTCGCCACGCGTCGTTGCAATCCCTTGCCGTATACCCCATACGGCCGCGGGATTGCGCCTAGCGTGACAAAAAAATCCATCTGTTTCCTTTGTTTCGTTATTTTCGGTTCGCGACACTAGCCGAGTGATTAGGCACCGGACTTTTAATCCGGCCCAGAGCGGGTTCGAATCCCCTGGCTCCCACCAGTTTTTCCGGTGTAAATCAGCGGTAGAACACCTCCCTGTAACGGAGGATGTCCGTGGTTCGATCCCACGCGCCGGAGCCAGTGTTTTTGCGCGTGTGGCGGAATTGGCAGACGCGCCGGTTTCAGAAGCCGGTGTCCTCCGTGACTTGTGAGTTCGACTCTCACCGCGCGCACCATTTGCCGCTGTAGCTGATCAAGTGAAAGCGTCCGTTTGAAGCGCGGAATAGCCTGGAGCGTTACCATGCGGCGGCACCAGTTTGTACTGGGCATAGCTCAGCCTGTGTAGAGCGCCTGCCTTGGGAGCAGGAGGCCGAAGGTTCAAATCCTTCTGCCCAGACCAGTTTGTTCAGGGGTCGTCTAACAGTTTGTTGAAAAGCTACTGCGCTCGGCATTTTGGGGCCGGGCGGTGCTCGAAATCCTCATGTATTTCCATATACATTCCGGTTTCTGCGCTCCGTCCGACCCCAAACCGCCTTCGCTCGCGACGCTTTTCAACAAACTGCTAATCGGTAGGGCGCGAGGCTTTGGACCTCGAAATTTTGGTTCGAGCCCAAGCCCCTGAGCCCGTTTCATGTTGGCCATAGCTTAGCTGGCAAAGCGCCGGAATGTGAGTCCGGTAGAGGTCGGTTCAAATCCGACTGGTCAACCCAGTTTCTCTTCGTAGCTCAGTGAACAGAGCGCCGCGTTACGACCGCGGAGGTCGGGAGTTCGAGTCTCCCAAGAGAATCGAATAGCAGAGGCCATTATCCCTGCCGGCATCAACTCTGCATCTGCATGCAGCACTTGCTTGGCAGTGCTGAATATTTATCAACCGGGCCTCGTGCCCATTGTGAAAGGAGGTCGAAATGAATTGGCAGATTCTTGCCCTGGATATCAGCGGCGCTCCGCGCAAATGGGTGAGCGCCGAGACCGCTGTGGGCTACTACGCCCGCGAGCTGGTCGCCTACGAGTTCGGCAAGGTGGAGCGCGTGTATCGCGGCGGCTGGCAGCGTGATGGCCAGCGCTCGCGCATCGCATTGCGCAATATCCTCGCCGTGCGTGGCTCGGGCTTTATCGCGCACGATATCGCGCCCACGCTCACCAGCGATAAGCTGTTTGCGCGTGATCGCTTTGTTTGCGCCTATTGCGGCGAGCAATATCGCGCGCAGCATTTGTCGCGCGACCACGTGACGCCGGCGGCGCGCGGCGGCAAAGATACCTGGATGAATTTGGTGACGGCTTGTCGCGCCTGCAATTCGCGCAAGGGCAGCCGTACGCCAGAAGAATCCAAGATGCCGTTGCGCTACCTGCCCTATGTGCCTTCGCGCTGGGAGGGTTTCATTCTGGCCAACCGTCATATTTTGGCGGACCAGATGGAATATCTGCTGGCGAAGGTGCCGGCGCATAGCCGCTTGCACGCGTAACAGCAGCATCGCAGCGCGACTTTCTTCTCCCTCTCCCGCTTGCGGGAGAGGGCCGGGGAGAGGGCAACAACACGGCCCCTTCGGGGCCAAATCGAATTCATTGTGGAAGATGCAGCAACGGAGCGGGCTCTTGAGTCCCGCCTGGTGCGGCTGTGCTGCGAATTGCAGAGCCGTATGCCGCCGCATTGAAAGCAATGGGTACTTTGGTGAAACAGCTCTCGGAAGAGCGCGGCGGCTTGGGCCGCCGAGGTCGCGGGTTCGACTCCCCGGTTCACCACCACTCCATAGCTCAGTTGGGTAGAGCAGTCGACTTGAAATCGATCTGTCGCGGGTTCGATTCCCGTTGGAAACGCTTCGTCCAGCGTTATGGACTTTTACTGCAACACCGAGGACCGCCGGTCCTGTTCAGAACAGCGAACAGGACACCACCCAGCCAACTTGTGCTCCGCTTCGCGTCGGATTGCGAACCGGTACCCCTGCAAGGCAGCCAGGATGCGCGCACGCAACACGCCGCATCCCACGCTGCTACGCAGGCGTCCGACTTCCCGATCCAATGCCGGCGTTGGCCCGTTGGCTGGGTGGTGGTGGAACTCACTTTTCAATAAGAAGGAGAAATCATGTTTCGGAAAATTTTCGTTAAAAAAGACGAACGCACTTTGCTGTTCCGCAAAGGCGATTTCGTCGAATTGCTGGCGCCGGGCGAGCATTATCGCTTCGACCCGTTCAAACAGTTGACGATGGAGCGCTTTGCGTTGGCGCAGACGCGCTTCGAGCACCGCTTGGCCAGCTATCTGGTGCGCGCCGAGCCGGAACTGGTGGCACAGCACTTCCATGTGATCGAGCTTGGCCCGTCCGAGCTGGCGCTGCGCTATGAGAATGGCGTGCTGGTGGAGTTGATCGCGCCGAACACCCGCGCTTTGTACTGGAAGGGTTATATCGAGATCCGCGTCGAGCGTATCGATATCGCCGAACAGTTCGAGGTGGCGTCCAATGTGTCGCGCTTGCTGGCGAACGCGGGACGTAACGCGGGCAAGATCGCTGGTCTTGAGGGTGTATTCGCGCTGCAAGTGCCGGCCTACCATGTTGGCGTGCTATTCGTGGACGGTAAGGTGGATCACCTGCTGGAACCGGGTGCGCATGCCTTCTACCGCTTCAACCGCGAACTGCGCGCGGAGCTGGTGGATCTGCGTCTGCAAGCGTTGGAAGTCAGCGGTCAGGAAATTTTGACCAAAGACAAAGTGGCGCTGCGCATCAACCTGGGCGCGGGTTATCGCGTGACCGATGTACTGGTCGCGTTCTCCAAGCAGGCCAAGCCGGCAGAGTTTCTGTACAAGGAACTGCAATTCGGTTTGCGTGCTGCGATCGGTACCCGCACGCTCGACGAGCTGCTCGAGAACAAGAGCGTGATCGACGAGGTGGTGTCCGCGCATGTGCGCCGTGCCATCGCTGGTTATGGTCTGGCCCTGGATTCGATTGGTGTGAAAGACCTGATCCTGCCGGGTGAAATGAAGACCATCCTGGCCAAGGTGGTGGAAGCGGAGAAATCCGCGCAAGCGAACGTGATCCGTCGTCGTGAAGAAACTGCGGCGACGCGCTCGTTGCTGAACACCGCCAAGGTGATGGAAGACAACCCGGTGGCGCTGCGCTTGAAGGAACTGGAGACGCTGGAACGGGTGACCGAGAAGATCGATAAGATCTCTGTGTTCGGTGGCCTGGAAGGCGTGTTGAAGGACCTGGTGCGCATCGTACCGTGAGCAACAACCGGTTGCCCCCTGCCGGAAATCAGGGGGCTTTTTTATTTGTCAGAGGCTGGGTCTACCGCGATCTTCATTCGCCACAGAGGTGCTGAATACAATTTACCCGGTGGTTTCTACCCACACCTGCCCATCAACCACACTCTCCGGGTAGGTGCGAATCGGGCAATCCGTCAAATTAAAGAGATCTTTAATTGTTGTGATTTACATTAAAGATTTCTTTAATTTCCGCTGTTAAATTGATAGCGACTGTCATTTGCAAAATGCCTTATCCGCTCAACGCCGGGTAATCAATATATCCCTCCGGCCCGGGCGTATAGAACGTGTCCGCGTCTGGCGTATTCAGCGCTGCGCCGCTCTGCCAGCGCGCAACCAGGTCCGGGTTGGCCAGAAACGCTTTCCCCACCGCGATCAGGTCGCATTTGCCAGCCAGCAGGTCGCGCTCGGCGCGCGCGGCGTCGTAGCCGCCGGAGAGGATGAGCTTGCCTTTAAACTCCTTGCGGAACATTTGTTTGATGGCGTCGGGCACTACTGGCGCGCCTTGCGCTGAGTGGTCGACCAGGTGAATGTAGACCAGGCCGTGCGCATTGAGCTGTTGCGCCAGATAGGTGTAGTCGGCGGCCATGGCGTCGTACAGCGGCATGTCGTTGAACACGCCGTAGGGTGAGAGGCGGATGCCGACTTTGTCTTTGCCGATGGCTTGGATGACGGCGTCGGCGACTTCGAGCACGAAGCGCGCGCGGCCTTCGATGGCACCGCCATAACGGTCGCTGCGCTGGTTCGAATTGGGGCGGATGAATTGTTCCAGCAGGTAGCCGTTGGCGCTGTGCAATTCGATGCCATCGAAGCCGGCGGCCACGGCGTTCTTCGCGGCTTGGGCGTATTCTGCGATGGCGGTTTTGATGTCGGCTTCGGTCATGGCTTGCGGCGTGGGGTGTTGTTTCATTCCCTCGGCATCGGTGTACATCTCACCCGCCGCGACCACGGCCGACGGCGCCAGGATGCGCGCGCCCGCCGGCAGGTTGAGCGGATGGCCGATGCGCCCGCAGTGCATCAGCTGCATGAACAGCTTCGCGCCCTTGGGGTGCACCGCATCGGTCACCAGTTTCCAGCCCGCGATCTGTTCCGCAGAAAAGATGCCCGGTATGCGCGCATAGCCCAAGCCATTCGGCGAGGGCGAGGTGCCCTCAGAGATGATCAGCCCGGCGCCTCCGCGCTGCGCGTAATACGCCGCCATGAGCGCGTTCGGAATATTGCCGATGGCGCGGCAGCGCGTCAGCGGCGCCATGACCAGATGATTTTGCAGCGTGAGCGTGCCCAGGGTGGCGGGGGAGAACAGCTGTGACATGGTGGGCCTTTCCAGAAGGGGAATGCGGAGTTTAGGTGTTTAAAAAGACAGTACGAAAAGCGCTGCAAACTTTGGTAGTGAATATGCATGGTAGTAAATTCCCTGGAGCCATGTTGATCCTCACCCACTGCCGACGAGACATCAACGACAGCGCCGACAGTTCCAACAACAAGGCTTTGGGTGCGCCTAAATCCAGGTTAAATCCGAAATTCAATCAAATAATTAGCGCAGCTTCGGCACATGGCATGGCGCTTGCAAAAGATAAGGGAAACCCCCTTATTTTGGATGCGCAAAGTGCGGCACTATCAACTGACCCAAAACCTGGCCCTGACCATCAAACCCTGTCGTCCCGTGTTTAAGTGGTTCGCGGGCAAAACCAACCGGGTCGCGCTGTATAGCCTGAGCCTGTGCGGCTGGGAGTTGGATCTCTACATTGCGCGCAATTGGGATTACCCGGCTGGGGATGACGTGTCGGAAGATATGGAAGACAACAGGGTATCGACAGGGCCTTCTGATCGTCGAACAGACCATTAACCCAGGCTAGTGGGACTTTGTTCAGGCCGTGTATGAAAGAGCCGCTGCAGCGCTAGTGCACGGTCGCGCCGCAACAATGTTTGTATTTCTTGCCGCTGCCGCAGGGGCAGGGATCGTTGCGGCCGATCTTGATGCTGCGCGCCGGTTCGGGTGCTGGGCGGCGCTGCAAGACTGTGGCAATGCTCAGCCCCATCAACGCGTATTGGTGCAGGGCCTCGGGAAAGATTTCCAACATTTGTGCGGCGAATGCTTCCAGCGACTTTTCCGTTGCTTGGAATTCTCGATGGTAATCCTCTGCCAGTTGGCGGCTGGCGAAGAAGGTGAGCACCATCACGCAGGAGGCCAGGTCCTCGCTCAGGTCTTCGGGCGTATAGGCATCCCACAATTCAATTAGGTAGTCGTGGCCCGCGCCGAAGCCGCGCGCCCATTGGCTGATCGGTGCGTCGGGTTCGAGGTTGCTCGGTATCGCCCGATTGGCTTCGCACTGCGGCGGCAGCGCGGGTTGTTTGTCTTGCACGCCTTGGTTGATGTGGTTGTAGAGCGCCATGATCGCCGCGAGGATTTGCTGTGCTTCTTCGAAATTTTGATAGCCCGCTTCTTTGTCATTGAACACCAGCGGCAGCCAGTCGGAGGGCGGCACCATTTCCGGCGAGCAGCAGATGGCGAACAAAAATCCGGCCAGTTCGGCATAGCTGAACGTGCCGGCCGGACGCTCGGGCGCGGCGAGAAAGCGGCGCAGTTGCTCGACATGGGCGGTGTTGAATGGGGTGGGGGAGATCATTGTGTGCCTCGCTTACTCCGCCATGCGGCAAACTCCAGCGGACTCAGCCCAAAACGTACGGCGTTGCCCTGGTGCAATGTCTTGAATTCATCCAGCACTAACGCCACAAAGCGCGGTCGGTCGGCTTTCACCACTGCGGCAGGCATGACGGAACGGATCGTTTTTTCGTTGATGGCTTTGCCGCTGCGCACGATGGCGCACACGACTGCGGCAAGCTCCTTGCGGTAGCGCAGGCGAAAGGTGTCCGGCGGAACGAGCTGCTGCGCCACGGCGACATACTGCTGGCAAGAACGCTCATAAGCCCAGACAAATACGTCGCGCAACAGCTCGACACGGTTCAGTTCATAGACGCCGAGCACGCCATCTACATAGGCTTGCTGCGGCACATCGATGAAGGAGAGCGGAGACAGGTTGTGTCGGATGAGCGGAATGTTGGCGGCGAGGCGCGAGACGCGCTTGTTCACGTCCTCGAAGGGTTGCAAGTAAGGTAGGTGCACCATGAGGAAGAAAGCCTGTTCGAAGGGATCGCGGATTTCCGCCGCCATGGCGAGTACGATGCCGAACAATTCTTCTACCCGCTGCGGCATGGCGACGGGCAGGAACACGCTGCCGCCGATATCCACCGCCCGGCTGCGCAGGCGGCCGCAGCTGAGCGGGTCGGGCATCAGGCCATCGGACAAGAGCGCGTGCAGGGCGATGATAGTTTCCGGCGTGACTACCGCGTGCTCGGGGTCGTTCACCAGGTATTCGATGGCGGCCTTGTGGTTAAGGATCATCTGGGTTTCCAGTGCATCCTTGCCTTCCGCCGCCTGGCCGAATTCGATCAGGCGCGCGGTGTCGAGTCGGCTGTAGGTGTTGCCTTCCAGCCGGGACGATGCCCAGGAAAGATCGATCAGCAGGCGATTGAGAATGTCGCGGGCAAAAGTGCCCGCCGCTGCCGGCGCTGCCGAGGAGCGGCCCAACTTGTGCAATTGGACGCGCAGAGACTCCGCTAGATAGGCGGTGTCATTGGGATGGTATTGCTCCAGGAATGCAACTTGGTAGCCCACCGGGTGGCGCTGCTGGCGGGCTTGGCGCACGTAGGCTTTGATCTCTTCGCTTGCGGGCGAGGTGGGGATATAAATTTCCGCAGTTGCCGTCATCGCATCTTCGCCGGATTCGGTTGCGGCCATCGCCCCGATAATTGGAACCAGCAGATACTTGGTCGCCCGCCCTTCCCCCTCGGCACGGATGCGCCCCTGATCGATTAGTGCAGCCACACGACGTTGCAAGGTACGACGCGGTATTGAGCCAAACGCCTGTGAAAGCGCATCCGTACCGACACCTTCGGGGTACTCGGCGATCAGTTCGACAATCCGATCCAGTTCTTGCGATGCAATGACTTTGGGCATGTCATCCTGCTTGTTGTGGCGCGAAAGCATAGTATCGCGCCACTTTATATGGCGCGCAACGGGTTTTCGCGCCATATAAAATGGCGCGCAAGAGGATCAATACGCGCATCTATTGCTTCACCCTCATCCCCACGCCGCCACAAACTCCGCGCCGGATACCGGATAGCCGTACAAAAACCCCTGGCCCTGGTCGCAACCCTCGGCACGCAGGAACGCCGCTTGCTGCTCGGTTTCCACGCCTTCGGCGATGACGGTGAGCTGCATGCTGCTGCCGAGGGCGATGACGGCGCGGGCGATGGCGGCGTCGTTGCTGTCTTGCGGGATGCCTTGTACGAAGGAGCGGTCGATCTTGAGCTTGTGCACCGGCAGGCGCTTGAGGTGGCTCAGGCTGGAGTAGCCGGTGCCGAAGTCGTCGATCGCCAGTTGCACGCCCATGTCCTTGAGCTGGTCGAGCATGCCGATGGCTTCGTCGGCCTGGCGCATGATGAAGCTCTCGGTGATTTCCAATTCCAGCCAGCCGGGCTGGACGCCGGTTTCGCGCAGCACGTGCTGTACCAGGCCGACGATCATTTCCTTTTGCAGTTGGTGGCCGGATAGGTTGATCGCCATGCGCGGCAGCAGGAAGCCTTGCTCGCGCCATTGGCGCATCTGCTCGCAGGCGCTGAACAGCACCCACTCGCCGATGGGGCGGATCAGTCCGCTTTCTTCCGCCAGATGGATGAAGCGGCCCGGCAGCACCAGGCCCATTTCCGGATGCTGCCAGCGGATCAGGGCTTCGGCACCGACCAACGCGCCGCTGTGCAGATCGATCTGCGCTTGATAGTGCAGCAGCAGCTCGTCGCGCTCCAGCGCGCGGCGCAGCGCGGTCTCCAGCGCCAGGCGCTTGATGGCGCTGGTGGTCAGCTCCTGGGTGTAGAACTGGTAGTTGTTGCGCCCTTGTTCCTTGGCGCGATACATGGCGGTGTCGGCGTTGCGCACCAGGGTGGCACCGTTCTCGCCATCGCCCGGGAATAGGCTGATACCGATGCTGGCCGACAGGAACAGCTCGTGGCCATCCACGCTGAACGGTTTGTCGAAGGCGCGCAGCACTTTTTGCGCGACAGTGGCTGCCTCTGCACTGTCATACAGTTGTTCGAGCAACAGCACGAACTCATCGCCACCCAGCCGCCCCAAGGTATCTTCTTCGCGCACCAGGCCCTTGATGCGCTGCGCCACGGCTTGCAGCAGCTTGTCGCCGGTGGCGTGACCCAAGGTGTCGTTGACGTTCTTGAAACGGTCGAGGTCGATGAACAGCACGGCGATCTTGCGTTCCTCGCGCCGCGCCAGCTCCAGTGCGTGGCCTAGGCGGTCGAGGAAAAACAGGCGGTTGGGCAGTTGCGTCAGCGGGTCGTGGTGCGCCAGTTGGTACAGCGCTTCGCGCGATTTGCGGATGGCGGAGACGTCGCGGAAAAAAGCCTGGATCAGCGCTTCATCCGGCATTGGACGGTTGGCGTGCACTTCCACCGGCACGCGCACGCCATCCGCGCGCAGCACGGTGGTCTCGAAGTGGCTGGCGCCGTCTGCCACGCCGGCCGAACCAGCGGCCCCAAGGCGTTGCAGCTCCAGCAGGCCACTGTCGATGAATTCGGCGAGATTGCGCCCGCGCAAATCATCCGACAGCCCCAGTAGTTCGGTTGCGGCGGCATTTGCTTCGCGCACGCGCAAATCCGCGTCGAGCAGAAAAATCGCGTCCGGCGCCAGCTGGTTCAGGCGCTGGTAGCGTTGTTCGGCGCGCGCGCGGCGCTCTTGCTGCATCCGCGAATGCACCGCCAGCGCCGCCTCGCGCGCAAAACTTTCGATCAGTAAGATATCGCGTTCGCTGTAGTCGCGCGCACGCTGCTGGTTAATGCTCATCAGCACCCCGATCACCCGGCCTTCCATCCGCAGCGGGGCGCCCAGTGCAGAGCGGGCGCCAAAGTGCGTCACCGCTCTCTGGCTGACGCGCGGGTCCTTGCGGCAGTCGCCGATGGCGACGGTCTCGCCTTGGTTGAAGATCATCACGGTCATTGATGTCTCGTGTAGCGCCAGGCGGTAATGCCCGGCCGGATTGTAGGCGGCGCCGGTTTGCGCCACGCTGACCAACTGCTTGCGTTCGACATCGTGCAGGATCAGGAAAATCATGTCGCCGCCCAGCGCGCTTTGGCAGGTGTCAAGGATCATCGTCACCACTTCCTCCGGGTTGGCGCTGCTGCTGGAAAAGCGCAGGATGCGGTTGTTGATCTCCAGCATCTCGTTGTGTACTTGGATGTCTCCCAGCAGCTTGCGAAAATCTTCCGCCAGCACGCCCAGTTCATCGGTCGATTGCGAGGCCAGGTGGCTGAGGTCCAGATCCGCGGGGGAGGCGTGCAGGCCGATCACATCTTGCAGCGGGCGCAGCGATTGGCCGAAGCTGTGCACGAAAATCAGGCTGCCGGCGATCGCCAACATTTCGAGCAACAGCCACACGCCAAAGGTTTCGGCGGTGAAATAACCGGTGCGTGTCCAGTAGTACTGCACCAACATGGTATCGACCAACAGCGGCACCAGCGCGCCGATCAGGAACACCTTGAGCTTGATGGTGACGTGCGGCTTGTCCAGGGCCACGCCGCGCAGCACTTGCCCGAACAAGTCCAGCACCAGGAAAAAGATCGGCAGGCCGACGATGATGGAAACGATCAGCGCCACCAGATGGATGCGAAACCAATCCAGCGCCTGCGGCTCGAAGCCGGCGTAAAACATGGCGCTGCCGATCACCGAGCTCGGCGCCACCAGCAGATAGACCATGAAAACCGCCCAATAGTCGAACGGGAAGCGGCGAATGCGCCGCAGCGCGGCTTGCCTGTGCGCGGAGTTGCGCTGGTGCAGGAAGTCGCAGATCGGCTGGGCAAAACGCCCGAAGAACCACAGCGCAAAAGCCAGGCTGCCCAAAATAAACAGCGGCTCCAGCGGCGTCGTCAAGATCACCCGCATCTGCGCCGGGGTGAACATGCCGATGTAGATCAGCAGCCCGAGCCCGACCACCGGCGGCAGCGTCCAGGTGAGGACGATCAGCAAACGGAAGCGCTTGAGGAATGAATCGGCCGTCATGAATACTGGGTCTCGAAAATTGGCGTCTAGCGCTACACGGGCAGGACAAATGTCGCCATCATATCAGCGTCGATGGCCTTGATGGCCGATTTTCATGGGGGATGGGAACGACCGGTCTTCCACTCGGAAACAAGCGCGGCACCTATCTGTGCTGTAATGGAACTCTCAACCACCCAGTTGGACTAAAATTTTGATTGCGTAAGCCGTAACTTATCTTAGGCTGATGCATAGGCCAGATCATCACTACGAGGCAGCACGAAAAATGCGCTTTCCCATCGACCCACCGCCGCCGATAGGCGTCATCGACGACCCGTATGAAATCCGCGGGACCGATGGCATTCGCCGGGTGCGCGCGATCAACGCCGAGACTTTGCCGCAGACCGAATTGCCGCGCCATCAGGTGGTCGAGCCAGTAGAACGTCGTGAAGCCGACCAAGAGACGCGCAGCGGCGCCGATCGGCGTCAGGGCGATCGCCGCAAGTACACGCAAAAAGTGCTGGTCGATACCCGCTTGGGGCGCGATCGGCGCAACACCCGGCGCCGCCCGGACGATCCGCCGCCGCCCAGCATCGACGAAAAAGCCTAGCTGTATCCCTTCAACGCTTCCCGCAACTGATCCTGCACGCGCTCGCGCAGTTTCTGCGGACCGAGCACTTCCACCTCCGAGCCATGGCGCAGGATATCCATCACCAGCTCGCGGTCGTCGGAATAGGGGATTTCCAAGAGATAACTGCCGTCGGGCAATAATTTGCTTTTTTGCCGCGGGTGCCATTGCTCGTAGGCCACCCAGCGCGCGCGTTGCGCGCTGAATTTGAGCTTGGCCCATTGCACCTTCTTGCCGGAAAAGATGCCGTAGCCGGCGCCCAGCACTTCATCCAGGGTTTTTTCCGAGAGATTCTTGGCTGGGGCTTCGACGATCTCGGCGTTGAGAATGGCGTCCACGGCGAAGCTGCGCAGCTCGCGCCGCAGATGGCACCAAGCGTCGAGATACCAATTGTCGCGGTAGTGCACCAGGCGCTGCGGCGAGATTTCGCGCTCGCTGGTCTGGTTGCTGCCGCGCGCGCGGTAGGTGATGAACAGCCGCTTGCGCCGCAGCAGCGCGGTGCCGACTTGCTCGAAGTGGTGCAACTGCATATGCCGCGCGCCGATACCGACGATGCGCACGCGGCGGCGCACTTCCTCCACGGTGTTGTCGGCGGTGCCGAGCAGGGCGTTGAGCCGCGCCATCAGCGGCTGGATGTGCGGCCCGAGCAAGCCGCCCTGGTCGAGCGTGGCCAGCAGATGCTGCATGGTGAGTAGGGCGTGGATTTCCGAAGCGTTGAACCACAGGCCGGGCAGCTCGAATTGGCTGCCGGCCGGAGCCTCGCTTTTCTCGTAGCGGTAGCCGCCGGCGGCGCGATCCCACAGGATGGGTGCGTTGAGCCGAGTGCGCAGATATTCGATGTCGCGCTTGAGAGTGGCGGGCGAGACTTCCAGTGCTTCAAGGAAGGTTTGGAACGGGACGACGCGGCGCTCGGTGATGAGCTGGTCGATTTTGTAGAAGCGTTCGGTGCGATCCAATGAATGGTTCCTTATTTTTTGCCCTCTCCCCTGCCCCCTCTCCCGCAGGCGGGAGAGGGGAAAGAAAAAAGGTGCCGAGCTCTTTAGCTTTTCTCCCCTCGCCCACTTGTGGGAGAGGGGGCGGGGGAGAGGGCAACAATCCTTATTTGCTCCAACACGTTTTCAAGTTCTTGCATCACTTCATTATTCCAAAAGCGCAGCACCGTATAACCCTGAGCGCGCAACCAGGTGTCGCGCTCTTGATCGTATACATGCGACTCCGCATGCTGGTCACCATCCAACTCGATAATCAGCCGCTGCTCCAGGCAAACGAAATCCACAATATAGCGCCCGATCGGTTTTTGGCGCTTAAATTTCATTTCCATGAAGCGATGCGCGCGCAGGTGGTACCACAGCCGTTGTTCGGCATCGGTTTGATGGGTGCGCAGGTGTTTGGCGTTGTTTAGCATGGTGCTTGATTTGTTCTCCCCCTCTCCCTGTCCCTCTCCCCGCTGGGGCGAGGGTACCTTCTAATGTATCCCTAGGTTTTATTCCCTCGCCCCAGCGGGGAGAGGGACAGGGAGAGGGGGAAATCCCACTTCATCGGCCGTAAGCCTACCAAAAACACAGGCTCACGTCATGAGCTACCACCCCCCGTATCCTGGCCAAACACTAACCAGGAGACAACCCATGAAACTCGACAAAATCAGCACTTTGGCCCTGTCCCGCATGAAGCAGCGCGGGATTTCGCTCGCCACCCTGCGCTATCTGCTGGCGCACGGCCGGGTGGAGAAAAAATGCGACGGCGCGCGCTTGGTGTATCTGGATAACGACGCCTACGGCAGCGGCCGCAAGCTGTATGCCTTGCTGGATGCGGCGGGCGAGGTAATCACGGTGGAGCGGCGGGTGCGGCGCGAGCATGCGCATGGCGCCAACCAGGCGGCGGCCTGATGGGAGCAATCGATTCCTGCCTCGAACCGGCTGCCGTGTACGACTTCTACGATGGCTTGGCGGCCTTGTTGCGGATTTGCGATGTGCTCGATCGCTATTCGACATCACCGCTTTCGGCCTGGCTGCCGCGCGCGCAAGGCTATCTGCATGTGGCCTTGAAGCACTTGCCGGAGATCGGCGGCGAAGATTACGCGCAGCCCGGCCTGGCGCAACAATGGCGCGCGGCCAATCTGCTAGCCTGCGCGGCGCCGATCAGTGCGCGCTGGCTGCAACAGCAGCTGGCCGAGGAATGCGCCGTGCTCGCGGCGCACCAGGGTTTTTACTTGGTGTGCGCGGCCTTGCCCGAGGTCGCGGCGGCGGTGCTGGATTTGGCGCGGCGGCGCGCGGGCCGGCTCGGTTTGTTCTGGGCTTGAGTCGCAATCAAGGCACGCTTGTCGGCGGCGCGCAGTTGTTTGATCGCATGTTCGCGCCTGAGCGCGGCGCTGCGATCATCCGCGCGCTCTTGATATAACAGCAGCACCGGCAGACGGCCGCGCGTGTATTTCGCGCCCTTGCCGGCGTTGTGCGTGGCCAGGCGCGCGCCGACATCGGTGGCTACGCCGGTATACAGCGTGTCGTCCGCGCACTGCAAAATATAGACGTACCAAGCATTGTCTTTCATGGGGTTGGTGTAAAGTGTGATGGTTTTTGCCGACTACGCTAGTGTACAACCACCCCCTGAGGAGAACCCGAATGAAATCACTTTTGTTAGGCATGATCATGGCGCTTGTTTCCAACCAGAGCTGGGCCGGCGATTCCGGTTTGGTGACCAGTAAAAGCAAGTTCGGTTTTGCCGAAACCCAGCAGCGCCTGGAAGCGGCGATCAAGGCCAAGGGCCTGACGCTGTTCGCCAAGGTCGATCACGGCGACAACGCCGCGCAGGCCGATTTGAAAATGCATCCCGCCATCGTCACCCTGTTCGGCGGCGCCAAGGGCGGCACGCCGTTCATGCTGGCCTCGCCCAGCGCGGGCATCGACCTGCCGATGAAAGCCCTGGTGTGGGAAGACGCGTCGAAGCAGGTGTTTGTCAGCTACAACAGCCTGGATTATCTGAAGGCGCGGCACAATATTTCCGGGCTGGATGAACTGAGCGGCAAGCTGAACGGATTGCTGGCGGCGATTGCGAAAGCGGCGACGGAATAACAATGTTTTTGCGCAGCTTCTAAGCGGGCGCTCCGTAGCGCCGGCTTCCAGCCGGCAATAACCGCAGTCAACTGAGAGCCGGCCTACTCCGCCAACAAACCCTGCCGCGCAAACGTCCACAGCATTTGCACGCAGGCGCTTCCCAGCAGAGTGGGATCGATAGGCTGCTCTTCCTGCTCCAGCGCATCGGCCATCAATGCGACGAGTTGCTGCAGGTTGCGTGTGCCATCCAAATGCCTCAATAAAGTGGCGCCGAGCGCATCGAGCTCGACCGCCGTGTGGCGCGCCGAGGCGACGATGCGGCCGCGCGCGGCCTGGGCGCGCGCTAAAGCGTGAGCGCATGGCCGTTCCGGCAGCGCTGCGATGCTGTGCCCCGGTTCCTGGCTCGGGCGCACGGCTTGATAGGCCAGCAGGCTGAACAGCTCGGTGCGATACGCTTGCAAGGCCGCGTCATCCACGCTGCCGCCATGTTCCGCTACCAGCGCCGCCGCTTGCTGTTGCAGCGTGTGCCAGTCCAGCGCTTGCGGATAGTGCAGGGCGAGCAACATCAGCGCTGCCTTGCTGAGCGGCTGCGTTACGCTGTAGCGATTGCCGGCGGCGTTACTGAAATCCTGGGGCGCGGTGCTGGCAAGATCGATTTCTTCCGTGGAGCTTAAGTCGGCGAAATAATACAGCGAGTCCAAAGCCGCCAGATCGGGTGTCGGGCGCACCGCCACCGTGTCGCGCACCAACAAGCTGCGGCGGAATTTACGCAGGCGCGCCAGGTCGAGCATTTGCTCTTGTTGCAGGCGCTCCGGGATGGCGGCAAAGGCTGCGGCGGCATCGGCGCCCAAGGTGTCGGGAAACATGGTCCAAGGCTCGGCATCGGCCAAATAGGCCAAGCCGGCCTGTGCGGCGCGCTGCATGAAAGTACCGAAGTGCAGCGGCTCGTTAATTTCTTCCAAGTATTCGTGATACACATAAGACGGCGCGGCGTGGCGCAGGTAGTCGATTTCCTTTAGCGCTAATTGTGCATCCAAACTGGTTTGCGCACGCAGGGCAGGTTCCATCAAATCGAACAAGGCATGCGCCTGCGCCAGCCGCTCCGAGGCGCGGCCGCCGGGGCTGCAAAAGGCGAGCAAGGCATCGCGCAGCAGGCCGCGCACATGCCAGCCGGGCAGGGTGTTGTAGCTGATATAGGCGATGCCCTGGGGCGCGAGATGGCGGCCGCAGATTTCCAGCAGCCGGTCCTGCACCGCACGCGGCACCCAGGAAAACACCCCATGCGCGATGATGTAATCGAACGCGCCCAGGTCGCTGACATCATCGGTGATGCTGCGGTGCAACACCTGCGTATTGTCCAGGCCCAACTCCGCGATCAGCGCGCTGGCTTCTTCGACATGGCCGCGCGCCAACTCCACGCCGACGCAGCGGCTGCCGGGAAAATACCAAGCCAGCGGCAACAGATTGCCGCCGCCGGCGCAGCCCAGCTCCAACACGCGGCAGGACGCCATCGGCGCCGCCTCCACGCCATACAGCCGCGCCAGCGCACGCAAATAATCCGGATGCGTATCCGGCAGCGGCAGGCTTTCGTAGGGCAGGTCGTCGTAGCTGTCTAGGGTGTCGGTCATGCGGCTGCGCGGGAAGCAATCCCAGGATTATCCGAATAAAGCGACTGCTAGTCGAGAAATCCATTCTGATAAACTGCTTTCATGCAGGAACAAGCCGCGAACGAACTGGAACAATTGCGCAGCGCGCTGGCGCAGAATGGCGCGGATTATGCGTTGCTATCACCTCTCCCGGACACACGGGTGCATACCCGCTTCATCGGCCGCTTCGAGAAGCGTGAAGTCGTATGGGATATGCGACTATTCACGCTGGCGCGGTATGAACAGAAACGTGGCAAAGTATCGGATGCCGCCCTGCGCGGCCTGATGCAGATCGCGCCGGTCTCCGAGAACGTTTACCAACTTGAAGTCGCGCTCAACGTGCCGCTGATCGACGAGCCCACACTGCAGAAAACCATCGTGATGATGCGCAACTACCGGCACCTCCATCTGGGTCTGCGCACCTGGGCCGATCCAAATCAATTGGGGTCAGAGTCGAATTAAATTGGCTCGGCAGCAACACATCCCAGCCAAGTGCCGATGACCGATGCCAAAAACGGTATGGGGATGATGTTGATCGGATGCGCCTTGCCGGCAAAGGTGAAGCCCTGGCCGTGCGGTATGCGGTAGGCCAGCTGCAAGGACTCCGACCACGGCACCAATTGATCGTCGTTGGCGGAGATCACCAGCGTGGGCACGCGGATGCCGCGCAAGTCGTCTTCGGTGAGCGCCGGTGTTTGCCCCAATTCGCAATACAGATCCGCCAGTCCGCTCACCAGGCGATCCCAGTTTTGCCCGGGGTGGCGTTGATCCATGATTTCTTTTTGTTGCTTGCGAATGCGCTCGACGCTCGACAGATGCGTGAATAAATTTACGGTGTGCGGGTCGAAGACAAACTTGGTGGCCAGGGTGCAAACGCCACGGATACGTTGCGGTGCGTGCTTGGCCAGGTAGAGCGCGACATAGCCGCCGAAGCTGTAGCCGAACAGGTAAGCGGACTCGACGCCGTTTTCATCCATTTGCGCCAAGATGTCGTGCGCCATGTCCTGCACCGTGAAGCGCTCCGGGATCGGCCGGCCGCCATGCCCGAGCAGATTGGGCAGGATCGGGTTGCAGGAATCGACCAGGCGTTCGGCGAATGGCAGGAGTTCTTGGGTAGAGCCGCGCGAACCGTGCAGCATGATGAGGGTGGGCAAGGCATGCATGGCGCAATGGTACTGCGCTGGGCTAAGGACAGCAAAGCTTGCGTGCTTGATCGCGGAAAAAAAGAAACCAGCAGCCAATGGGTCATGCTGACCGGGCTGCTGGTTAGAAGGCCCCTGTAGGATAGGGGCTGGGGACCAAATGAACCTGGGATGTACTACATTCGCCTGGCGCTTAAGCCGCCGGTGCAGTATCGATTCGCACGCGCCGCCGATGCACATGGATCATGCCGTTCGTGCGTAGTTTGGTAAAAGCGCGGCTCACGGTTTCCATCTGCAAACCCAGATAGTCGGCGATTTCCTCGCGCGACATGGGCAGGTCGAAATCGTCTGCGGCAATGCCGCGCGCGGCGAACTGTTGCGATAAGGTTTGCAAAAACGCCAGAAGTTTTTCCTCCGCCGGCAAGCTGCCCAGCATGAGCATGGCGTTCTGATTGCGCGTGATTTCACGGCTCATCAGGCGGTGCAAACTTTGTTGCAGCGAGGGAAAGGTGAAGCTCAGCGCCAGCAGCGACTGAAACGGCAATTCGCACACCATGCTGTCTTGCAGCGCCATGGCCTGGCTGTTATGGCGGCTATAGGCGCAGCCGTCCAGACCCAAAACATCGCCAGCCATGGCGAAGCCGACGATGCATGTTTGCCTTGCGTCATTGAGTACGGCGCTCTTGAAAAACCCCTCTTGTACAAAATACAGCGTGTCGAAGGGCTCGCCCATGCGATAAAGATAGGAACCGCGCGCTACGCGGCGGTGGGTGATGTTTTGCGCTAGATGCAACAAGATGTCCGCATCCAAATGCTGCGCAAAGCAATGCGTCTGCATCATGCACGCGCTACAGGCCGGCAGTGCGGGTGCGGCGGCGATGTTTCCAATGCGTTCCGGCATATTCATGAGTCAAGCCTCTGGTATTTTTCGTGCTGTTAAATCGCTTGTTTTCCCGGTCCCGGCTTGGCGCCCAAGCGCAGGAGGCGCGCCGCCAGTCCGCGTTGGCGGTGGAAATGGAAACCATTGCCGCCGCTGCTCTTGGCGCGATACATGGCGATATCCGCGAACTTGAGCAGCGTCTCCAAGCCCACGCTGTCGTCCGGATAGAGCGCAACGCCGATACTGGCCTGCGCGGGCAGCTCGTAGCCGTCCAAGTGAAAGGGTTGGTGCAAATCCTGGATGATCTTTTCCACGACGATCAAGGCGTCGTCCGGTACTGCGGTGTCGTGGAGAATGATGGCGAACTCATCGCCGCCGAGACGCGCCACGGTGTCCTCTTCGCGCACACAGTGTTTCAGGCGGCTGGCGACTGCGATCAGCAGCGCATCGCCCGCCGCATGGCCGCAGCGGTCATTCACCATCTTGAAATGATCCAGGTCCAGCAGCAGCAAACCGAAGCCGCTGTTGCGGCGCACGGCGTGCGTCGTCGCCTGGCGCAAGCGGTCCATGAACAGGTTGCGGTTGGGCAGGCCGGTCAGGGTGTCATGGTTGGCCAAGTGCTCCAGGCGCTGCATGACGCGCTCGCGGTCGCTGACATCGCGGCCGCTGAAAATATAGTGCGTGGCGCAGCCATCCCGGTCGATGAAGGGGCGCACGCTGCGCTCCTCGTGAAATGTCTGCCCATTCTTGTGGCGGTTGAGGAATACGTCGTGGAACGATTTGCCGGCGCGCAGCGTGCCCCACATCTGCGCGTACAGTTCGGGCGATTGATCCGCGCCGAGCAGGTCATGGCTGCGCCCCAGCACTTCTTCGCGGCGATAGCCGGTGAGTTGTTCGAAGGCGCGGTTCACGTAGGTTATCTCGCCGGCGGGATTGGTGATGGCCGCCATGTCGCTGCTGGTTTCCATGGCGCAAATCAATTTCTGCAAAGTTTGTTCCGGGGCACTCCGCTCAGGCGAGCGCAATTCCAACGCGACATACGGCTGGCCTGTCAATTCCATGCGCTTGAATCGAATTTCAATCGGGGTGTGGTGGGCTTGAAATGCTTGCCAATGATCGCCGTGCGCCCAAAAGCCGATATACGCCAAGTTATAGCCGCTGGTGTTTTGTTGCAGCGGCAGCGCGGGTATGAACTCTGCCACCGACTGGTCGATCAGCGTTTTGTCTTGGGCGCCGAGGAGGCGGGCTGCGTCCGGACTGCAAAAAACGATTTGACCGCGAACGTCGAGGATTAGAAAGGCGAATTCCGCCGGCGATTCCTGGGGCATACCCTGGGGCATATCAGCTCCTTGGGTTGCGTGCGATTCGGTCGCCTGATGCAAATGCCTAACGTCTTGATCGTTGCTCATGCGTAATCCAATCTCGGGAAGATATTTATCAGCCGCTAAAAAACGGGTCGAATTTTATTTTTATCGTGGCGAAATCTTAAGCTTAGGCCATGAAGGAAAAAATACTGATAATTGTCTATTTCAATACCGGAATTGAGTACGTGTAATTACGCAGTCAATTGAATTACAAAAGGGTTTTCAGCCCGGCAGGGAAGTCGGGGCGCAAGGGCGGAGCAAGGGTGTATCGCCGGTCAGGACGAGGTCAGCCCTTCGCGGATGGCGTATTTGGTCAACTCGGCTACGGAATGCAGGTCGAGCTTGCGCATGATGTTGCGGCGGTGCACGTCGACCGTGCTGGGCGCGATATGCAATTGGCTGCCGATTTCCGGCGAGGATTTGCCCTCCGCCAGCAAGGCCAGCACTTCGCGCTCGCGGCGCCCCAAGTGGGTCTTGCTCTGCGCCTTGGCCGAGCCGGCGCTGCGCATGGAATCGAGCAGCACGGCCGAGACTTCCGGGCACAAATAGGGGATGCCTTGCGCCGTGCTGCGGATGGCTTCCAGCAGCTTGTCGCTGGCGGCGGTCTTGGTGACATAACCCAGCGCGCCGGCGTTCATCATTTCGGTCACGAAGCGTTTGTCGGTGTAAGCGGTCAGCGCCAGTATCTTGGCCTTGGGGTTTTTGCGCAAAATGCGCCGGGTGGCTTCCGCGCCGCTGAGGATGGGCATCGCCGCATCCATCACGATCACATCCGGGTCGATGCGCGCGGCCAGGTCGAGCGCGGCCTGGCCGTCGCCGGCCTCGGCCACCACCACGATATCGCCGGCCTGTTCCAGCATCAGGCGCAAGGCATCGCGCAAGATGGCATGATCGTCGACTAACAGCACTCGAATTTTCATTTTTTCCTCACCGGTGTTCGTATAGCGACTGCCAACGGCGCGATCAGCGTGACCAGGGTGCCATCGCCCGGCACGCTTTCCAGCCGCATCTCGCCGCCAATATAACTTAGTCTTTCCTGCACGCTTAACAGGCCGAATCCTTGAATGGTGCCTTTCTTGGAGCGCTTGGCGCGGCTCGGGGAATGCAGGCCGATGCCTTCGTCCATCACCTGGATTACGATCTGCCTGCTCTGGCGCCGAATCGTGACTTTGGCGCCGCTGACCTTGGCGTGTTTTGCCACATTGATCAGCAACTCGCGCACCGCGCGAAACAGGATGGTGCTGACCGAGGTGTCGAGTTTTTTCTTGATGCCGTCATCCAGCACCTTGATCTGCAAATCGTACTGCCGCCGCATTTCATCCGCCAGCCATTCCACGGCCGGCACCAGACCCAGCTCGAACAGCACCGGCGGGCTCAATTGAAAGGTCAGGGAACGCACCGAGGCATGGGCATGATTCAGCAGGTCATCGACTTCCAGCAGCCGTTTTTTGATCTCCGCCACATGTTCCAGCTTGGTCAGCATGGTGAGCTTGATCTTGGCCGCCGCCAACACCTGGCCCAGGTCGTCGTGCAGGTCCTGCGCTAGGGCGCGCCGTTCGCGCTCTTCGGCCAGGGACAGCTCCACAGCCAGGGCGCGCAGTTGCGCCGTGCGCTCCAGCACGCGCTGCTCCAGGTTCTCGGCGTTGCGCTTGCTTTCGGTAATGTCGGCGAAGGTGATCGTAACGCCGTTGAGGTGACCGTCTTCAGTACGGCGGCAGGGCAAAATGCGCCGCAGGTACCAACGCCCGCTCGGAATTTTGACTTCTTTATCCACCGGCGTGAGTGTTTTCAGCACTTTCTTGGCGTCGCCGATCAAGCCGTCATTACACAAGGCGTCGGAGAAATCGCTGATCGGCCGACCCAGATCGTTGGCGGTGAAATTGAGTACGGCTTGCATTCCCGGCGTTAGCCATTTGATGTGCAGTTGGCGATCCAGGCACAGCGTGGCGATCGCACTGCTGGCGAGTAAATTCCTCAGCTCGCTATCCGCAGGCATAGTGGTAAAAAATTTCCGCAGCACTTCAAACCCGCCGGCGGAGGCGCCGATGCCGACTACGCAGGGCTCGGTTTGGACTCTTTGGGGTGTGCGGCCGCGCTTGGTTGGGGCCGCAGGCTTTGCCTTGGCTGCTTTTGTACTGCGCGGCTGTTTTGGCTGGGTCATGGGATAGCGTGGCTGAAAGCTGGTTTTCGTTAAAAACGTGCCCGACTGAATGGTTCAAGCCAGGTGCTTATCTTGCGCTTTCAATCCGCGATTAACAAATCCTTTTCCAGCCACGCCAATCCACGGCATCTCCTATGCTGGAAGCAGGCCCAGCCAATCGAAGCGCTCCATGCACATTCAAAGCCTCACCGCCGAGCAAGCGCTCGCCAGCTTGAAAACCCGCGCAGCCGGCCTCGACCAGGTTGAAATTTCGCGCCGGCTGGCAGAATTCGGCCCGAACCATGTCGAGGAAGTGGCCCGCGAGAATCTGCTGCTCAGCTTCGCGCGCGAGTTCACCCACTTCTTCGCCATCATCCTGTGGGTGGGCGCGGCGCTGGCGTTTCTCGCCGAGCAGTTCGATTCCGGCCAGGGCATGGCGCGGCTGGGTATCGCTATCGTCGGCGTCATCCTCATTAATGGCATCTTTTCCTTCTGGCAGGAATACAAGGCCGAGCGCGCGATCGCGGCGCTGCGCCAATTGCTGCCGCAGCAGGTGAAGGCCGTGCGCGTCGGCGAAGTGGTGCAGATTCCCGCCACCGAACTGGTTCCGGGCGACCTCGTGCTGTTGGAGGAAGGCGCTTTTGTCCCGGCCGACTGCCGCGTGATCGAGGCCTCCGGGCTGCGTGTCAACACGGCGACGGTTACCGGCGAATCGCGGCCCAAGGCGCGCAATGCCGACCCCAGCGTGGAGGAAAGCCCGCTGTT
>Ga0113563_10000218_pt1 | contig 24930 bp, 20 predicted proteins | sample Mud3Dept3metaG_FD_80117 | JGI IMG/M metagenome (GOLD analysis project Ga0113563, IMG submission 80117) | Freshwater wetland microbial communities from Ohio, USA, analyzing the effect of biotic and abiotic controls - Mud 3 Core 4 Depth 3... | ecosystem: Environmental > Aquatic > Freshwater >... | reverse complement strand
TCGGCTGCGGATTGATCGCAGATTTTACCGGGGCGATTGCTGCGATTTTGGTGGTATATCTGTTCTTCGGATAGGAGGGCAATTCCCATCCCTGTAGTGGCTAAAGGTAGGTTATAAAAGAAAACACACACAAAGATAAACTACATTTAATGAGAAAATCCCCGTTTCTGACCCTAATATTAATAATTCTTATTGCATGCACAAATGAACCTGGTGTAAATAAGACTATTAACAGTTCTCAAATGCATCAAAACATAGACTCAACCGACATGACAAACAATTTCTACGATAATACAGAGACATGTTCTCTTACTGTTAAAGAATTAACAATCGACGGGGAGATTGCCAACCCCGGGAAAGCAGATTTTACAGGATTGCAGAAACGGTCTGTTATTGTCAAGGAAACCCTCCTTGATAGCGTCGGAAACAACAGGTTCACAGGCGCTTTCAGATATGATGGCTATTCCCTGTTCGATATTCTTGAGAAACGGATAATCAAAAAAACAAATGCAGAAGAGTACAATTCAATTATCGATCTCTATGTTGAAGTTGAGAATGATGAGGGAACCAAAGTTGTTATAAGCTGGGGAGAGATATACTATCCTAATAACCTTCACAGGATTATTATTGCGACAGATGTCTCCAGGATTGTTCCTTCAAGGACGAATGACATGTGGGAGCTTCCTGAAAAAAGCAAGCTTGTGGCAGCTTCTGACCTTATAACTGAAAGAAATATTCCGGATCCGGTGAGGATAACAGTTAAATCATTTCCAAAATCCTTTAAGATGAACAGGGGAATGACACCCATGTATTCTCCGGAGATCAAGCTCTTCATGGATGGAAAGCTGGTCGGGGAAGTGGCTTCTGTCCCTGAAGCAATTAAAGATGAGACATTTAGTACAATCTTTTACGGCAGGGGGAGAGGGATCCATTCAACAATACCCTTTACAGGACCAATGCTTAAGGATATGTTACTGAAATATTATCCTCTGACCAGGGAAAATATTAAAAGTGGGATCATCTGCATTGCAGGTGTGGATGGTTACAGGTGTGCACTATCATATTCTGAACTTTTTAACAGAAATGATCAGCAGGAATTTCTTCTGATCAAAAATAATCCCGGAGAGGATGGTGGCTTATTCAGAATGTTCGCTGCCTGTGATTTCTTCTCCGACAGGGCAGTAAAATCGATAAACGAAATTCATCTTGGTTTTTAAATAATATTATTAACTTTCAAGACATTTCAGTAATAGCCTATGAGTCTTGTTACTATCTCAATACTTGTTGCAATCAGCATCATTGCAATAATCATTCTCACATCCACCTTAAAGCTGAAGGCATTTATTGCTCTATTTCTTGTTTCCGCATTTCTGGCCCTTACAACTTTGCCACCCGAAACTATTGTCAGCACTATAAAGGAGGGTTTCGGGAATACCATGGCTTCGATAGGCTTTCTGATAATCTTCGGAGCAATGATCGGGATTACTCTCGACAGGACAGGGGCTACAGTAAGCATTGCTAACTTCATATTATCAAAGACCGGGGAAAAAAGAAGCGCCCAGGCATTGGGCATCACAGGATTCATAACCGGCCTTCCGATTTTCTGCGATTCGGGATACATTATTTTGAGCGGACTTGCAAAATCGTTCAGCTCAAAATCCGGGATCGCCATGCCATTCATGGCGACTGTCCTAGCTACATCACTCTACTCGGTACATTGTCTTATACCGCCTCACCCCGGGGCGCTGGCTGCTGCCGGGATTATGAATGTCAATGTTGGCAATCTCATAATAATCGGGATATTTTTTGCAGTTCCCGGGGCACTGGCAGCATGGTTCTGGAGCAAACTGATGATAAAAAATAAGAACTACCCCCCGGCTACGGAAATTTCAACTGATCCGCATACCGTGCATGATCGGCTTCCATCAGCTTTCATGTCATTCCTTCCGATAGTGGTTCCTCTGCTTCTGATCACGATCAAATCACTGATTAATCTTTTTGATAAAGGGGGTGATAGCCTTATATTTAAGATATTCCGGATTCCCGGAGAACCGGTCTTTGCGCTTGCGATCGGTGTGGGACTTGCACTTTTAATGCTAAGGAAGAAGAATATTGATTCCATGAACTCGGTTTTCACGGAAGCTATTGAAAAAGCAGGGCCTATTCTGATAGTAACAGCAGCGGGCGGTATGTTCGGAATGGTTATCAAGTCAACAGGCATCGGGGAGGAGGCCGGAAAGATACTGGCAGATACAGGTGTCGGACTGCTGGTCCCGTTGCTTATTGCTGTAATGATGAAAACCGCACAGGGCTCATCCACTGTGGCGATAATCACCACTGCGTCATTCGTCGCGCCGATGCTGCAGATGCTCGGACTCGATTCCGAATGGGGCCGCATTCTGACAATGCTCGCAATGGGCTCTGGTTCCATGATCGCTTCACATGCCAACGATTCGTATTTCTGGGTTATTTCAAACTTTGCAGGGCTCGATATCAATACTACATTAAGAGTTTATTCAACTTCCACAATTGTAATGGGGACAGTAGTATTTCTGTTTGTCTGGATAGCATCCTTATTTTTATTATGAAATGAATGCCGGGGAAACAGCCGAACGAATTTTTCTGGAAGGTGTGAAAGGAGTCCTTCCCGGAAAACTTATAAACGATCTGATAACACTCAGAGGGTCCTTGCTGAAGATCGGTTATCTGAGCTATGACCTGGAGAAAATCAGTAATATATATATAATAGGTGCAGGTAAGGCCAGCTCGGCAATGGCTCATTATGTGGAGTCAATTCTGGGTATAAGGATAAAGGAAGGCCACATCGTCACAAAATACGGACATGCCTGCAAACTGAAATTTCTAAAGGTGACGGAAGCCGGCCATCCCATACCGGATCTAAACAGTTACAGGGCAACCGGGGAAGTTCTGCAGATTGCGGACAGAGCCGGAGAGGACGATCTGGTTATTTGCCTGTGGTCCGGTGGGGGTTCATCCCTTCTGGCCGATTATCCTGAATCATCTTCACCGGATGAAATAGCATTGATCAATGAAATTCTCGTAAAATGCGGGGCAGATATCAGGGAGATCAATGCTGTCAGGAAACACCTTTCGAAGGTCAAGGGAGGACAGCTTGCCAGGCATATCTGGCCGGCTTCTGCAGTAAGCATTATCATATCGGATGTCATTGGCGATCCGCCCGATATAATTGCATCCGGACCTGCGGTCCCTGATAATTCAACCTTTGCTGATGCACTTGCAGTCCTTGAGAAATACCAGCTGATAAATGAAATTCCCTCAGGGTTATTGGATTATATTAATGATGGTGTTCAGGGGATCAGGTCTGATACACCAAAACCAGGTGATGAAATTTTCAGCAAAACAGTTACTTTTTTGGCCGGAAGCAACAGATCTGCCCTTCAGGCTGCAAAAATCGAGGCTGAAAAACTTGGTTTAACAACCTTTGTTATTACTGATTCTCTGACTGGCGATACCGGAAATGCCTGCACTTCGATCATTGATACAATTACTATATATAAGAATAACAGCGATTTACAAAAGCCAATCTGTCTGTTGTTTGGAGGTGAGACAACCGTAAAGGTAACCGGAAAAGGCCGGGGAGGAAGAAACCAGCATCTGGCGCTTACAACAGCTTTCAGGCTGCAGCATATTCCGGGTATCACACTGCTCGCAGCCGGCAGCGACGGAAATGACGGTGACACAAATGCAGCAGGTGCAGTGGTGGATTCCAATACCATCAACGAAGCATTATCAATGAATATCGATCCTGAATTGTACCTGAATAATTTTGACTCGTATAATTTTTTTAAAAAAGCCGGAGGTCATATCCGCACAGGCCCTACAATGACAAACGTAATGGATCTTATTGTCGTTTTAATAGAATAATAATCTGAAACTGGCGCCTGAAGACTGATCTGCCAATGTCCGCTCCCTGCATCCTACTCATCGTCATCATCGAAGTAACTCTGCTCCTAATGATGGTGCTTAAATTCAAGCTGAGTGCTTTTATTGCGCTGCTGATCACTTCAATTTTTGTGGAGATCATGGAAACGATAATTTCTTTGCCCGGACTGGCTTTTGTACTCCTGTTAAGCATAATAGTGAAATAATATATGAAATTTTCCCTTAAATTTGCCCTGCGTTAACTATTCAGGCTGACCTGGTGTTTTTGCCATGAAAAAGTTTGTATCACAGTTTTTTTTCTTAATGTTAATCCCGGTTGTAATTGCGCAGCAGGGATCTCCTCTTCTTACACACTATATCCAGAGCCGTGATTTAGAAAACCAGAACTGGGCTATCTGCCAGGATGAGTACCAGGTCATGTTTTATGCTAACCGTAAAGGTGTGCTTACCTTCGACGGACAGGACTGGTTTATAATAAGAATCCCGATGATTCCTTATGCAATGCAGAAAAATCCGGCTAACGGGAAAATTTATATCGGAGGAGATTATAATTTCGGCTATATTGAGAAGGATCAACTGGGCTTTTATAAATTCATCTCACTATCAGACGATTCTACTATGACAGGTTTTATTACCAGGATCATTTTCGATGGTTCGGATGCATGGTTCTACAGTGAACAGTCAGTAAGCCGCTTTGATCTTGAAACAAACAGTGTCGAATTCAGACTGGATGCAAAAACCGGTTTCCCTTTCACAGGAATGATTGTGACACCAAAGAATACATTTATCAATGTGCTGAATAAAGGACTTCACAGGCTTCAAAGCGATACCCTTTTCCCGATTGTTTCAGGTTATGTCACAGAAAAAACAGACGTTCTTTTTTCTCTTCCTTACAGTACTTCACTTGTTCTGGTTGGATTTGGAGACGGCAGACTCTCCCTCTTTGATGGCATGAAGTATATTAATTACACGATTAAGGATGACGGATACTTAAAAGAAAATTTGTTATCTGAAGGCATTGCACTGGGCGACACTGCCTATGCTTTCTCCACACTCGAAGGAGGGGCAATTGTAATTGACAAATTAAGCCGTAACCTGCTGTTTACGATTAACAATCAGAATGAATTGCCTGATGATGAGGTTTTTGCAATAGGTTCTGACAATTCAGGAGGTTTATGGCTTTCGCATCAGTATGGTCTGACAAGAGCCGATCTTAACCTTCCGGTAAGGAATTACGGGATTTTCCAGGGCCTTAAAGGCAACCTTTCTTCAGCACTCAAATACAGGAATGAGCTTTATGTAGCAACCAGCGAAGGAGTTTTTTACCTTTCTGAGGTTAAAAGCTATGATGAAAAAGAGATCCTGATCAGGAAGGTGCAGGCAAATGTTAAGGAACCTGTAAGAGATACCATACCCGCAACCACACCCGCACTCATACCCGCACCTGCACCAGTTGAAAAAGGTACTGAACAGGATAAGAGGAACAGCAGAAGAAATATTTTCGACCGTATTTTGGGGCGCAGAGCGGATCAGCAAAAAGCTGAACCGGCTGTGGTTCAGACTCCGGCTCCGGTCCCGGTTCTGGTTCCGGCTCCGGCTCAGATATTGCATCCAACACCGGAGGTCAAATATACCCGGAAGAAGATAAGCAAGCTGAAATCAGTCAATTATCTATACAAAAAGGTAGCGGGACTTAATGAAAAATGTCGCCAGCTTGTCTCCACACCATATGGGATCCTTGCGGCCACAAATAAAGGAATATTTAACATAAAGGATCATAAAGCTGTTCTTGTGACGGCGGACCGTTATATAAACTTCATAAACTGGATGCCCTATGACGACAAGTATTATGTAGCAGCCAGTGACGGCTATTTTTCAGTCACATATCAGAATGGTAAATGGCTAACTAAAGTTCCTGATCCTGAGTTCTATAACCCGGTTTATTCAATATTTCGTGAAAACGATAGAACGCTCTGGCTCGGCGGAGACAATATAGCATACAGAGCAGAGCTTAACGATGACCAGGGCGGATTTATTTATTTCACCTATAGTCTGGAAAAAGATTTTCCGGAACGATATACACTCGACATGATAAATGACTCTGTACTTCTCTATAGTGAAACCGGAATGCATTTGTACAACAGGATCACTCACAAATTTGATCCTTATATTCCGGACAAATCAATCATTGAAGATAATATGGTATATCATATTCCGCTTTCAAACTGCCGGTTGATCAGACTGGAAGATAAGTGGATCGAACCCGGAACAGTCAATAAAATAAAAGATAAAGAGTTATCCTTGTTGAAAATATTTGATAATGTGGGTTATGTGTCAGTTGAAAATGATAATCTCTGGATAGTAGACGGCAATAACAGGCTTTACGGGATTGATCGCCTCAAGGCTTCAAAGATCAGCCCGCTGATAAATGTTTTTATTAAAAGCATTTCGAATCAGAAGGGAACCCGTTTTAATCTGGAAGACGTAGAATTTGAGAAGGGAGACAATGTAATCAATTTTGATATTGTGGCACCGGGGTATCTGAAGCAGAATACCACACAATATCAGTACATTATTAATAAAATCATGGACGACTGGTCGCCATGGTCAACAATGACACATTACGAAAAAGCCGTAACAAAACCAGGTGATTATGTACTTCAGGTGAGAGCGAAAGATCTCTGGGGTAATATCGGAGAACCACAATCTGTCAGATTCACAATTGCAACACTTTTCACACAGACCGCACTGTTCTATTTAATAACAGGATTCAGTTTACTTATCCTGGTCATCATAATTGTCCGTTACAGGGAAAAGCAGCTTCATGAGAAAAACAGGCAACTCGAAGAAAAAGTGAAGGAGAGGACAGCGGAGATAGCTGCCCAGAAGGAAGAAATCACCTCCAGCATAGCATATGCAGGGAAGATACAAAAGGCAATGCTTCCCATGGAGGATCTTTTCAGGACATCTTTTTCGGATTATTTCATCCTTTTCAGACCCAGAGATATGGTCAGCGGTGATTTCTACTGGATCGGGGAAAACGACAAGTCGGTCTTCTTTACAGTTGCAGATTGCACCGGGCATGGTGTACCGGGGGCGTTCATGAGCACAATGGGCATTTCAACCCTTTATGAAATAGTTGCTCATGCCCGTAGTCTCCAGGCAAACAAAGTGCTTAATCTCCTTCGTCAGAAAACAGTTACGGCACTTCATCAGACCGGAAAAGCCGGAGAGGCTGCCGACGGAATGGATATCGCATTTTGTGTTCTGAACAAGGACAGGAAGAAGCTTCAGTATTCAGGTGCATTCAACCCGCTCCTTATTGTCCAGGGTGGTGAACTCAGGGAATACAAAGGCGACAGAATGCCAATCGGGATACATCACGGCGAGGAAGTTCCGTTCACAAACTATTTAATCAATGTCAGCAGAGGTGATACTGTATATATTTTCTCGGATGGTTTTGCCTCACAGTTCGGAGGACCGGAAGGTACCAAATACAAAAAATCAAAACTCAGGAACCTTCTTTCGGAAATCTATTACCGCCCGATGGTTGAACAAAGGAATATCCTTGAAATAGAGCTTGAGAAATGGAAAGGTAATTCAGCCCAGATCGATGATGTGACGATTCTGGGAATCAGAATTTAATTTTAAGTAAATAATTTTAATTAATAATGAAGATAAAATTTCTGGGCGCTGCGCGTGAAGTTACAGGCAGTAAGTTTCTTATTACAACTGATTCAGACAAAAGACTGCTTCTCGACTGCGGTATGTTTCAGGGTAAAGGTCTTGAAACCGATAGTATGAACAGGGATCTTGGCTTCGAACCTGAAACGATCGACCACATAATCCTCACTCATGCCCATATTGATCACTCCGGGCTGATACCCTATATGTACAGACGCGGCTTCAGGGGTTCGGTTGTGTGCACGAATGCAACACGCGACCTGTGCGCGATAATGCTGGCCGATTCCGGGTTTATACAGGAGCATGATACGTATACATTCAATAAACGGAGGGCTAAAAAAGGTCTTCCCCTGGTTACTCCGATATACACCCAGGAGGATGCCGTGGCATGCATGAACCTATTTATCGGAATACCAGTCGAAATGAACTTCAGGATTGATGAAAACATTAAAGTGAGGTTCACCAGTTCGGGACATATGCTGGGCAGCGCAGTAACCAACCTGCAGATAATTGAAAAAGGACAGATCAAAAGAATAGCCTATACCGGTGACATTGGCAGACCAGTGAACAGGATGCTGACTCCGCCGGTTCCTTTCCCTCAGGCTGATGTTGTCATCACTGAATCGACCTATGGCGACAGGCTTCATCAGAATTATGAAGCAGCCGACAATGAGCTTCTCAATGTCCTGAAAGACACCTGCATAGTTAAGGGCGGAAAGCTAATTATCCCTGCGTTCAGTGTCGGCCGCACGCAGGAAATTGTCTATTCCCTTAATAATTTCTTTAATCATGGAAAGCTCCCCAGGATCGATATCTATGTTGACAGTCCCCTGGCAGTAAACGCAACCACAGTGTTCCGTGTTCACACTGAGTGTTTTAACAGGGAATTCCAGGAAGTGCTCAAAACCGATCCTGACCCCTTCGGTTTCAACAGCCTCTTTTATATCACCCGACAGGAAGATTCAAAAAAGCTGAATGACCACAAAAAGCCATGCGTGATAATTTCAGCATCGGGAATGATGGAAGCCGGTCGGGTGAAGCACCATCTTGCAAATAATATCTCAAATCCAAGAAATACTGTGCTTGTAGTAGGCTATTGTTCACCGACAACATTAGGAGCAAGGATACTCAGGGGTGATAAGGAGGTGTCGATACATGGCACTGTTTACAAGGTTAATGCGGAAGTGAAGAAAATCGAATCATTCTCAGGTCATGCCGATTACAGGGAAATGATAGATTTCCTGGGATGCCAGGAAAAAAGCGGCCTTGAGAAGACCTTTATTGTCCATGGCGAATATGAAACTCAGAAGAAGTACTCTGAAGCGCTCCTGAAGGAGGGATTCAAAAATCTCGAAATCCCGGCGAGAGGTCAGGAGTACAACGTTTTGTAACCCTCTGGTTAAATTGTAATATATTTTCTCAGCTCTTTCCTGATTGATTTATAATCAGGAACCAGTTCAGCGAGCAGATTGTAAAAATTTGCCCCATGATTATGAAATTTGAGATGGCACAGCTCGTGAATGATCACATATTCGATTAACAAATGATCAAGTTTTACAAGTTCGGAATTGAGGGTAATCTTTCCCTTTGATGTGCAGCTGCCCCACCTGCTCTTAAGCGGCCTGATAACCAGCCTGGTCGGGGAAAATTTATAATCTCCGTTATTCCTGATGATATCTTTCAGAAGACCGGTTAAAATCTCCCCTGCCTGTCTGATATACCATATTTCAAGAAGCCGCTTTGTCTTATCCCTGTTGTCGGTAAAATTCTGTCCGACCTCAATCACATCTTCAGTCTGTCTTACAAATGGATTTATGGAAGCAATTTTTCTGAGAGCATATTCCCTCCCCATGAAAAGATGAAACTCTCCGTCAGTATATTGTTTCCCTTTATCGGTGAGATTTAAACCGGGACTACTGTTCAGGTGCTTCTTTATCCATGCAGATTTGTCCTGGACGAATTTGTTAATTGTTTTTAGTGAGGCTCTTAGAGGAGCCCTGACTGTTACGGTTTTATCCGGACTCACGATAATGCTGATTGTCCGTCGCCGGGAAAAGACAACATTATATTTTATCTCCTCCATTTTGTCTAAAGAGATTCTAAATGGCTCTTAGTGTGATAAATGTTATTTCCGGCGGCATCCATATCCTGCATGGAACGCCCAGATAACCAAGTCCCCGGTTAACATATAAAACCTGCTTACCTTCTGTGAAGAGCCCGTACCACCTCGGGTAGAAATACTGCACCGGGCTCCACCTGAACTTTTGTGAGAGTATTCCAAACTGCCCGCCATGTGTGTGGCCTGCGAAGGAGAGATCAATATCGGTCTTTTCAACAACATCCTCATCCCACTGATTCGGATCGTGGATTAAGAGTATTTTAAAGTCAGCACTGTCAGTCCCTTCAATCGCCTTGTTCAGATCTCCATGGATGATATTCGGGTGGGAGCCGCTCGTCTTCACCCCGATAATTACCAACTTTACACCCTTGATATTTACCATGACATGCTCATCATTCAGTACCCGGTATCCGGAATTTGTAATTAACTCATTCATTTTCACAACAATAGCTTCCTTGTCGCTTTCTGAAGCCCCGGGAAAATATACACCCATATCATGGTTCCCAAAAACTGCAAAATTACCGTAAATGCCTTTTGATTTTAACAGAACAGTATCGCACCTGTCATATTCCCTCCATCCGAATGTGACAAAATCTCCGGTATTAATGACCAGATCCGGACGGAAACCATTCACTTTATCCATCACATAGCTCAGATGTTTTAAGTGCCCATAAAACCCCGAGAGGTGCAGATCGGAGATCTGTGCGATCTTAAGTCCGTCAAGCCTGGGATCCAGCTCCCTAATGCTGACATTAACTTCTTCTGTTTTGATATTAAACCTGCCGTGAAATGTGCCTGATGCAACAATCAGAAAGATTACTGCTGATAAGACAATGCCTGTTTCAGTAAGCCATCTTATATGTCCACCCTTTCTTATACTGAATAATTTTCCTGTAAAATGAAAAAAGCTGAGCACAAACTTTGGAAATAATACTCCGATCATTAATCCTGCCAGGGTCATCTGATTCCTGACATTTACCGGATTATCAAAAAACCCCCTGTAAACAATTACTCTGATAAGGGATAGCCATAACCATACACTAAGAAGTGAAAGAATAGCAATCAGAATGAAGAATTTTTTCTTTGAAGTTTTATAATAGTGTTCCTTCAGTACTAAGAAGGTTAACACTTCAAAAAGCAGAATTATGAATATCGCAGTTACAAACATATTATTTGCTGATGCGTAAAAATACTCAAATAATATTAAGGTGATAATTCTTACATTCGCAATTGTCAACTCCTCCTGAAATGACAGTAGTCAGGTTTTATGATCCGGATTTTGTTCCCGCGGGAAGTCTTACCTATTCGGTGATTAGCGCCAGGTTCAATGACAGATGGATCTTTGTGCGTCATCGTGACAGGTCAACATGGGAGATCTCAGGCGGGCATATAGAAGATGGCGAATCATCGGATGAAACAGCTTTCAGGGAGCTGAAGGAGGAAACAGGGGCAAGGGAGTTCGATCTCGATTGTGTTGCGACCTATTCAGTGGAGAAGGAAGGCGGTACAGGTTACGGCAGGCTATATTTTGCTGAGGTCAGCCTGCTTGGCGATGTACCTGATGTTTATGAAATTTCTGAAATACAGCTGTCGGACCATCTGCCGGAAAACCTCACATATCCTGACATTCAGCCGTTTCTGTTCAGAAGGGTAATTGAATATCTGGAGGGGAAAGGGAAGCTCTAGATATACCCGAAGCTTATTTTCTTGAGCCATTTTTCTTCAAGCAGGCGGGCAATACGTTTTACAACGGTCCTCCTGATCTCAAGCTCGACCGGCAGGTTGGGATCCTGGTGGGCAATGTTTATCCGGGTACCGATAATAAATTGTATCTCATCGCTTTCCATCAGCAGCTTCACGATCTTGTCAGCAGGGCCCTTTCCAAGGTGGACACTGTTATTATAGGTCTTTAATATCTCATTCACTTTTTGCAGGGTAAGGATCCCTTCTGTCACCAGGTCGATACCCTCAAGGAAGCTTTCAGGGGGAAGTTCGGGATCTTCAAAAAGGAGCTCGTCCACGATTTTCCTGTTTAGCTCCCTGGCGATTATATCTGCAGTTGTTCCACCGCAGAGGATCACTTTGCCCTCATATTCTTTCACTTTGGCTGCGAGTTCCCTGTCCTTATCCTTCTCGTAAGGAGGCCCGGTGCATATCAGCAATTTACGCGGTTCACGGAAATAAATAACCGCACAGCTTATATCGTCCTTTGCCTTGTATGCATCATTTTTATGCGCCATGGTAACGATCTTCCCTGCAAGCACGCTGGCTGATATGGATGTCTCACCCGAAACAAGTCTGGCCGCATAGAGCGAAATATTGTCCCTTTCCCATCCGAACGGATATGCTTCGCTGCCCATGCCGCTCTGCGACACTCCATCGGAGCAGAAAATTATCCTGTCCTCCTTCTCCGGAATGAATGTACATGTTCTGAGCACCTTACCGGCATGCTTTCCTTTTTCAAGGATAACCTTCTTCCATGATGGATCAAATTCCTGGCTTCCTCTGAGGGTAATTGTAGATGGATTATCGTATTCAAGTATATTTGTTTTCCCGCTGCTTTCAATATCAACGATCGTAAAGGTCGAGTAGGCGATCAGCCTCTCGCTGCAGACCGGAAGGGTGTTCATGATTATTTCAGCGATGCGGTCGACCTCCTTGTGTTCCCGGGTGAAATTGAGCGCCATGGTTGCCGTCAGGGTTGCCAGAATGTTTGCTTTTACCCCATGTCCCATTCCATCCGACAATACTGCCACAACCCTGTCTTCTTCCTTTATATACCTGTACAGAAAGACATCACCGCAGATCCGTTCTCCGTCGTGACTGCGCTGCTGACTGTTAACCTCTATGTAAAAATCCTGTTCCAACGGAATTATTTACGGTTATCCTTCAGGTTGCTTCTTTTCCTGTAAGACTCGATTATTGAATTGAGCATCTGTTCTGTCTCAGAAGCACCTTCGCCAAGCAGGAATCCGATCTTCTGAACCATCTCAAGGTTTTTCTCGATCACTTCGGAAACCCGGTTCGTTACTTCTTCTCCCTGTACCTCGGGCGAGAAGAGATCGCGAAGGACAGCTCCGCACATCTTGTTTTTCTTTATAGGGAATATAGAGATGTTCAGTATCCTGTCCTCAAAATGAACATCCTTGCTTACTACAGGCTCATCCTCCTTGAGAACAAAAGTGAACATGTTGTAGATGTTGAATGGTATGAGCGTCTTGATGTCAGCACCGGCAAGCCCGGGAATTATATCAGATATGGCTTTGGCATCCTCACCGATTATGTTGATAAAGCTTTGGTTGGAGTGAAGGATCTTGAGATTATTGTCAACGATTACAACTCCTGTCGGAAGCTTTTCAAGCATGTTGTTCATCATGTCGGAGGCGCTTTGGGCTATCTCTTTTTCCCTTTGTGCCAGCTCTTCCGATTCTTTCAGAGCCTTCTTTGTTTCGGCCAGCTTCCGGTTTGTCTGCCTGAGGGTTTCAATGTACTCCTGTTTATTCTTCAGGTTGAAAGTATGGCACATCTCAGGGATAGCCAATCCTTTTGCCACCGTCACTGCAAATTCACGACATGACAGGTAACCGCACGCTCCGCAGTTCAGCTCCTCCCCGGGATTATTCTTTCCGACGATCTTGAGCACCTCATTGATAGCCTCCTCGGGCGGTTCGGGAATCCTCTGGTCGTCAGGAGTAAAGGTTCTCGAGAAATCGAGTTTTGACCATTTATCCATATTTTTCTGCCAGAGGGCTTTATCAAGAGTTCCTATCCTCTTTTCAGTATAGCGGCTGACAAGAGCCCTTCTTCTGAACCTTTCCTTATGATTCTCCATGCCCGGTCCCAAAAGACAACCATGGCAGAAGAACAGGTTAAAATGGTGATGTATTGTATCGATATGATTATCAAAATCATGTATAGCTTCAAGTATATCCTCCTTGCCTGAGGCAGTGATGACCCTGCTGGATACCATATCCCGCTTCAAACCACCCGCCTGTATTATTCCGGCAGGGACAGGATAAAGAGCGCCCCAGTAGCCATAGGGAGGATCGAATTCAGACATCTTTACAAGCCTCTCCTGTATCCCGGCTTCTTCAAACATCTGACGGAGCTCAATAAAGGTGAGGACACCTTCAACCAGCTTTCCGGACCCGTATTTCAGGGCTTCGTCCTTGGCATCTATGCATGGCCCGATCTGCACAGTGGCAATATCCTGACCGTATATCTCCTTCACTACCATGGCAGTAGCAACCATGGGCGATACCAGCGGCGCCAGGTTGGGGGTGAGCCCGGGATGGAATTTCTCAACCAGCTTGACTATTGCAGGACAGTTGGCAGTAATATAATACATTCCTTCCGCCTTGCTGAAGAGATCTGCGTATTTTGCTGCTATAAGGTCGACACCAAAAGATACTTCGTGTACATAATCAAATCCGAGCGACCTTATCATTGTGACAAATTTCCTGTAATCGGTTATATCGTCAAACTCGGAAGCGATGCTTGGTTCTATAAGGGCAGCTGTCCTTCTGCCTGATGACAGAAGCGCCTTTACCTCTTCCTTTGAATCGCGGAATTCAATGGCGCGCGGTGAGCAGGAAACATAACATAGTCCGCAGCCAATGCATTTATCGGAAAGGATCGTTGGATGAGCCTTCTGGGGCCTTACCTCGATGGCATTTACAGGGCAGACACGCACACATGAATAGGAGTTCCTGCATTTCGGGTCATCAATATACAAAACAGGTTTTCTGTCGTTCATTTATTCCTTCACCATTTATTTGAGTTTAGCCAATTCCTTCTCAAGAATACCCTCGGTTAAAGCAAGAGTGACCCCTTCCGTTAATCTCCCATCGATCATGATATTCGGACCTTTACTGCAATTACCCATACAACGGGATCCTTTAAATATGACTTTGTCTTCAAGATGATGTTTTTTAAGGTACTCCTTTATCAACATTACAACGTCTTTATTTCCCCTTGAAAAACAGGAACTTCCGAGACAGATATGCATTTCGATTTCCCTGGGCATACTTATTATTGTTTGTTGAAAAACAACAGCGGCAAAATTACGAATTATTTCTGTGGTGTAAAAATGATCTGCAACCGTAAATATCATATTTTAAATGAAATAATGCAGAGCAGAATGGTATAGCTGCTTTATATGTAGATCATTAGAATATTGACAAATAATTTATAATATACTGAAATTCAACGTATAACTACATTGAATTTCAAAAATAAAGTAGATTAGTTTAATTGTTAATAAAATAACAATGTTTATTTTATAACAATAAAATCACTATCTTTGTCTGATATTCTTTCCTTTTCCCTGAATGAGCAGAGATCTCGAAACAATAATAAAAAAATACAAATCCGGCAGAAGGGAGGATCTGATCCCGCTTTTGCAGGAAATACAGGATGACCAGGGGTACATTTCGGAGGAGATGATAGTGAAGGTTGGCGGTTTCCTGGGGCTAAGCACAACAAAAATCTATGGCCTCGCCACATTTTATGATCAGTTCAGGTTCGTCCCCGAAGGAAAGATCCGGATTAAAATATGCAACGGAACATCATGCTTTCTGAACGGGTCCAGGGGTGTTATAAACAAGATAAAGGAAGAGACAGGTATCAGGGCAGGACAGACCTCCAGAGATGGAAATTTAAGCTATGAGATAGTTACATGCATGGGCGGATGTAATAATGGTCCCATTATAATTGTCAATGATGAGTATTATCCGCACATCAAACCTGAACAGATCCCCGACCTGCTTAAAAAGCTGAGGTATATAATTGAAAATGACTAGATGGAAGATCTGAAGAAATTTCTTACCAGCAAGGTCCTTTTGTTCGAAGCGGATACCCTGCCTGCCGAAACTGAAAAAGTGTTGCGGCAGATCCGGCGGGAAAAAACGGACAACGCGGTCATTCTGATCTCTTCCGGAACAGCCAGTATCATTGCAGGATCTGAAAAAACGTGGTCGGCCGTCAATTCCTACATCGATGATAATGAACCCGGCACTGACCTTGTAAGGGTAGGGTGCACGGGACCCGCAAATTTTGAACCTCTTCTTTCCATCCAGCTTCCCGGAAAGAATAAGCTTTTTTTCAGGAATATTACAGAAGAAAAAGTTGAGCCTCTTCTGAACGGAGTTTTTCATAACGATATAAACAAGGATGATCTCGTGGGTCAGCATGGTGGCAGGGGATTTGAACTGTGGCCCGGAATACCGTTCATCGAGGAGATGGATTTCTTCAGGTACCAGAAAAGAGTGATCCTGGGTAATTGCGGATGCTATGACCCGGAAAATATTGAGGAATATATTGCACATGGCGGATACCGGGCTTTTGTCAAGGCTATCAGGCATTATACCTATGAAGAGGTCTGTAATATCATTGAAAAGAGCGGACTCAGGGGTCGCAGCGGCGGAGGTTATCCGACCGGACTTAAATGGAAGCAGGCTCTTAACACTTCATCATCTGTACGTTACCTTGTGTGCAATGCAAAGGAGAGTGATCCCGGTGCTTTCACCGACCGGACCATACTCGAAAGCGACCCCCACAGGCTTGTGGAAGGTGTCGCCATCGCATCATATGCCATAGGAGCTGCCAGTGCAATAATATTTTTCCGCAGAGGTTCGGAACATGCAAGGCAAAGGCTTCAGAAAGCGATCGACAGTGCCCGGGAATACGGACTGCTGGGGAGTAATATCTTTTCGAGCGGGTATAAGCTGGATATCACAATCAGAAAGGAACCGGGAGCTTTTGTTTGCGGCGAGGAGACTGCTCTGATCAGCACACTTGAAGGGAAGCGCGGAATGCCCCAGCTTAAGCCTCCCTATCCGACATCTGCAGGATTGTTTGGAAAGCCTACTGTCATCAACAATGTAGAAACCCTCATGAACGTTCCCCTGATAATGCAAAACGGACCGGAATGGTACCGCAAGCTCGGAACGCAGAACAGCCCCGGCACAAAAGTTTTTGCCGTTGCCGGTAAAGGTCGTATGTCAGGCGTAATAGAGGTGGAAATGGGAACTACTTTCAGAACAATACTTGAAGATATAGGTGACGGAATAAAGGAGGGGAAAAAGTTCAAAGCTATACAGATTGGAGGAGCTTCGGGCTCGTTCATTACTTCCGAAAACCTTGATACAGCCATCGATTATGAGGAGATGAGAGAAAGGGGCGTTGGGATGGGAGCAGGCGGATTCGTGATCATTGATGAAGACACTTGTATGGTCGACCTTGTAAGATATTACATGGAGTTCATGCGGAATGAAAGTTGCGGGAAATGCATTCCCTGCCGTGAAGGGACCGGACGAATGCTGGAGATAATGGAAAGTGTTATCAGGAAACCATCAGACGATGACTCCGGTACCACCCTTGAACGTTTCAAGGGGGTCATGCAGCTTGAGACCATTGCTTCTGTAATGAAAGATACATCGCTTTGCGGACTTGGCCAGACAGCATCCAATCCTTTCATGAGCGCGCTGAAAAACTTCAGGGAGGAATTCGAGGAACATATTTTCGACCGGAAATGCAGGGCAAATATCTGCAGGGGTCTGCGAACCTTTTCAATTGATGTTGACAAATGCACAGGATGTACAGCATGTGCTTCCAAATGCCCTGTAAATGCAATTTATGGTACAAGGCTCCAGCCATTTTTCATCGTTGAGGAGAAGTGCATCGGATGCGGTGTATGCTACGATATCTGCAAGTTCAGTGCAATAACTGTTAAATAGCTTTTATGCTTTTTACAATTCAGGTAAATAATAAAAAGATCAGGGCGGAAAAGGGAGAGACAATCCTTTCAGCGCTAAACCGCAACGGGATTATCATACCGACACTCTGCAGGATGAAGGATCTTTCTCCTACAGGGGCCTGCAGGATGTGCGTGGTTGAAGTCGAAGGCCGCGACCGGTTGGTAACAGCCTGCTCACAACCGGTGGAGGAATGGATGAAAATAAAAACTCATTCCCCGAGAGTGATAACTGCAAGAAAAACGAACGTTGAGCTCCTGCTGTCCAATCATCCGGACGACTGTCTCTATTGCGACAGGAACCTGAACTGCGAGCTCCAACGGCTTTCCGAAGAGCTTAATATAAGGGAACGGCGAATCCGTGCAAAGAAGATCAGACCAAGTCTCGACCAGTCCAGTCCGGCGATAGTCAGGGAACTCTCAAAATGCATCATCTGCGGAAGGTGTGTCAGGGTTTGCGAGGAGATTATTACCTCTACATCGCTCGACTTTATTAACAGGGGGAGCCGGATCCATATAGGACCGGCCATGGACCGCGATTTCAACTTCTCAAGCTGCATTAACTGCGGCCAGTGCGTGCTTGTATGCCCCACCGGAGCACTTCATGAGAAGCATAATATCACGGAGGTGCAGGAATACCTTAATAATCCAGATTTTTTGAAGGTGATCCAGTATTCACCGCTTGTACCGGCAGGTATTACTGAGGAGCTTGGACTTAAGTATAACAGGGAATTTGACAGAACCCTGAATTCCGTACTCCGTAAGATAGGTTTCGAAAAAGTATTCCTGACCGGTACGGGTACCGATATTTACATTTCGGAGCTTACTGCCCGGCTCATAGAGAATATTGAAAATAAGATTGATACACCAATTTACATATCTGCCTGCCCTGCATGGATCAAATATGCTGAACAGTTTGTACCTGCAGTCCTGTCGTCCGTTTCATCACTTAAATGTCCGGTACAGATAACCGGATCTCTGATCAAAACACTTGTTGCAGACCAGGCCGGTATTAAACCACAAAAGATCTTTTCGGTTTCTGCGACCCCGTGCATGGCCATGAAATATGAAGCCAGACGCGAAGGCATGATGCGCAGGGGGATCAGCGACGTAGATTCTGTTATGACTGTCAGGGAACTTGCGCGATTGATAAGATTATATGGTATCGATGTTACCAACACCGATCAGGAGCCGGCCGACGAACCAATGGAAGCGCATAGTTCCGCTGCTGCCCTGGCTGAGGTGTCAGGCGGACTGGCTGAGGGAGTAATCAGATCATTAAGTCTGGTGAAGTACCAGAAGGAGGTAGACAAACATCTTTTTAAGAAACTGCGGTCAGGAAGCTCATTCAGGGAAGCAGTCATACCCGTCGGAGAAACAGAAATAATGGTTGCATTAATCGACGGACTGACAGGCCTCGAAAAGCTCAGGGCTTCAATTGACTCGGGAAAGAAATATGATCTTGTGGAGGTCATGGCCTGTCCGGGCGGATGCATTAACGGAGCCGGTCTGTCATTCAAAACAGCAAGAGAAGACAGGAAAAGCATATCGAAGATGATCTGGCAGGCTGATGAAACAGATGCAGTGAATCTTCCGTCCAAATCACCGCTGCTGAAGAATCTTTATGAAAAACTTATAAGTGAGAATAAAGAGATTGCAGACAAAAAGATATTTCATACGCGGTATGAAAAGAGAAATGTTCTGCTTTAGATAGTTACAACTGAAGAAAGATGCTGGTTTACACGATAAAAGAGCTTTGCCGTACATGTTATACATGCGTGAGGGAGTGCCCTGCCAAGGCAATCCGTATTGTTGGCGGACAGGCCGAAGTGATTACGGAACGATGCATTGCATGCGGTAACTGTACAAAAGTGTGCAGTCAGGGAGCAAAAGTATTTCTGGATACCACCGACCGGGTTCTTAAAATACTGGAGGATGAGCCAAGGGTGGCAGCTGTGGTTGCGCCCAGCTTCCCTGCAGAGTTCTATGACATACCCGATTACCGGTCTCTCATTGGTATGATAAGATCGATAGGATTTGAATATGTCGCGGAAGTCTCCTTCGGAGCGGACCTTGTTGCAGGGAAATATAAAAAGCTTGTTACGGAAAGTACAGATTACTTTATTTCTTCGGATTGCCCTTCAATAGTAAACTACATTAAATATTACCATCCTGCACTCGCCGATAAGCTTGCTCCGGTTGTCTCTCCGGTGGTTGCCATGAGCAGGGTTATGCGTGCAAAATACGGCAATGATACGAAAGTAGTGTTCATCGGTCCTTGTGTTGCTAAAAAAGCCGAAAGCACCGAGATTGATGAAGCAATTACATTTACTGAACTTAGGGATCTTTTTGCAAAGCTTGGGATAAGTGAAGGAAGCAGCACTCCGTCAGATTTTGATCCGCCACTTGGCGGACGCGGAGCCATTTTCCCCGTTACGAGGGGATTGCTTCAGACTGCAAACATCAATGATGATGCTATCACGGGAAACATAATTGCTGCCGAAGGAAGGATCGGTTTCCAGGAGGCACTGAAAGAGTTCGAAGCGGGGCTCATAAAATCACAGCACATGGAATTGCTCTGCTGTGAGGGATGTATAATGGGTCCGGGATTGTCCAAGAATGGTAAACAATACAACAGGAGGGCACTTGTGAGTTCTTATGCCAACCAGAAAATGCAGGAAATTGATAACGGATCATGGCAGGCTGAAGTTGATGAGTTCTCATCACTTGATCTTTCTGTCCGCCACAGGGCTGATGATCAGCGTATTCTGATGCCTGCCGAAGAGGATGTGAATGAAGTGCTTATCTCAATGGGAAAATTAACCAAAAAAGATCAGCTTGACTGTGGGGCATGCGGATATGAGACATGCGTTGAACATGCTCTGGCTATCAAAAAAGGTCTTGCAGAAGTGGAGATGTGTCTGCCCTATGCCATCGAGAAACTTCACAAATCGGTCAGAGAACTGGCTCTGTCAAATGAAAAGCTGAGCTCGATGCAGCAAGCGCTTAAGCAATCGGAAAAACTGGCACATATGGGACAACTGTCGGCAGGTATCGCTCATGAACTTAATAATCCGCTGGGTGTTGTAATAATGTACAGTAATATCCTGCTCGACGAATGCAAGCCCGGCGACCCTGTGAAGGAGGATTTGAATCTGATTGTTGAGCAGGCCGGGCGATGCAAGAAAATTGTAGCCGGATTGCTCAATTTTGCAAGGAAAAACCAGGTCAATCATCAGCAAGTTAGCACTAAAGAGCTTGTCACCCATAGCCTTGAGAGTGTTATAGTACCTGACAACTTAAAAGTGAAAATCGAAGACAGGACCAACGACCCTGAGGCTATGCTCGATTCGGAGCAGATGATCCAGGTTTTGACAAATCTTTTTAAAAACGGTATCGATGCAATGCCAGCCGGCGGCGAATTGAATGTCCTGCTCGAAGACTCACTCAGTGATGTCAGTATTACTATTGGTGATACAGGTACAGGGATAAAGGAAGAAGACAGGGTAAAAATATTTGAACCGTTCTTTACCACCAAGGGACTTGGACACGGAACAGGGCTGGGTCTGGCAACCGCGTATGGCATTGTTAAGATGCACAAGGGTCATATAACCGTCGAATCCAACACCGATCCGCAAAAAGGTCCGACAGGAACCAGGTTTAAGATTGTGTTGCCAAGGAGGAAGAACTGAGGAAGGACTGAGGGACTGAAAGAGCAAACCTTAAAGCCCTAAAGCCTTAATACCGTAAGATAGTGTTAATAAATTAACAATAAATTACAGAAATTTGTTATATTACTACAAAATAAAGAAGTATAAGAAATTTTCGGGGCGATGAAGAAGAGTGATTTCACGATTTTGGTGGTGGATGATGATCCTGATTACCTTTTCCAGACAGTTTTCAATCTTAATAAGGCTGGTTATAAAACTATAGCAGCGGAGAGTCAGGCAGAGGCCGAAGCTGTAATAGCTAAGTTTAAGCCCGATCTGGCGATATTCGACCTTATGATGGAAAGCGACGACAGCGGTTTCATCCTCTGCTACAAGATCAGAAAGAAATACCCCGATGTGCCGGTGATTCTTGCAACTGCTGTTTCGCGTGAAACAGGAATGTCATTCAGCATCGACTCCGAAAAGGAGAAATCATGGATCAGAGCTGATATGTATCTTGAAAAGGGGATAAGGCCCGAGCAGCTGGACCAGGAAATAATGAAACTCTTAAAACTCTGAGAGATGGCTGTTTTGAAAGTGCTTGTTATTGACGATGAACCGGGAATACGGTCTGGTGTTACCCGTATCCTGAGAGATTTTCATGTCACCTATCCATTTATGGATGAGGACTATACATTTGAATTACTTGAAGCTCCCACAGGGGAGGTTGGGATTACCGTCATTGAGCACGATAGGCCTGATATTATTCTCCTCGACAACAAATTGCCGGGGATCCAGGGTGTGGAAGTGCTGGAGTATATCCGCGAGAAAAAATACGACATTGTGGTGGCAATGATCACCTCCTACGCCTCCCTTGACGTGGCAATAAAGGCAACCCGTGACGGAGCAACTGATTTTATTCCCAAGCCTTTTACACCGCAGGAACTAAAATCAAGTATTGAAAACATCGCGAAACAGCTATATCTCAGGAGGATAACACGTAAGTTAACTGAGGAGGGCAAACAGATAAGATATCAGTTCCTGTCTGTATTGTCACACGAGCTGAAAGCCCCCCTAAATGCCCTTGAAGGTTATCTCAGGATGATGCAGGGCAAAGAGGCGGGTGACAGGATCGATGATTATGCAAACCATATCGACCGTTCACTGCAGAGGATACAGGGAATGAGGAACCTTATCATGGATCTTCTCGATTTTACCAAGATACGTCTTGAGAAGAAGGAGGGCAGGATCAGACAGGTAAACCTGGCTGAAGTTGCATCAGGAGCTATCTTTGCGGTCCGGCCATATGCCATTCAGAGGGAGGTTAACATTAATCTTAACGTCAGATCGGAAACAATAATCATGGCTGATCCAGCCGATATGGAGATAATATTCAATAATCTGATATCAAATGCCGTAAAGTACAACAAGATTGGCGGAAGTGCTGATATAACAATTGACTCGACCGACGATGAGGCTGTGATTAATGTCGCCGACACGGGTATCGGAATAAAAAAGAGTGATACCGAAAACCTGTTCACGGAGTTCGTCAGGATCAAGAATGAAAAAACCAGAAATATTTCCGGCAGCGGACTAGGTCTTTCCATTGTTAAAAAGGTGGCTGAGCTTTACTTCGGAACCATTGAAGTGGACAGCACACCGGATGTCGGAACGGTATTCACCGTCAGATTACCTAAGAAATCATTAAATATTAATTGAAAAGCTATGAAACAAGCATTAAAAAAATCGTTATTTTTTACACAAACAAGAATGATTATTTTTTTAATGCGGTTCCATACGACCATTAAAAATTAAAAGAATAAACGTATGAAACTACCAGGCAAAACTATTGAGAGACTTAGCGAATACAGAAGAACACTTCTGGGATGCCTGCTTGAAAGGAAGAATTTTATATTCTCCCACGAACTGGCTGCACGTCAGCATATTACAGCAGTACAAGTGCGCCGCGACCTTATGTTGATCGGTTATACATCAGTTCATCGCAAAGGATATGACGTTAAAGAGCTGATCGATAAAATAGGAACAGTAATTGATTCAGAAGTAAGCCTTAATGTGGCAATAATCGGTATCGGTAACCTTGGAAGAGCTGTTGCCGGATACTTCAAGGGAAAAAGATCGAAGCTGGGCCTTGTGGCTTCATTCGACACCGATCCGCAAAAGGTCAACAAGGTAATTTCGGGAGTGAAATGCTATCCGCTGGATGAAATGGAAAAGATCATTAAGGATCTTGATATCAGAATAGCCATTCTGACTGTTCCTGCCGACTTTGCAAAGCAGATTGCCGAAGAAGCGATTCGCTATGGAATTAAAGGGATACTCAATTTTACAACTGTTCCCCTTAATGTACCTTCATGGGTTTACCTTGAAGAGTATGACATGATCACTTCAATAGAGAAAGTGGCATATTTTGTAAAGGAGAACAGTATCTGATTCCCCGATTTCGGAATGAAGGTATTCAAGGGTTTTGAAGAAGCAGTCGGGATTAAAAATCCTGTGGTTACGACAGGATCATTCGACGGCGTTCATATCGGACATAAAACCATACTTAACCGGCTCAGGATGCTTGCCGGGAAATATGACGGAGAATCGGTTCTTATCACTTTCCATCCTCATCCGCGAAAAGTGCTCTATCCTGAGAGTGTCGGGAAAGGTCTGAAGCTCATAAATTCGCAGGAAGAAAAACTTGAACTACTCAGGGAAACCGGCCTTGATAATGTCATAATTGTTGAATTCACAAAGGAATTCTCGAAAATTACGAGTGAACAGTTTGTCAGTGAATACCTGCACAGCTTTCTGAAATCGAAGGTGATTGTTGTCGGGTTCAACCATCATTTCGGATTTAACAAGGAGGGTGATTACAAGCATCTCTGGGAATGGAGGGAAAAATATGACTTTGAAGCTGAAGAGATTCCGGAACAGGAGGTTCAGCACGAAACAGTAAGCTCGACTAAAATACGCAAGGCAATCAGCGAGGGCTACATACAGAGGGCCAATGCATATCTCGATCATTATTATCTGGTCATGGGAAGCCCCGAAAAATATATAGCTCCCGGCTCTGAAGCTATGCTTCCGTTGGTCAGGATACCTGTTTATGAAGAGTGCAAACTGATGCCTGCAGAAGGGATATATGCAGTTACGGTTGTTTCAGCCCAGATTAACTCGAAGGGAATGGCAATTATTCCCGATAGCTCCGGCCAGCTTCCGGAATTGCTGCTACATATCTTTGATAATCCGGATGCATACAATGGTAAAAATACTGCAGTTTTGTTCCATAAAAAAGTATATGGTGCTGTTACACTTTCAGATACCAGATCTGTTTACAGGCTTAATGCGGCATTGAGTGAAATATCGGAGCTCATCTATTGATAAGCATCGTTTTCCATAAGTGATTTTCTGAGTATCTTTGCACCTTAATTTAACTACTATCTCCAATGCGGTTCTCTCCGGAAAAACTGAAGATCCCCGATCGGCGAATGAAACCATTCATTGATGCGGATGAATTATGGGATCTGATAAATAATGTGAAGCCTGATAAGAAGAGGGTGAGGGATGTTATTTCCAGGTCGCTTGAAAAACACCGCCTGACCCTGGAAGAGACTGCTGTCCTTATTAATTCAGCCGGTACAGACCTTATCGGGGAGATAAGACAGGGTGCCAGGGAACTGAAAGAAAAGGTATACGGGAACCGGATCGTGCTTTTTGCTCCGCTCTATGTCGGCAACAGGTGCACAAATAACTGCCAGTATTGCGGATTCAGGATCTCCAACAAAGAAGCCATA
>Ga0113563_10000216_pt1 | contig 24944 bp, 22 predicted proteins | sample Mud3Dept3metaG_FD_80117 | JGI IMG/M metagenome (GOLD analysis project Ga0113563, IMG submission 80117) | Freshwater wetland microbial communities from Ohio, USA, analyzing the effect of biotic and abiotic controls - Mud 3 Core 4 Depth 3... | ecosystem: Environmental > Aquatic > Freshwater >... | reverse complement strand
TGTTAGCAAAATCAGCCATCCGGCGCGGCTTCCAAGTGCTGGCGACAGAAACGATCGGCGCAGCCCAGCGCGGCGGGTCAGTTGTGTCGCACTTGCGGATTTCTGACCAAGCCATGCATTCTCCACTCATACCTGACGGTCAGGCAGACTACCTCATCGGGTTTGAGCCGGTAGAACTGCTCCGTAACATCAACAAGCTAAGACGTGATGGCCTGTATATTTTAAATACACATCCTGTGCCGACAATCAGCTGCACCATGGGCATAGAACACTACCCCACCTTTCACGAGATAGTTGAGGCGCTTGACAGTATGAATTTACATGGATATGCGATAAAAGCAACAGCGGCTGCAGATGAAATCAGCGATCCAATGTTGATGAACATGGTAATGGTAGGTGCGCTGTGCGCTGTATCCGAATTCTTTGAGCTGGTTGATATAAAAGCGATTGTCGCGGAGGAAACACGCAAAGTACTGGTTGAAGCAAACATAGAAGCGCTTGAAATTGGAGCGCTCTTGATCCGCCAGGCTGCGGAAAAGCTACCAGCCTGACCATATGTATGGTATGTACGGATAAAGGTCGATAACTATGCAGCATGATATTAAATCGGCGCTGAAACAAGGGAAGATCTTGATTGGAACCTTCTTTCGCCTCCCAAGCCCGGATCTGGTAGAAATCTTTGGCGAGGCTGGCTTTGACTTTATTATCATCGACCAGGAGCATGGCTCCATCAACCCGGAGACAACGTCGAACCTGGTGCGCGCCTGCGACCTGGTGGAACTAGCAGCTATCGTTCGTATCCCTGACAATCAACCATTATTCTTTCAGCACGCATTGGATGCTGGCGCATTGGGTGTTCAGGTACCACAGATCAAGTCCATTGCTGATGCTGAGCAAGCTGTACAGGCAATGAAATTCGCGCCAGTAGGCAGGCGGGGTTTATGTCGAAATGTCCGTGCAGCGCGCTTTTCAGCACGCGACCGGTTCGCCTATCTCGAAGAATCCAACCGTGATACAGTACTGGTTATCCAAATCGAAAGTAAAGAAGGTGTTGAGAATTTAGAAGAGATTTTGAGTATACCAGAGCTGGACGTGATTTTTATTGGGCCATACGATCTATCCCAATCTTATGGTATTCCTGGACAGGTCGATCACCCAGAGTTAAGAAGAACGATGGAACAGGTAATCCTAACCTGTCGAGGCGCTAATGTAGCAGCTGGGATCTATGCAGACAGCGCTGAAGCCGTGAAGCATTGGGTCAGTAGGGGAGTACAGTATGTCGCCGTGGGCATCGATACAGCATTGATCTACCGCCTGACTCGTGATTATATTGCAAAGCTTCGTCAGTAAGGGCACGGCGGATTGTCGCATTAAAAATGCTTTCTATCCTCCGCCGTGCCCATAATTTTTGGGATTGCACCCTGCAAGTTAGATGTTTTTTGAGACGCTCACATGAACATGTCTTGTGGGTTAATTCGCCGGTCAGGCTGGAACAGGCACATCCCAGCCTAACTTGTCCTTGATAGCGAAATCCATGCCCAGCTCTTTCAGGCGAGCATCACTTGGGATGCTGGTCTCCCTATCCCAATCCAACTCTTCTAGCATGGCATTGACCAGCGCCTTCAGATCTAAGGTGACGCCTTTAACGTTGCCTTCAGTCAGCGGCGGATCGCCGATCATGCGGCCAGGCACATTGCGGGTGAGTGGGTTATGGCCTTCGCGCAGGTTGAACAGATGGCGCATGGTAAAGACGCGTTCGCCTGCCTTTAGTATATCCTCGTCGTCGAACTCCCAACCTGTGACCGCATTTAGTTGATCACGCAAAGCGTGGTAGGGGAAGCTAAGGTAACCAAACATACATAGCCCGGCAGCCTGCGAGGTTTCCAGGCTGGTCACCAGCTTGTAATGGTTCTTTCCTTGCGCACCGTAGTCGTGCTTGTCAACCACGTCGAGCTCCAAACCAGCCGGCGGTCCGAGCAGCTCGCCGCCTTGGGTGTGGCGTCCAGGGGTAGCCGCCAGCAAGTAAGTGGCTGCCAGGCCAGGGGTGAAGCGTGGATCGTGAGCAGGCAGCTCCTCGCCTTGGACGTGAATGGCATATTCGGTTCCGATCTTGCCGAAGCGCTCCCAGGCTTTCCATACACCATCGGCGAGCTTATCGCCAACGCCTTCCCTCGCGATGATCTTATTGGTCATTTCCACGATTGCCGGAGCATTGCCCCAGGTCATCTCCAATCCGTCCAGGTCTTGCTTGGTCAATAAGCCATTCTCGTAGCACTCGATGACATAGCCTAGCGTACCGCCCAGTGAAATAGTGTCAATTCCTACTACATTACAAATCTCGTTGAGCTTGATGATTGAAGGCAGGTCATCGTTTAGCAAGTTTGTACCGAGCATGCACAGTGTTTCGTATTCGGGCTTATGACCTATACGATCGTTATATTCCAGGGCGTAAGGGCCGCTGTCCTGGCGCAACCTCCCACCACAGCCGATCACACAACTCGAGCAAGCATACGGCCGGTAGTCCTTCACAGAGATCACGGAATCGTCGCTGATCTTCTTCGCCTTCTCCATCGGAAAGTCGACTGTACCGGCACCGCCCCAGTTTTTGACCGGTGAGTCACCGCTCAGGGCAGAGTCAGCCGTAATGCCCGCTGTGCCCCACTTATGCAGGGTATCATAGAAGCCCATCTTCTGCCGCATGTATTCGCGCCGGAGGTGGTTGATCTTCCTTGTGTCGTGCAACGGGATGGTCATCCCGCCGCGCACCACTATCGCCTTTAGGCGTTTGCTGCCCATCACAGCGCCGAGACCGGAACGACCGGCGGCACGTTCCTTATCGTTCATCACCGTCGCCAGCAGGCTGATCTTCTCGCCCGCCGGGCCGATCGAGATTACCTGGCAATCACTGCCATGCTTCTCGAAGATTGCATCCTCCAGCTCTGTGACGTTCATTCCCCACAAGTCGCCCGCGTCCAACAAATCCGACTCGCCTTCGTCGATGTACAGGTAAACTGGCTTTTCAGATATGCCGCTGAATAGCAACCCATCGTAGCCAGCGGTTTTAAGAGCCACGCCGAAATAGCCGCCGCAGTTGCCGTCCCCCCAGGTGTGCGTCTTGGGAGACTTACCAACCACGACGAAGCGTGAGCCGACCAACGCGGGTGTGCCGGTTAGTGGACCGGTCAGAATGCCTAGAATAGCTTCCGGTCCTAGTGGATCTACACCAGCAGGCATGCGATCGTAGAGCAGCTTGGCTCCTAGGCCATAGCCGCCGATGTAGTCGTGGCAGAGCTTTAGATCCAGCTCCTCTACTTTTATTTCTCCAGTTGTTAGATTTACTTCGAGGATCTCACCCATGTATCCACGAGCCATAATGTTCTCCTTCTGTATAACTCATCCGTGTCTATAAACAACGGATATACGTCTTTATAGAGCTTTAGCTACCTCCGGTGATCATGGGGATGATATAAATCTCATCCCCATCCTGCAAGGTAGCCTGCAACCCGCCCCGGTAGCGGGTGTGCTCCTGGTTAATGAAGATGTTCAGGGTTGGTTGTAATTCTTGTCGGGGTGTGAACAGATATTGGTTGAGCATGGGATAACGTTCCACCAATGCCTGCAAAACCTGTATTAAGCTGCCAGGCTGAACTTGCACCATTGGCTCGTTCTGACACGCCAGACGCCAGATCTGAGGGATTTTGATCGTTACCATTTCTCTGTGACCACCACCTACCTTAGGACAAAACTGAAAGCGCCTAGTCCTTCCCTAAAACCAGGGCTGACAGGCTTAGGTTAGCATGCATAGGCTTATCTACAACCACACAACCCTGCTCACCAAAAGCCAGGAAACCCACCAGGGGCACATCGCCAGCAGCATTCTTAACCTGCCCGGTTACTTCGACAATGCGGTCTCCCAATCCTAATGCGCGTCCAGCGCAATGGCTTAGGAAAACAGCCGTTGGCGCGCTCACCTGTTTTAATGCAGCTTTTACCACCGTTTCAACATCGGCGATCATCCCATCCAGGGTGTTCTCGCGTAGCTCGATAGTAGCGCCGACCGGTTGGGTAACGGCTGTGTCGATCGATCCATCCTCATTCCCGCCTACGGGGTGGCAGGAAATTTCCTGATCTTCGAATAGAAGCACCAGTGGCAAGCGCGTGCTGGCGATCAAGATATTGCCGCCGCTGATCTCCTTCCTAGGCAATCCAGTCCACTCCTGGTACACATCCAGCGCAGGGCGTCCATCCAGGGTGATCAGGCGTCTGCCCGTTGCAGAGGTGATCACAGCTTTCTTCCCGGTCGATTTATAGCCGTTAATGAAGGCGTATCCCACTTCCTTTCCGCCAAGTGCAGCCACGCTGTAGCCACCTTCTAAGACTTTGCCGTTGGCAAACTGGCGCATCGAGCCCGCGGCGCCGCTCTCGCCCGATGCCCCGCCAACCACAGGTGTACGTGGTGAAAGCTGAGCAATGGCTTCCATCAGAGCATCCTCTTGCCCCGCCACCGGCATGGTCAGGAACGCCGTTGCTGAGCCACCTAACTGTGCCAGGGCTTGTCCTACCGCCGCTTTGGCTGCCGCCAATGGATCGCTTCCCACTAGCGCAGAGCCCACTCCAGCCGGTCGGTCTGTTAATAACATTAGCGTAGCTGCGCCCTTCTCACCAGTGATCCAGCCATCGCTAGTGAATACACCGCTGGATGAAGTGCCTCCCCACACCGGTGTATCACCCAGTAAATCTTGCACCATCCCGACCACAGTATCCAGATTAAAGTCAGTAGTAGCGAGCAAGATTCCTAGGGTTGGCTTACCATCTAAGCCCAACTTTGCCTTTTCGACCAGCTGAGAGGCAGCTGCGCGCGGGTCTGACAGGGTAGAGTATCCTAATCCAACTTTGGTCATACTAGCCTCCTTATGTATTCAATTGAAAACGATTTGGACGATCAAAACCGGGCAAGTCAGGGTAAAGGGATCCCTGGCTCTTTCCGGGGTACCCATTAATATCAAACAGGGGACGGCAACGTTAAAACTTATTAATTATTAGCACAATTACTCAGATGAGTCAACCTGATATTTTATATTCCTAAACCATGACAGTTGTTACTAGTCAAGCCGCTCAGTCTTTGCGATAATAGGATAAAACAGGTTAGAATTATTCCCCGGTCAATTTAAGGAGGTATAGCATGCCCGTTCGTGGTTGGATTGAAGTGAGCCAGATCTTCTGCAAGGGCTGCGAGCTATGCGTGGATGCTTGCCCGCAAACCGTGCTCGCCATCGATATGGAGCACCTCACACCAAAAGGCTATCACCCCGCTTATCTGAAACTGGAAGGCTGTACCGGCTGTGCCATCTGCGCTATCGTTTGCCCAGAGGCAGCCCTTACCGTCTACCGTGAAACGCCCCTGCGATCAGCCGAACGTGTGCAAACTGCATAGGAGGCGGGTATGGCGCGTGAATTGTTGAAAGGCAATATTGCCATGGCAGAAGCCGCTATCCGTGCTGGTTTGGAGGCATACTTCGGCTACCCCATCACCCCGCAAACCGAGCTGCTTGAATGGATGTCGCTGCGTATGCCCGAATTGGGGCGCGCTTTCCTGCAAGCAGAAAGCGAGGTCGCCGCTATTAATATGGTGTATGGGGCTGCCTGCACCGGAGCGCGTGTGATGAGCTCGTCTTCCAGCCCAGGCGTAAGCCTGATGATGGAAGGGATCTCCTACATTGCTGGCACCGAGCTGCCCGCAGTGCTGATCGATGTGGTGCGAGGCGGGCCAGGATTGGGTAACATCGCCCCATCACAGGGCGATTACAACCAAATCGTGCATGGAGGCGGTCACGGCGATTTTCACCCCATCGTTCTTGCTCCCTCCAGCGTTCAGGAAGCCATTGACCTAACTGTGCTCTCGTTTGATCTGGCCGAAAAATATCGCTCAATCGCTATCGTGATGGCAGACGGCAATATCGGTCAGATGATGGAACCTGCTGAGTTACCCCCCATGCGTCCACTGGAACGCAAGGCTCCTGATTGGGCTGTGCGAGGTGAAGTCGGTCGCGAAAGACGCATCCTCCACTCCATATACATAATTCCTGAAAATGAAGAGGTGACTAACATCCGCATCCTGGAGCGCTGGCAGCAAGTGCTGGCGAATGAGGTGCGTTACAAGGAATACTATCTCGACGATGCTGAGATCGTTATCGTTGGTTATGGCAGCGCAGGCCGGATTTCTCTCTCAGCGATACGCGCCGCTCGCACCGCAGGGATCAAGGTTGGTCTCTTTCGCCCGATCTCCCTGAGCCCTTATCCTTATGCTCAGCTCAGCGAACTGGCGCGCAATGCACAGGCCTTTCTGGTAGTCGAGATGAACACCGGTCAAATGCTGGAAGATGTTCACCTGGCAGTTTCTAAGAGAGTACCAGTTGAATTCTATGGACGCCTGGGCGGTATGGTACCCTTCCCCGAGGAGATACTGGGAGAAATCCAACGCATCGCACACGAGCCGCTGAGTATCGATGCCGATCCACGCCAAGCTTGGATGCAGCGCTTAAAAACGATGCTCAACTTAAATTAAGGAGTGCAATTTCAATGGCAACACCTGCTCCACCTCAATTGGTTTATAGCCGGCCCAAATCACTCTCGGATACACCAACCACCTATTGTCCAGGATGCACACATGGTGTGGCGCACCGCCTCATCGCCGAAGTCCTGGATGAAATGGATTTACGGGAACGCACCATCGGCGTCGCACCGGTGGGGTGTTCCGTTTTTGCCTACTATTTCTTCGATTTTGATTTCGTCGAAGCGGCGCACGGGCGTGCACCAGCCATGGCGACTGGCATCAAGCGTGTCTTGCCTGACCGGATTGTTTTCACCTACCAGGGAGACGGCGACCTGGCATCCATTGGTATGGGTGAGATCATGCACGTTGCCGCGCGTGGCGAGAATATCACCGTGGTATTCATCAACAATGCTATCTACGGCATGACCGGTGGTCAGATGGCACCGACGACCCTGCCCGGGCAGAAGACCACCTCCTCTCCATTGGGCCGGGATGTCGAGCAATCCGGTTTTCCGGTGCGCATGGCTGAGGTGTTGGCAACCATGGAAGGGACTGGATATTCCGTCCGCCGCAGTTTGCATGATCCCAAGAATGTGCGCCTGGCAAAGAAAGCTATTCGCACAGCTTTCGAAGTACAAGTCCGCGGTTTGGGATTTTCCATAGTTGAGTTACTCTCCACCTGCCCTACAAACTGGGGATTGACCCCACGCCAATCACTTGCCTGGGTTGAAGAGCATATGATCCCAGTTTATCCCATAGGAGACTACAAAGTTTCCTCCTCGATAGCTGAATTGAAGATATAGGAAAAATATGCAAACAGAAATCATTTTTGCTGGGTTTGGAGGGCAAGGTATCCTGTTTGCTGGCCAGTTACTGGCATACGCAGCCATGGATGCTGGCAAAGAAGTGACCTGGATACCCTCCTATGGCCCTGAAATGCGCGGCGGCACCGCTAACTGCACGGTCATCATCGCTGATGAAGAGATCGGCTCCCCCAATGTACACCACCCGAAAGCTGCTCTGGTGTTTAACCTGCCTTCGTTTGATCGCTATGAGCCACTGGTTGTCCCAGGAGGCGTGTTTATCGCCAACGCATCGCTGATCAACCGAGACTTTCAGCGGACAGACCTGCAAGCAGTGATGTTACCAGCCAATGAAATTGCCGAGCAGATTGGTGAAAAACGGTTGATCAATATGGTGATGTTAGGGGCGATGATGGCGAAACTGCCCATCCTGACCATCGAAAGCATCCAGCAAGCGTTGGACGATCACATGCCAAGCCGGCACAAACATCTGTTAGCCCTCAATTACGAAGCCTTGCGCAAAGGTGCTGCCTTTGCCAGTGAAGGGATTAGAATGGGATAATTGCAACGCCTTCGGAATAACCTGAAGGTTGTAATTAAAACCATTGGGCGGATGTACGAACACCCGCCCAATTTCATTCCTCCTCCTTCGAGAGTAAACCGGAAATATCAAAAATAAAGTCTCGGCCCCCCAGCACGTGAGCGTAATTATACTTTAATCGGATTTTAAAGCAATACTTAATTATCTTAAAATATTCAGCTTGCCACAGGTGCTTCCGCCACGATTTCCTTCTTTGCCTGCCATCGCTCGCGGAAATAGGTCCACATCGCGCCAAGGCCCAGGAAGATCACCAGCCAGTTCACCAATATTCCCAGGTAAGGAATGGCTGCCAGGATCGAGAAAAGGATTAACCCAACTAACAATGGCCAGACGCGCGCAGGCGACCAATCCTTCTTGACTCCCTTCAGGATAGCACTCCCGATTGCGAAGCTAATGATTATCTTGGTGATGAAAGATACCGCCAGGACAAACAGCACAATCAGTGCCACGAACGACGCCGATCCCAACCCGAAGATAAGCCCTGACAGATCACCAAGCGTGATCACCCCGAATAGAACCATCCCAAATCCGGTCGCTAGAGCCACTAAGAATAGTAGAAAGAAGAACGCAAAAAAGCCAACAAATCCCCAACCCAGGCTCGGTAATGGTCGATCCAAGAAGAGCTCGCTGCTCCGGCGGACGAAACCAGGCGCCAGCCAAACTAGCACTAAGCCAACCAGCAGTAGTGAGACAAAGTTTTGTAGCAGGTTAATCAGCCAGGAAGTCGTTTGTTGGGTGGGTGTTGGCTCAACGGCTTCCTCTGCGGGTTTAACTAGTTCCTGGTAGGTCGTTTCCCCGCTCGGAATACCTGGTGGGATAGTAGCCTGCTGAGGTGCTTGGTACTTCAAATCACCACCCACCTGAGCATTGGCTCCAATCGAGAGACCGCCGGGAACAACTGGTACGCTTGGCATGCCAGGAATAAAATTAAAGGGATTAAACGTTCCAGTTTCTTGCGGGCTGCCCACGCTGGCTTCCAGATTACCTCCTACGGTGCCATCCAATTTCAAACCTTGAGCTGCCACTCTGGCGTCGCCCTGCACTTCACCACCCAAAAGAGCCTGACCACCCGCATAAAGCAGATCACCTTTTATCTGGCTGCCTGGCTTCGTTTCCAGGCTGTAAGCAGCGCCCACCATATCCTCGCCGACTTTAGCCACCTCCCCGATAACCAACACTGCCCCGGCAATGCGCGCATCCCCCTCTACTGTGCCATTGATGGTTATAACTCGCCCGGCTCCCAGTAAATCCCCCTCAACCACACCGCTTGAGGCGATTATGATCTGGGTGCCGAAAGCGATCAGATCCCCTTTTATCGTGCCTTCAAGGGTTACAGTGTTGCCAGTCACGTACAGATCGTCCTCAATCACCTCGCCCGCTGGTATAAGCACCTGATTCCCCTCACGAAACTCAACAGCCTTGACTGGGTTGACAAAGGACAATAGCAGAACTGCAAGCATACAGACACCGAAAAACCATTTCAGATATCTATTTTTGAACATTTTTGACTCCTTTCACAAGAAGCTTAACATTGACGAATTTAATATACCACTAATTTACTATCTCTATCATCTTCTACAACCATCTCGCCAAGACTTTACATAAAAGCAAGCTTGAATCGTGACGCATATCCCTGTGAATCGGGCGCTATGTCACTTTTCAATTGCAATAATTTCATTATCATTACTCATTACTCTTTACTCTTTACATATCACCCTTCACTGAAATCTTCCCTCTTTCCGCTACCCATCGGAGTCACCCATGCTTGACCTCACCACACCCATCCTTGAATTGATCCGCCTGGCCGCCACCGATCTGCCGCCAGATGTAGAAGCTGCGCTGCGCCAGGCGTTGCAGCACGAAGCGCCTGGTTCTGCAGCTTATGGCGCCCTGGAGACGATACTTTCAAACGTCGAGCTTGCCCGCCAGGTATCGACTCCCATCTGCCAGGACACAGGCACGCCTTTATTCTACGTTCACCACCCCGAAGGTTGGAGTACTCGCCGTCTCCGAGAACAAATTGAAAAAGCTGTTGTTGAAGCCACCCGGCGTTCATTCCTGAGGCCCAACTCGGTGCACTCAATTTCCGGCAAGAACACAGGCAATAACCTCGGCGACCACCATTTCCCCACCATCCACTTTACCGAAATTGAAGATGAGACCCTGACCATCGATTTGATGTTGAAAGGCGGTGGTTGCGAGAATGTTGGCGCACAATACTCGTTGCCGGACGCCCATCTGGCTGCTGGTCGCGACCTGCCAGGAGTGCGAAAGGTCGTCCTGGATGCAGTACACAAGGCTCAGGGCTACGGCTGCGCCCCGGGTATCCTAGGTGTTGCCATCGGCGGCGATCGTGGTTCTTCTTTCTCCGCCTCCAAAGAAGTGCTTTTACAAAAACTCACTGATACTAATCCAAATGCGCAGCTAGCTTCCCTGGAAACCCGTCTCACTTCCGAAGCTAACCAGCTCGGTATTGGCCCGATGGGTTTCGGTGGTCAGACCACCGTTTTAGGGACCAAAATCACCAATCTGCACCGCCTCCCAGCCAGTTTCTTTGTTTCGGTATCCTACATGTGCTGGGCCTACCGTCGCTGGCGCATGACATGGATAGATGGCGAAGCTTATTACGATTGAGGGTAAAAATGAATTCAATACAACTACCCCTGAATGAAAATACCGTCCTCAGCCTCAAAGTCGGCGATCCGGTTTCCCTCTCCGGCATCATGGTCACCGGTCGTGACGCGGTTCACAAATGGCTGGTAGAGACGTTCATCAAACAGACCCGCCCGGCCAACAACGATGACCTGGCAATCTATGCCGCTATCCAGCCGCTTTTAGTTGGCGGAGTGATTTATCATTGTGGACCGGTTGTCTCTGGAATGGAGACCAGGGATTATCGCTTTGTCGCTGCCGGTCCAACCACGAGCAGCCGCGAAGAACCCTACCAGGGGGACGTGATGAAGCACTTCAAGGTCATGGGCGTGATAGGAAAAGGCGGCATGGGACCCCAAACGTTAGCTGCCTGCCAGGAAGTGCCTGGTCTCTACCTGCACGCTATCGGCGGTGCAGCGACCATTATCGCCCAAACAGTGACCCGCGTTTTAGATGTTTATAAACTTGACTTCGGTGTTCCCGAAGCGATGTGGGTGATCGAAGTTAGTGACTTTCCAGCCGTTGTCACCATGGATGCTCACAGCGACAGCCTGCATACTGTCATCGAAAACAAATCCAAAGCTGTGCTGGAAAAACTCCTCGCATTGCCTTAAGAAGAAATTGGGCGGGTTTCCCCGCCCAACTTTTGTTATTTTTTGCTTATGGGTCGCAGATCAGTAATGAGGCGTCATCCACGAACATGGAAGTGACACCATCTGAGTTGTTATTGAAGACGCCAAACTGCAATCGAATAGTCTTGCCTGCATAGCCGCTCAAATTGAACGTCCACTGATTCCATATCCTGTCATCCGACAGGTCTGTCCATTTCCACTGCAATATGTTACCCCATTTGTCCAGGATCAAAAGATATTGCAGATCGGAGCCGGTGAGTGACGCTGGCAGGTCTCGGACGTTGATGCCGGTAGGCAAGTTGAGCGTTTCTGCATCGAAGGGCTGGTCGAGTAAGGCTTCGCCGCTCTTCTGCCAGATACGAACTTTTAGAGTTGCTGAGTCGGCAGTGCTCGGAATGTATAGTTGCTGGTAGAAATCCGAGTAGCTAAATTTTCTGTGCGATTGGTAATAGATGCCAGCTCGCATCGAGCGGTTACCTTCAAATACTTGCAGAGTGGAATAACCCGCTGGATAAGCAGTGTTCGGTATACCCCAACCGCTGTTGTTCTCAAAACGCCGGTTGGTAAGCGCCTGGAAGCATCCCCCGCCTCCACCACCACCGCCACTATCGCAGGCATCCAGGAAGACCTGGTCGACATATATAGCCGACTTACCTCCAAAGCCGTCGTTATAAGCTCCAAACAAAATGCGCACATCCTGCCCTATATATGCGCTAACATCATACTCGTAGTAAATCCAGTCATGTGTGTTGCTGGCTGGCCACCAGAAGAGCTTCTTCAACACAGAATTATTGCTCGGTCTGAGGACATACGCATACTGGGTGTCGATAACCGGCTCCATGATGCTATCCCAAATATCCCCGGGTGCTGGTGCAGGAGATTCTAGTCCGGTGAAGGTATCTTCGCTCGTCGTGTACACGTAGAAACGCAACGTAGCGCTCGAAGCGCTGGATGGGATATGGACATCCTGGTAGAACTCAGATGTGCTCTGAACATTGCTGCCCGCCCATAATGGGATGCCAGCTCGCATGGACCAGAAACCTGCTGCGGCATATTCATCGCTGTATACAGGTGGTCTGACCTGCCCAGCTTTCCACGTCCATCCCCCATTGCCCTCAAATCCAGGATTAATTACCTGGTTAGTGCATCCGGGTGGCAGCGGTGTTGTTTTGCAAATGACGAGCTCCACATTATCAAAGTACATTGCCGCCTTGCCATCCAAACCATCATTGGTCGTCCTTACCTGCACCTTAATTGACTGGCCGATGTAAGCATTCAGTGTGAACTCGACATAGTGCCAACCAGCCGTTTGGTTCTGTTGAAGCTTTGTCACCAACACATTGTTGCTCGAGTTGAGGATTTGAATGTACTGGTAATCGCCCGATACGCTGGTCGTGACTTGTTTAATGTACATGCTCAGGGTCACTGTATCGGCATCCGAAGGGAGGTGGTAGAGCTGGCTGATTGCCTTCGAATTGCTTTCCACGTTGGACATGCCCGAAGGGATTCCTGTGCGTCCCGAATAGTTAGCGGAGTAAAATACCGACGAATCGGTGCCGCCCGTCGTGATGTCCCATGGGTCTGCCTGTGGAAAATCCCAGCCACCCTGACCATAGTTAACTGTACCGTTGACCATGATATCACCACAGCCAACCGCTGCCGTGAAGTTTTGCCCGCTCATGTTCCCGGTTACATTGACTTCGAGCGTCTCTGGCGCGATGTCATAGCCGCTGCGTGAGGCTACAATGATATTGTTCCCTGCAGGCACATCGAGAATATATGCTCCAGTCTCGTCCGTGACTGCGCTGTTGCCGTTATCATCGCTCACGATTACGTCCGACAACGGCACAGCATCGCTGTCGACCACCATTCCGCTTACGGAATATCCACCTCCTGGATTTCTCAGGAATGGGATATAAATTGTATCTCCGGGTCCATTTGGATTTGAAGGATCGGCAAGCCCGGGGATGATCCCAAAGCTTGTCAAGAGCAAGGCTACGATAAAAAAGATGCTGGTAATTCGTTTCATTTTTTCTTCTCCTTTCATTTTTTTCCAAGAGCTTATTGTAATAAGATTATTTCGCATCCTTGCTTTAAGGTTGCATTTTCAAGGCATTAACTGAAAGATGTTCTCATCAGTCCTTAATAAACATTATATGGGATTGCCAGTGTATTGACAATACCCCAACTTTAATATTGCTCTTAACCTAAGACGGATTCGGGAGGGAAAAGTTCCATCGGAATAATTATTTTTTTCCTGGTTGCAACCACTAATGATCAGAGTTTATCATAGCGCATGCCTGCACTAAACCTTCTTGTGGCGAAATCTGGTCCTCTAAGACCTGCCTGAACAATTCTCCAAACGCCAGCCAATAATTAACCGCAATCTCTTTGGGAAGCATAGGTTCACTATGATTAACGCTTGCTAGCAACTTTTCTAGCTCCGGGTCGTTTAACACAATATCGGTTCTAACTGGGATGCGTCCGATTACATCGGCGAATAGCTGAGCCGATTCACGATTGGTCAGGAACACTGCAAGCTCCAATGCTGCGGGGATATCTTCACTATAAGAATTCACGTAAACCCCCTCCAGGTTCACCCACGGTGACGCTGGTCCAGAAGGCCCATCGGGCAGTGGTGTAACACCAATGTCACCTCCTAATATTTCCCGGTATTCATTCAACAAACGGATGTTATCCAGGAAAATATCTACCTCACCACTTAAGAATTGCGCTCGCGCCTCAGCATAATCCGTTTTAAAAAGTGCCCCCGCTTCTTTCAACTGTATAAGATAATTGAGATAATTGCTCCAACCAGCCTGGTCAGCAATACATCGCCCGGTTTCGCCGAACAAATCCCCTCCAAAGGCAACCGACCATCCATAGAGATCATATGGATCGATCAGAATTGCAGCGCGGATACCGCTTTTCACTTGCTGCATCAGTTCTTCATCGGTATACGGTGGCTTCTCCAGTGTAGAATGGTGATAATAAAGCACGGGCAAATCGATGGAGAGTGGCAATCCAAAGGGAGCTCCATCCACTTCCATTCCCTCCCGAGCGATGGGAATAAATTTCTCCCAATGATCGCCTGAGTAATTCTTCAAATTTAATACCAGACCTTCGTTTACCCAGGCATTCAAATCACCGTTTCCCGCCAAAATCAAATCCGGACCATTGCCTGCCGGAAATTCGACCTGCACCATACGATTAGCTTCACTCTCAGGAATCTGAACCGCATCGATCTGCAGGTCAGGGAACGTTTCACGTGCGTTGGTTATCACCTGATCGAAAGCTTCCCGCTCTTGTGTACCATCTCCAAACATATGCCAGATTGTGATTTCACCATTTACCTTAGCGGATCCCGGTGTGGTTGGAGGAGTAGGTGTTTTAGGAAAGGTATCCGTCTGCGTTGGCGAAGCGTTGGTCTCAATCAATATCTTGATGGTTGGCAGGCTGGTAGTAGAAGCAACCGATGGTAATGGCGCTGCCTCGGGTGGAACGGATAAACAAGAGCACAGCCATAATGCTGTTACAATGAGAAATGGCAGGTTGAAAAGCAGTCGATTAAGCATTCATAATTGGACTACGGATCAATCCTGGCAAGTTGCCTGGCTTGGTTAATTGACGATAACAAGAAAAACAGGAAAAGCAAGGATGCCACCAGGATGCCCGCCAGGTTGAGGAAATTCACCTGTACATTTAACAAGCTTATCGTTGGATTCCCCCAAAAAAATATATATGTATTGGCAAAGATCACCAGGACTCTGATTTCTGTTGGGCCTAGCCCTGCATATGAGATCACAAACTCTCCTTTGACGCAGGTTCGTACGTAGACCAGAACAGACATCATAAGATAGGCGATTAGAACCAGGCAAGCAATTGTAAAGTCCATATAAGCCGACAATCCGATGCCAAGAATAATTACCATTTCATTGAAAGCATCCACGACATGGTCAATAAAAAATCCATACAGTGGTCTCTCGCGATGGCGATATCGAGCAAGAGTGCCATCCAGGCTATCGCCATACCAGTTGATCACGAAGCCCAGGCTGGCTAACCACAGGAAGCCTTTATGGTAGTTTGTCAGCCCATAGCTAACAGCGATTATTAAAGCGCCGATAATCCCGATTATCGTCATGGTATCAGGTACCATCCAGCCTGGCGTATGCGCGGCCAACCAGCGTAATGCTGGTCTTTCCAAAGGACCTAACAGAATATCGTTAATGCGGCGGTGGATCTTGATATCAGGCATTAGATGCTCCATTCGTTCCGGGAACGTTGTCCAAAATATCAGGCCAGACAGGGTGAAACATCGCCCATTGATGCGGCACCTGGCTGATGAAATCCTCTGCAATGCGTAAAATTAATTCAGTGTTATACAGAATCTCTTGCTGGTGATCTGGAAAAGATCGCATCTCGATATAATCTGACGCCAAGAACTTCACCAGGCCATCCTCTTGAGCGATTGCAGCCACAAGCAGGATGGGCGCCTTTGTTTTTAAAGCAAGGTAGATATGATGGACGGGTAAGTAAGCAGGGTGGTTGAAGAAGATAGATCGATATTTACTTTCTCTGAGTGGGTAGTCTATCCCAGCTATTACGATTCCACAATTTTGAATCATGCGAATCGCTTCGCGTATTGCTTCGTAAGAGGTAGGCAAGATTTCCACACCAATCCTTCGCCTCAGCTGGTGCTGCCATTCAATGGCCGGATTGGCCTGTGGTGTAGCCAGTGCAAGGATTTTCCGGCTCCGTGGTAACGCTGTTTGCGCGAATACATCATAGTATGCCAGATGCACACCTGCTATAATGACGCCTTTTTTCCTATGGTGATCTTCAAGCAATTCATCCAAAATCGCTGGGCATGGGGCGATAAATTTCCAGAACGAATCCGGACGGTGCAGATGATGAAACAAGAGAAACATGGCACGTGCCATATGATGCAATGTATCTCGGGTAGCAAAATCAAGGTCTTGCGAGGAGAGAGATTCCCTACCCACCACCCACTGGTTCGCTCGAATCCCCTGCACCAAAGGCAAATCAGCACGTCTGGCAATTCTACCTGCTAGGATGTCACTTAACCTTAACCCCGTCCTTATAGGCAAGAAGCGCGCCAATTGGAGAGCGATTAGTCCGCTTTGTTTGTTATTGAGTAATTCTTGAAGATTCGTAACTGCCATGGGTGCGTTTGTTTTGAAATGATTCTACCATTGACCACCCTGATTAAAATATCACCTCCCCCTGTTCAAATTTTACAAGGGGAGGCTTTCTTTCAGTTCTATTAGATTTGTATGGAATTAGCGATCCAGCTTTTTATCTGACACATCCCCGTATCGGTAGCCAGGACCAATAATTATTGTAAACCGATTCGCAGGTTGTCTTATCTGTAGTGGCATCCTTTATGCATACTGTCACCACGCGCGGATAAGCAAAGGATTTGGGGAGTGGGAAGAAGCCTTCATAGTTACCATTTTTGTCTGTTCGCAGGCTGCCAATGGTGATATAGTTTGCAAGCTGACAAGTGTTGTTAATGCGGACGTTATAGACTGTGGTGACTCTCATGCGATTAACTTTTACCCACACCGAAGAAAACCCCGGATAAACCTTCAAATTGGGATTCTTAGTTATGCTGTAACTACCAACACTATCAGTAGTGCTGGAAGTTACCTTGGGTGTATCTTGAGGGCGGGATCCACCAGGGATACATAAGATTTGCCCGATTTGGAGCACATAAGGTGCTTGGAGGTCATTCGCCTCAGCAACATCCAGATACGTGACGCCATACTCATAAGCGATGGAAGACAAAGTCTCGCCAGCTTTTACCGTATGGCGCACTGCGCAGGGTGCTTGGGTCGTCGATTGAGCCGCGGCCGGTTGCGGTAGCATGACTGCAAGCAACGTTAAGATCAAGAGGAAGCTCATTATCGAAGTGGCTAAAAAAATTTCCTTCTTCTTCAAGGTCAACATTTAGGACTCCTTTCCGGCAGCCAATTTATTGCCTTCAAGTATAGCATTAATTCAACTCCATAGGGATTAAAGACATGTTATGTACAGGCTAACAGGTTATCTTATTGAATCTTAACCTTTATCCACATAATCCATTAAAATGTTAGGAATCATAAATTATAGGAGACTCACCTTGATCGAAAATGTTCTACCTAACGATGCACAACGGACCACCTCACCCGCCAAAGTAAATTGGCGACAGGCCTGTTTTTTCCTCGGCCTAACATTCGCCTTAACACTGCTGCTGGATTTCATCCTGTGGCGCACCGTTGGATATGGCGCAAATCTTTCTACAGGTTTGCTTCTGCAAACTCAGATGCTGCTTCCAGCCTTTTCTGCCATCCTGTTGAGCCTCTTCATTTTCAAGGATAGTCCAATATATTTCAAAACCTATCACGGGCGCGCGCGCTGGTTCTTTTACGTCTTTCTGGCTTACACGGTTATTTTCGTTCTTCTTAGCGGTGCCTCGGTTTTATCTCCTTCTCTCAATTTGCAGATAAGCCTTGTTGCTGCCAGTGCCACCTATCTAGGGCTGCTATTGCTTATTGCCATCCGGATTATTTCTGGAAGAGATGCGTTTTCCCAGGCCGGTCTAAAGGGAGGAAAATTGATTGAGTGGGTCTTTTACGGCGCGGCTTTTATCCTTTTCTATGCTCTACAGACAGCCCTCAATGCTATGTTTGGCTTGGGTACCCCCGTAAATCAGGTGAATTTCCTGGTCAGCCAGGGTGTTCCGTTAGAAGGCATGTCGGTTAATGTGATCCTCTTCCTAATCGCCTTTCAGACTATCCTGATCGCACCTTTCCAGGGTCTTTTATTCGGTTTCGGAGAGGAATATGGCTGGAGAGGCTATTTACAGGGCGAGCTGGTCAAGCTTGGCAAGATACGCGGTATCCTGATTGTGGGCATGATCTGGGGCATCTGGCATTGGCCGGTCATCTGGATGGGGCATAATTATCCCGGTTACCCATTATGGGGGACATTTCTAATGACTGGATACACTATCCTGCTTGGATTTATCTTGGGTTATGTCATGCTCAAGACCAGAGCGATCTGGCTGGTGGCGTTCTTGCACGCCTTGAATAACCAGGTCTTCAGCTACCTGGCTGCAATGGTCCACATGCCAAATCACCCCATTTTCTCCTTTGGTTTAGGATTCTATGGCATATTAACCATGATACCAATCGTTCTTTTGTTGTTTCTCGATCCAATTTGGAAAGATAAGGGCTTATCCCCAGAAAGTCAATAAAGGTCAAAGTCCTCGATATTGGTCTATGGTATGATTTATTGAGCTATACAATAAAGTAGATAATCAGTGGAAAGGTTTCCTATGTACATCGATCCCGTCTATCTATGCGTTTTTGGTATTACCATACTTTTATCGATGGCTGCCCAGCTATATGTCAGCTCAGCTTACAAGCGTTGGAGCCAGGTGCGCAATAGTCTGGGTATGAATGGTGCTGAGGTCGGACAAGCGATTGTGTCCCGCACCCAACTCGGTACATCCCTGGCTCGCCAGGGCGCTCCAGTGCGTTTCGTTGGCACACCCGGTCAGCTTAGTGACCACTACGATCCCCGCACCAACACCGTCGCCCTATCCAAAGGCGTTGCCACCCAGCCTTCTGTCGCTTCCATGGCTATCGTTGCCCACGAATTAGGTCACGCCCAACAGGACGCCACCAACTCCACTCTGATGGCTGCCCGCAATTTCCTGGTGCCTGCGGTTACCTTTAGTCCCCAGATTTCTTATTTTTGCATTTTGCTTGGCTTGTTGTTCAACATCTTGGGACTGGTCTGGGTAGGGGTGATCTTCTTTGGCTTGACTGTCCTGTTCGCACTCCTCACGGTTCCAGTTGAGATTGATGCCAGCCGCCGGGCTATAAAATTGCTTAGCGATGCAGGATTGATGCAATCTGAAAAAGATTCTCAGGGTGCGCGCCAGGTTTTGAATGCCGCTGCAGCCACTTACTTGGCAGCCGCAGTCTCTGCTGTGTTGCAATTGCTCTACTACATCAGCTTCGCTCGGCGCCGTTCTTAACCCTTCAGCAAAACTGTTACTCTTGATCATCCACTTATAACCATGTTCTTCACCCGTTATGAGCTCGAAAGTCACGAAGATCAGTTCCTGGCTCCGTATGGACTGCATAGCCGGGATTCCAAAGGTCGTGTTTATCCCGAAGATGAGCCGGAATATCGCACTGTCTTCCAGCGCGACCGGGATCGGATTCTGCACACCACTGCCTTCCGGCGTCTCGAATATAAGACCCAGGTTTTCATCAACTACGAAGGAGATTACTACCGCACACGCCTGACGCATACACTGGAAGTAGCCCAGATTGCTCGCTCAATCGCACGTGCCCTGGGAGCAAATGAAGACCTGGTAGAAGCCATCTGCCTTGCGCACGACCTGGGTCACCCCGCTTTCGGTCATTCCGGCGAAGTAGCCCTCGCCCGCCTGATGAAGGAGTACGGCGGATTTAACCATAACAAACAATCCCTGAGAATAGTCACAGTATTGGAACGGCGTTACCCCGAATTCCCAGGATTAAACCTCACATGGGAAGTGCGTGAGGGTATTGTCAAGCACGAAACAGAATACGATGTCGCCGAAGCGGGTGAATATAATCCGGAACAGCGGGGCACTTTGGAAGCCCAGATTGTAAACGCTGCGGATGAGCTGGCTTACACTGCACACGATCTCGACGATGGACTCCGTTCCGGAATGATCACCTCGAAAATGCTGGAAGGTATCACGATTTGGGAAATCCTGGTTGAGAGCATTGCCTGGCGCAACGGCTCACTGGACGACCTTACCCGGCATCGCCTTATTCGCAGGTTGATCGGCATCGAAGTTAGCGACCTGGTGTATGCCACCCACCAGCGCCTTCTGGATAATAAGATTAAATCCACTCGCGAGGTCCAATACCTGCCGTTCAATGTGATTAATTTTGGCGAAGATATGCATCGCCGTAACCGTCAATTAAAAGATTTCCTTTACCTGAAACTATATCGCCATCACCGTATGGTGAGAATGTCGGTGAAAGCCGAGCGCATCATCAGCGATTTATTCAATGCTTATCGTGCTGAAGCGTTAATGATGCCTGCTCACATCCAGGAAAGCATCGAACGGAATAGTTTGGAACGCACTATTTGCGATTACCTGGCTGGAATGACCGACCGTTTTGCCATCGAAGAGCATCAAAAGCTTTTTGATCCTACAGTAAAAACTTAATCCTGCTACCATCGGTCGTTTTCGATTAAAATATATTTTCTAACTTTCGTTGAGTTAAAACGCTTGTTATTATCGGGAGATTTTAATGACAGACGAATCCTACTTGACCGCTGAAGGTGCGGCCCGCTTGAAGGAGGAGCTGGAAAAGCTAAAAGGACCGGAGCGCGAGGCAATGGCTAGGCGACTGCGTGCGGCTATCCAACAGGGCGACCTATCCGAGAATGCCGACTACCATAAAGCCAAGGAAGACCAGGGATTTCTGGAAGGACGTATTCAAGAGCTCGAATACTTGTTGAAGAACGCTGTTATTGTCGAAACGCAAAATGGTCCCTACGACCAGGTCGATATTGGGGCGCGGGTAACCATTCAGGAAGATGATATGCCACTAGAGGTTTTCACCCTGGTTGGTGCTAAAGAAACCGACCCACGCAATGGTCGTATATCAAACGAATCCCCCATCGGCCGCGCCCTGTTCGGGAAGCGTGTGGGGGATATCGTTGCAGTCGAGACACCTGGTGGCGAGATTCGCCTGCGAATTATCGCAATTGAGTAACTTTTTCTATTAAGCCCTCTGCCGGACTTCCATTTCGAGCGTTATCCGTTCAAAGAAGCTCTGTGGTGGTACCGCACCCTCTCCATATGCCATATCTACCACGCGTGCAACCAATTGCAGCGTCTGCGTGTTAAGCATGATCTCGCTCCCGGGTTCGGCTAACAGCGCTTCCCCTTTCGCAGCGAGTTTCTGGCGGATACCATTATCCGTAAAAGCATGATTGCTCATCAGAACCTTGGTTACAGTTTGGATATCGTTCTTATCAAAAAGCCAGACTTCGAAAGCCGTTACTTTCTTGGGATCCCCAACTCCAATCGTGTCGGAAATGCCTACACCGCACTCGCCCATAAATTCGCCCGTTGGCAAGTCAATACTGAAAGAATCATCAAACAGGTCATCCCCCAGCCGGTAAGTTGACGCAAATTGGCCTAAAGGTGGTTCCATACCAGGCGTGGCATATTCGGTCCATTTTGCCTGCCCAACCTCAGGTTCTACCTCGGGCTGTACAGGCGCTTGAGCCTCAGTTCCTCGACCTTTTAATCTCAGATAATAAACAATCCCAATGGCTGCAGCGAGTCCAATAACAACCAGGCAACCAATTAACCAGAAATAGCTAGAGATACCTCCTTCCTCAGGTTCTTCTTCAGGAAGGGGAACTGTAGTTTCAGGCGGTAAAATGGTCCCTGGTTGTGTTGCAACTTCGGGTGGTGTTATGGCTCCAGGTAGTGTCGCTGCTTCTGCCGGGACTTCTGCCACCGGTGTTGTGCCAGTTGCAGCAATGGTATACGCACCAACCAGCTCAAGCGGTATGCCTTCCGGATTTTGCGCTATCTCTGTCAGCGCTTTTTCCTTATCCTCGCCTAATGAATCGTAATGCTCCTTGGCTAAAACTGGATTCGCATTATAGCCATAGGACTCTATTGACATGCGGAGATATTCAACCTTGTTCTCGTAACTCAAATGCTCCGGACTGGCATTGACCCACTCTACGGGCCATATCCACCACCCCAGGACAACCAGGCCAAAAATCGTTCCCAAAATCAAGGCGACAATCCCTACCGCAACGGGGTTTTTTGTTTGCTCACGAATGGTTTCCATTTCCTCACTCCCTGATGAAATTCTGGTAAATCTATCCCCAGGTCGTCCTCTGAGCTTTGCCGCTCTGGCAGCAACGCCAGTAGAAGGGTCTTACTCTCCGCTAATTTTAGCTCATATTTTCCAACAATGCAATGTCCAGCACAAGCCAGTTAAACCTGGTATTTCACTATTCAGTGCAAGTTTCATACCGTACCTAGAGCTTCCACATTTTCTTCAGCGCTAACTTCGTCTAGTGAAAAAACTGTCTGGCATTGGATGCATTGAGCATTGCGCTTATCCGCTGTTACCAGCAATCCCCCACAATCCGGGCAAGGTTTAGGGAGTGGGCGTTTCCAGGATGTAAAGTCACAAGCCGGGTAATTACTACAACCGTAGAAAATCCTCTTCTTGCGTGTCTTACGCTCCACGATCTCGCCGCCATCCTTGGGACAGTGAACCCCAATTTTCTCCAGCCAGGCTTCGGTGTAGCGACATTCTGGAAAGTTGCTACAACTAATAAACTTCCCATAGCGCCCCCAGCGGATTACCAGCTCGTGCCCGCATTCTGGGCAATTTCTCCCGATCTTTTCAAGTTGGTTGCTCATCTGAGGGATGCGTTTTTCAGCCTCATTGACCTGGTTGATAAACGGAGTATAGAATTCACTCACAACGTCAACCCAGGGCATATCACCTTCAGCGATTCGATCCAGGTCTTCCTCCATATGTGCGGTGAATCCAACAGCTAAAACGTCGGGAAAATGCTCCACCAATAAATCATTTACCAGGAAGCCAGTCTCGGTTGGGATGAGCTTCTTGCCATCACGGTCTACATATCCTCGCTGTTGGATAGTCGAGAGTATCGGCGCATATGTAGAAGGTCGCCCGATGCCGTTCTCTTCCAGCGAGCGTACTAAGGAAGCTTCGCTGAAACGTGGAGGGGGTTGGGTAAAATGTTGCTCGGGTAATAACCTGACTAATCGTTGTGGCTGGCCTTCGCTGATGCCTGCCGGGATGCGTGTCTCCTCTTCCTCTTCTGTCTTTTGATCTTCGTCGCGCGCTTCTTCGTACACAATCAAAAAGCCCTGGAAGCGCAGGGTTGAGCCAGAAGCCCTCAATAAATAGCTATGCAGGCTGGTTTTGCTCGATACTTCAACCGTAAGCGTGTCAAAAAGCGCAGCGGTCATCTGTGAAGCCAGAAAACGCTGCCAGATCAGGCGATATAAGCGAAACTGATCCCGGCTGAGATAGGTTTTCAGCGAATCCGGCTGGCGAATCACCAGAGTCGGACGGATTGCCTCATGCGCCTCTTGGGCTCCACGCACTTTGGTTTTATAAACCGGTGCCTGATCCGGCATGAACGCCTCACCATAGCGTTGAGCGATAAACTGGCGAGCTTCCGCCTGCGCCAGTTCGGAAACATTGGTCGAGTCAGTGCGCATATAGGTGATTAAACCCACTGACCCCCCCTCGCCGATGTCGATGCCCTCGTATAGCTGCTGGGCTAAGGCCATTGTTCGCCTGGCGGTATATCCCAATTTCTTGGAAGCCTCCTGCTGGAGGGTGCTCGTAGTGAATGGCGCAGTTGGATTGCGCTTACGCTCTCCGCGTTTGATCTTGCTGATCTGGTAGGAGGCGCTCTCCATATCAGTCAGGATTGGCTTGACGTCTCCCTCATTATTAAAAGCAGGTTCAACTTCGTCCAACCGCACAAGTTTGGCGATAAATGTCTCTCTGCTGCCCTCCGGCTGGAATTCGGCTGCCAGGCTCCAATACTCAACCGGCACAAAAGCCTCGATTTCTCGTTCACGCTCAACAATCAGACGCAAAGCTACGGATTGCACACGACCAGCTGACAGCCTACCGCGTACCTTGCGCCATAAAAGCGGGCTGAGGTTATATCCTACTAATCGATCCAGCACCCGTCGTGCTTGTTGCGCGTTGACCAAATCCATGTTAATCTGGCGTGAGTGGGAGAATGCTTCCTCCACAGCGGGTTGGGTGATCTCATGGAACACAACCCGCTTGCTGATTTTGGCAGGGATTTCAACCGATTGTATTAAGTGCCAGGCGATTGCTTCCCCTTCCCGGTCAGGATCAGTTGCCAGATATACTTCTTCCGCTTTCTTTGAGAGCTCTTTCAGTTCCTTGACTACTGCTTTCTTCTCATTTGGAACGCGATATTTCGGTGTAAAACCATTCTCCACATCGACGGAAAGCTGTGAGCGCAACAGATCGCGCACATGCCCAACAGACGCTTTTACTGTAAAACCTTTTCCCAAGAATCGTCCAACAGTTCGTGCCTTTGCCGGTGACTCCACGATCACCAGTTTGCCTGAACGTCTGCTCAAGCTTGGATCGGGCTTTGGTATGACGTTATGGGCTTCCGTAATCCCTAACCGGTAAATACTCGTTCCGCAGACCGGGCATACTCCTCGAGTTGCTGGTCTTGCCCCATCTGTATAAATTGCCTGTGCATCTTGTATCTCACGCTTAGTTCTGCACTTGAAACAAAAAGCTTCCACTAAAGTTTCCTCCTTAAAAAGGAATTCTTTTCATTAATATAGACAACGAGCGCAATTTTACCAAAACTTCTGGCTTGCAGTCAAACAAGATGATCAGAGATAATCTTGGTCTTCTTGCTCTAACTGCTTTACTACCTGGCGTACTTTTTGCGCTTGATCTTTACGACAGACCAATAACACATCACCAGTATCCACCACAACCAGGTCGTCGATGCCAATCGTAACTATTAATCGATGTTCTTGTGCGACGTAAATCAAAGATTGGCGCGTTTCCAGCCCGATATGTTTTCCCCCCATGACAATATTACTG
>Ga0113563_10000215_pt1 | contig 24996 bp, 17 predicted proteins | sample Mud3Dept3metaG_FD_80117 | JGI IMG/M metagenome (GOLD analysis project Ga0113563, IMG submission 80117) | Freshwater wetland microbial communities from Ohio, USA, analyzing the effect of biotic and abiotic controls - Mud 3 Core 4 Depth 3... | ecosystem: Environmental > Aquatic > Freshwater >... | reverse complement strand
GTCACCATGGCCCGCGCAATGAGCACCCTTTGCTGTTGCCCTCCGGAGAGCTCTCCAATCAATTTGTGCCGTATATCGTTTATCTCCATCACGTGCAGCGCCCGGTCGATCATGGGGCGGTCAGCTTTACGCGGATATCGTGGAAACCTGTGCCTGGCGAGTAACCCCAGCCCCACAACTTCCTCGACCGTGGCGGGAAAATAAGGATTGAAGGCAACAAGCCTCTGCGGCACGTAGCCTATCCTGCCCCACTCCCCGAACCGGGCAGGATTCTCACCGAAGAGGGAAACAGAGCCTGACGTTGGAGAGGCGAAGCCCAGGAGCAACCGGATGAGCGTTGTTTTTCCAGAACCGTTTGGCCCTACGAGACCGCAATAGTCACCCGAACGCAGCACAAACGACACGTCGGAAAGAACGGGGATGGCGTTGTAAGCAAAAGAAAGGTGTTCCATTCTGACAACATCTACGTGCATTCCAGCCCCACTTTCAGATTCCGGAGGTTCTCCTCCATCAACTCAAGAAATGTTGTGCCTCTTATGAGTTCTTCTTTTGTCACGTTGTGCGCCCCGTTAAGCTTGAGAAGCTGCGCCCCTGTCTCTTTTGCTATGATCTCCGCGACGCGCGGTGTTATGAGCTCCTCATAAAAAATATAATGCACGTTTTGCCGGGCGAGTAGCTCTTTCATCTCGATCAACCTCCTGGCCGTCGGTTCCGCATCGGGCGAACCGCTGTAGGCCGCGAGGTACTGCAACTGATACCGCCTCGCCAGGTAGTTGAACGCAAAATGGCCGCCATGCACGAGCACCCGCTTCTTGCACGGTTCGAGGCCACTCCGGAACCGCACGTCCAACTCAGCGAGCCTCGCTTTGTATCGCTTTGCGTTTCGTTCGTACGTCTCTCTGTTGGCGGGGTCCCTGGTGACGAAACCGGCGAGGATGGTGTCTACCATCGTCTGCGCATTGGCAAGATCAAGCCAGATGTGAGGATCTGCGTCACCCGGGCCCTCGTGTATGTGTCCTGCGGTCTTCCCTCCCGCAGGCCCGCGCTTGTGAGCACGCCCCTCGATAGCGATACCCGCGCTGGCATCAACCACGAGCACCTTGCTTCTGTCGAGAGCGTGCACCATCCTCTCTGCCCACGGTTCCATGTATTTGCCCGTGTAAATGAAGAGGTCTGAAGCTTCCAGCCGCATTACATCGCCAGGCTTAGGTTCAAAACTGTGAGGCTCGACGCCGGGAGGCAGCAACAACGTCACGTCGGCCCGTCCACCACTCACCTCTCTGGCAAAGTCATACAATGGAAAGAGCGTTGCCACGACTTTCAATTTAGTTGGTCCCGTCTTTCTCTCGTCTTGCTTTTGACATGCGGAGAAAAAAAACAGGGAGGTGACTGCGACCAGCAGCATCACCATAAACCAGGCAGTACGGGTCCGAACGCGCATAACCCTAACCCTTGAGGCAGGCCTTGCAGTGGCCATAGACCTGAAGAAGGTGCGAGACCACCGCACCTTTGAGGTTCCGCTTCACCTCTCTCTCGATGGCATCGAGCCCACAGAACGCGAGGTCCTCAACCTTGCGGCACGAGATGCAGACAAAATGATGGTGGTGGCTGTCGTTAGGACAGAAATAGTAGTAGAGGCGCCGGTCCGGATGGACGATCTTGATGACTACCCCGTTCTGGGCGAGCTCGTCAAGGTTCCTGTAGACCGTGGGCAGACCCACACGCCTCCCCTTCCGGCGCATCTTCTGCCACACCTCTTCGGGGCTCAAATAGACCGGCTCGTCTGCCAGGATGTCAAGAATAGCAAGACGTCTCGGCGTCGCCTTTAAGCGTATTCCTCTCAAGACCGGATCAAACTTGTGTATCATGAAGGGTTAACCTAAATGGAAATGATTTCTAAGTATACAGGGGCCGACCGTATGCGTCAAGGCATGCGGAAAGTTGCGGCTGGATAGCGGCTACGAATAGAGTCCTTCTACCACGTCTTTATATTTTTCCAACACGACCCGCCGCTTTATCTTGAGAGTGGGGGTGAGCTCTCCTGCCTCCAGGGTCAACTCAGACCCGAGTATGGCAAAACGACGGACCTTCTCGTAATCCGCAAAATCCTCCGATAAACGCTGAATCTCCTGTCGAATGAGTCGCTGTACCTCGGGGGCACGGGCCATGTTCTCCGGGCTCTCCGCGGTAGCACCCTCTTTTGCCGTCCGCTCCTTGACCCGGTCGAAGGCAGGCACGATCAGCGCGCCAACCGTATTCTGCTGGTCGCCGACAATTACCACCTGCGAGATGAAGGGGCTTTCGAGCAGACGGGTTTCAATGTGCTGCGGCGCCACCTTCTTTCCATTGGCCAGCACAATCAGGTTCTTCTTGCGATCGGTGATAACCAGATAACCCTCTTCATCAAATTCTCCAATGTCACCAGTGTGAAACCACCCATCCGGCTCTATCGCCTCCCTGGTCTCGTCCGGCCGCTTGTAATAGCCCTGCATCACGTTCGGCCCCCGCACGAGTATTTCTCCATCCTCAGCGACCCGCACCTCTATGCCGCCTATGGGCAACCCGACAGTTCCCAGCTTAAGCTTCGCCGGCGGGTTCACGGCAACGAGGGGTGATGTTTCGCTCAGCCCGTAGCCCTCCATGACCGAGAGGCCCATGGTAGAAAAGAATTCGCCGGTCGACTTCGATAATGGCGCGCCACCCGAAAAGAAGAACTCGAGCCGGTCCAGCCCGAGGCGTGTACGGATAGGCTTGAAGACAAAACGGTCGCCGAGCCATGCTTGAAACGTGACCACTGGCGACGACCAGCCAGTCCCGGCGCGCCCGGCCAACTCCTTGTTTCGCGACATAGCCCAGTTGAAGAGTTTCTGTTTGAATGGAGATTCTTTACCGACCGCAGTCAGCAACCCTTCCTGGAACATTTCGAGCACCCTGGGCACAAGCACCATATAGTGGGGTCTCACCTCGGCCAGGTTCTGACGGAAACGTCGCAGGTTTTCCACATATGCAACCGTCGCCCCCGTGCTTATGGCCAGATACTGGTCGACCATCCGTCCGTAGACATGATTGAGCGGCACAAAAGACAACAGGATGTGCCCACTCTGAAAAGTGATGATATCGCGGGCCGACGTAACATTGGAGACAAAATTCCAGTGTGACAGGATCGCGCCCCGGGGCTCGGCAGTGGTCCCCGATGTATAGATGATGCTGGCCCAGTCCCCCGGCTTCACGGACCTCCACAGCTCCTCGTACGCCGCATCACTCATTGGACTGACGTCGGCACGCTGCATCAGTTCCGCGAAGAGAAGCACGCTTGCATCAGGCGGATCGACATTGTTCATGCTGATAACAAGGAGTTCCGGTATGGCCTTTCTCACGGCGAGCGCCTTGGCGAGCTGGTCGCGATCAGAGACGATCAGGCATTTGGCGCCGGAGTCGGCAACGATGTACTCGACCTGCCCTGCGGGGATCGTTGGAAAGATACCCACGTTCACCGCACCGATGTGGGCGATTGCAAAATCACTTATCACCCACTCCGGCCGATTTTCAGAAAGAATCGCGACCCTGTCCCCCTTGCCGATGCCGAGCGAGCCCAGGGCGGTTGCAAACCTTCGCACCTGCGCGCCCATCTCTTTGTAAGTCAAGGCCTGGTACGTTCCTTCGACCTTGCGCATCAATGCGGAAACATCGGAAAAGTTCTTTATGCTCTCCTGAACCATCTGGGGTAATGTTTCGACCACACGCTCTCCTTTCAACACCGGAACTCTTCAGCCCTGATAATTCTTAACCTGCAACTTGTAACCTGCAACTTCCATCTTCTAACCCGCAACTCGTAACTCGCAACGATCTTCATCTCCTATTCTTTCAGCGGCCGACTGGCCAGTGAAAGTCGGGCCAACATACCTTTCACACTATCTTCCATTCTCCGCGTGACCTCTTCCAGGATTGTCTGTCGATCCTCAGCATACCGCAACATGTATCCGCGGACGTTGAGGGGCTCCCCGACACTCACAACCACTTTTCGCGGACCCCGGAAGCGCGACGACCCAAAGACCTCCACTTCGAGAAGCCTCAGTACATCAAGAAATCGTTCCGTGGTGAGACCTTCTTCAAGATAGGAGGTGTCGAAAGCCACGAAATTGCGCACTTGCAACACGGTCTCAGACAACTCCCGTACTTCTGCCTGACGACGCAGGAGAAGCTCTCGCTCGTAGTCTGAACCGGCTGGCTCAGCATAAAGAATCTGATCTATGCTGTTCTGTAGAATCCTGATCCTCTCCATGAGCGTCTGGTCTGTCCGGAAGGTGATACCCAGCGCAGAGGCCACGCTCGACAGGAGAAACTCTCTCAAATGACTCACGCGTTCATTGAAAGAGGCGCCGGACCTAGGGCGGACTCCACGAGCCTTCTCGTTTGCAGCCAGCACAGCCTCACCCACGCGGGCCAGTCGCTCGTAGAGCGCCTCCGGCGCAGGGCCGTCGTTCGGCAACAATTTGTCCTCAATCCGACCGAGTGATGCGTTGATCTCTTTGTGCATGTCTGCCAGATACAGATACTTGATTGCCGCAGGCACGAGGTACATGGGACGAGACTCTCCATCTTTAGCCATGTCCTCAGCCATATCCTCGCACGCCCAGAATGCAAGCTGGGCAACGCCCGCCTGGAAGGGCATCACGAGGTCGCCCAGCCCGACCGCCACCCCTTCCGGGAATGCCACCAGCCAGCGTTTTCCATCAGCGAGGAGCTGCCGGGTCACGCGAAACGAGGTTCGGTCCGCTGTGCCCCGCACTATGGAGTAGGCACCCGCGCGCTGCAGGAACCACCCCTGAATCCGACTCTTCTCAAAGAGTTCCTGCGCGGTCAGGTAGTTGAACTCATCGCCCAGCACTTTGGACAGATGGAAAAGAATGTAGGGTTCATTTTCTTCAGAGTGGTTGGGAAGAAGCATGACGCGCTCCCCTTTGAGAGCGCGAAGCCGGCGCAGTCCGTCCTCTTCTATTTCAATTTTTTCAATCTTCGTATGGAAACGGAGCGCTAAAGGCAGGAGAACATGCCTCGCTATACTGACGACGAAGCTGTTTGTCAGTGGTGGCCTGAACGTGATCGGTTTACGTGGCTGCACGGGATGCGTCCAAACGTGAGGCGCTCTTCTCATCAGCAAGATAGAGGAAGAACCCTCCAATCACAAACAAGAGAATGATCGCAATGATGGAATAGCGTGGATTGCCCGTAACCACCCCTACCACTCCCATCAGGAAGGGGCCGATAACTGCGGCAAACTTGCCCAGCATATCATAAAAACCGAAAAAGCGCCCGGCGCTCTCCGGCGGGATGATCTTCGCATAGAAGGACCTGCTCAAAGACTGAACTCCGCCCTGAACCAGACCGATACTGACCGCCAGCGCGTAGAACTCCGCCTCCTGATGCATGAAGAAACCCCAGACACAGACGAGCACATACATGCCGAGCCCGATGAAGATGCTCTTTTTTGTACCGAGCTTCTCTCCCAGCTTGCCAAACACGATCGCCGCAGGAAACCCGACAAACTGGGTGATGAGCAGCGCCAGAATAAGGGCGCTCTTGTCGAATCCCAGGGACAAGCCATAATCGACAGCCATGACGATGATGGTGTTGACACCGTCTATATAGAGCCAGTAGCCGATAAGGAAGAGCAGCACGACCCTTTGCCGGCCAATCTCCACGAGAATGGCCTTGAACTCTTGAAGCCCTGACCGCCTGTGCGTGTGCCCGGTGTGGGGGATGGATCGCGGCTCACGCACGAACAGGAGGAGCGGAATAGAAAATATCGCCCACCAGAGTGCTACGCTCAAGAAAGAGACCTGCACTCCGCTCGCCACGCTCGAAAAACCGAACGTCTCAGGTCGAAGCGTCATCCAGACATTCAGCGCAAAGAGGATCCCGCCGCCCAAGTAACCCAGGGAGTAACCGAGAGCGGAGACAACATCCATCTTTTCCTCGCCGGCAACGCTTATCAGCAGTGAATCATAAAAGACATTACCCCCCGCAAACCCCAAAGTCCCTATTACATAGAGAAGAAGTGCGAGCGTCCAGTTCCCTGCGGGCACCGTGCTCAGCGCCCCTGTAGTAATCATGCCGGTAACCGCGAACAGAAAGAGGAGCTTTTTTCTTGCGTGATGTCTGTCGCCCATGTAACCGATAAAAGGGGCGAGCAGACCGCCGATGATCGCCGCCAGCGAATTGGCCTGGCCGAGATGCAGTGTGCTCACTGAAACGTCAAGTCCGCTCCCCCAGTACTCCTTGAGGAAGACAGGGAACAGGCCTGCCATGACCGTTGTGGCAAACGCGGAATTGGCACAGTCATAGAGCGCCCAGGAGATTATTTTCTTACGCTCGTAGGTTCCACCGGCCCTGCGCATGGGCATGATGATACTGCATGCACGCAGCTAAAGCAAGGCAAGAGAGAGGGGACAAGGATAAGGGATAAGGGATAAAGAAACGGGGCTAAGGGCTATAGAGCATCTCGCACAGAATTCATTGCAAAGTCTCCGATCTCCAGTGGTAGACTGTGGTCAGCATGGGTACAATACCACGCAGCCGGTTTACCGACCATATGGTGAGAGAGAACAGCCTTGATCGACGCGGCTTCAAGGCGTGGGTCTTTGTGCCGGCCATGCTTTTCGGGGCCGAAGCCAAATGGTGGGGAGACAGAGGGAAACGGACCAGCCCACACGAGGGGCTTGATTGCTGCCTATTCAGTGATCCGTGGGGCAACCTTTTGCGCTTGAAGGAAGGAACAAGAATCCCTGCCATGTATGCCGGGACCGTTGTCGCGATCATTGATGATTTTCTAGGGAAGTCGATTGTCCTCGAGCACAGGCTCCCCAACAATCACGGGCCGTTCCTCACAATTTACGGCCATACGGTTGTGAAGGATACTCTGCACGTGGGGAGTACGGTCAATGAGGCCGAAATCGTTGGAACCCTTGCCGGCACCAGCAAGTCACCCGTGCATGTCCATCCCCATCTGCACGTATCGCTTGCGCAGCCGTCGGATAGAGCGTCCTATGAAAACCTCACGTGGCGACACTTGAGTGATCCGGAACTCTTCACCATGACTGACCCGCTTAGCGTGATAGGCGGCCCTTATCGACTCATCGAGCGGGTCGAAGAAATTCCCGAACCGACCTAGCCGGCCAAGTACAAGGTTTCCTCAGTTAGTGCACGCATTGTGACATCGGACACCGGCAGCGCGCAGCACAACGCCCAACGCAAAATCAGCCCGTCTTCTGTCCCCAGTCTTCCATCATCATCTTGAATGTGTTTTGCCCGCTCTTCATCACCGTTACAAACCCTCCCCCCGGCTCACCCCAATGGCCGGCAAGATAGAGTCCCTTGACGGGCGTGCGGTTTTTGATGCGGGTCATGCCAAAATTGCTCATGGAGCTCTCGTATCCGACAATGGCCCCTTCGGGATTTCTCGTGTATGTCATGTTGGTCAAAGGCGTTGCCGCGTCCACTACCTCGATCATGGATTTGAGACCCGCGATGACCCTGGCCTCAGTGCGCTCGATAAGCATTTGGGTGATACGATCCTTCTCTTTTTGATAGGCTTCTTTACGGCCTGCAAAGTAGTCGGCCTCAAACTTTCTCCACGGCTCATAACCACAAAGCATTACGAGAGAGACTGAGCTCTTCCCCGGCTTTGAGTATCCGGGATAGGCGTTGTCGTAAACAAACACGCCAAACGGCGCCTTCGACGCATCAACGGCCAAAGAGGCCCCATGCGACGCTTCGAGATCATATCCTTCCGCGACGGCGATTTGATAGCCCCTGATTCTTCCCCTAAGCTCTTCTTTAAGGCCCAGCCAGACCTTGATGCTTGAAATGGAAGGCCGGCAGGTTCGAAGTTTGGCCATATACCCATCCGGCAGGACACCCGGGGCAAGCATCTTCTCGAATGTTGCAGGCGCGCTTGCGTTGGAGACAACCGCCTTAGCCGCGTGCGTCTTACCATCAGCAGTCTTGACGCCGACAACGCTTCCTTCTTTAGTCAAAATAGTCTCAACCTCGGTCTTCAGGATTACCCGACCCCCACGTCTTTGGATGACATCGACGAAGACAAGGCTCGCGTCCCTGGCATGGCCCTTAATTCTGACCTTACCCGCTACCATGTACGGTGCCGTTCCGCCGGCATAGGCAAGGGCCGGGAGCTTTGAGGGAGGCAGTCCCAGCGCCGGTCCGAGCGCAAACAGGATGGCCTTCAACTTTGAGTCCTGTACATACTTGTTCATGAACTGGGCAACGGTCTGGTTGCTCATGCTCCACATGGTCGGATGTGTGGAGGCGATGGTCTTGGGATCGATTGGTTGTCTCAACTCCTGAAAGAGACTCATCAGTTGACCGATCAAACCACGGATGCCTTCCGCCTCTTGAGGAAATTTCTCCGAAAGCAATTTGATGATCTCCCCTGGATTCTGCTGAGGGAAGATGAGGTCGTAATCCGGGGTGACCACCCTACAATACTCGGGAAGGGCGATCAGTTCAACTCTATCCCTAATTCCGAGGTCTTCCAGATACTGGGCCGCTCCCACCGTGTAATGGGGCGACACTTCAAAAACAAATTCTCCTCCTGCCCGGCCAAACGAAGTAGCGTAGCCTCCAGGGGTATCGTGCTGCTCAATCACGGTGACTGGAAAGCCGCTTCTTGCCAGATAGGCTGCGGCCGTGAGCCCACCCATACCCGCACCAATGACAACAACAGGATAGGCTGACTTGGGTTCGACTGCAGCCGCCAGGGCCTGGATCCTGGTCCAGTCCATGCAGTCCATGGCAGCTGAGGCCATTCCGGCAGCCATGGCCGCAATAAAGCTGCGACGAGAGATCGAACTGCCGAACAATCGATCCATCTCTTTCATGGGTGCCTCCTTTCCGACTCCAAAGAAGATCTCCAAGCACCACGCTCAATGAACCATGCGATCGGCAAGCTGTAGACTATGGAAATCTACCCGCTAACGCATGATCTCACCGGTGCGTCTACTCGACTCTCTCCAATACCTGTCGGACAACGGCTGTCTTGGATGGATCTCTGGGAAAGGGACTCGGGTCGCCTATTAACATAAGTCGATTGCCCGACAGTGTCCAGTTACGGACCTGATCTTTACCGTTCCAGACTTCGGTCCAGGAAGCGTCCACTGCAATGATGATCCTGCTTCCCTCGATACGATACGTGCCTGACCAGCCTACCAGCGTGTCTAAGAGCGCAGCCTTATCCTCGGCAGAGGTTCCGAACTTTCTCGTGTCGCCTGTGAAGAACGAGACATAGCGGGTTGGTGTTATCACGACGTAACCATGGGGAGCCTTCCCCAATGGCTGGAGTGCACTGCCATTCACCTGGACATCCTGGGAAATGACCTTGTAGGTTCCGACCAGGGATTGCTGCCCTGGGCTCGGGGTTGCGATAAGAAGCACCAAAATAAGAGCACAAATCAGTCGAAGTATGCGAACCTCCTCAGGTAGTGCGCGCACATACCATCGGACGCCGCTGTGCGCGGAACGACGCCCAACGAGTAATCCGCCAGATAGAGGGACTGTCCAGTCTTGCGCTTGTGTGTGAGCGCCACCTCCTTCGGCCCGCGCCGGTGCGAGAGCGATCGAGGACGTACACCGTCGATCCACTATGTTTTTGTTAGGATACATCATTGTATGCGTGAACATACATGCTGTCAAGCTGAATATATGGGTCACAGTGCATTCACCCCCCTACTCTGGAAGAGCCGTTTATACTTGCGTGCGTGCTGATCATCACCTACACTCTAAGATGAAACGAAGGAAAGGAGGGGGACCAGATGGCCAAGCGTATCTTCATAAGCGACATCCACATGGGGGACAGCCGAGGTTTGAAACAGGGCAACGGCGTGCATCGCTATTGCTGGTTCTACGATGGGCGACAGGCAACTCACGTGACCGAGAATCGTCCGGAGATGCTCACGACTTTTCTCAAACAGCATTGTCTCGACGACGGCAACGTGCAGGAAGTCGTCGTTATCGGAGATCTTCTTGACCAGTGGGTCTGCCCTGTGGACTATGACCCGACGGACCCGGCTGGCCCTATGCCGCCCCTCGGTCAGCAATTCAAGAACATCGCATCCGCCCAGCACAATGTGGGCGTCACCGAGGCCCTCCGGAAGCTCGCCTCTGAAGGCAGGCTCAAGTACCTGCCCGGCAACCACGACATGCTGGCTGACAAGAAAACAATGGCCGGTATATTCCCCGGCTTAGATTATATTGACCCGCTCCCCGGTGAAGAGGGACATTCTGTTTACAAGACCCCTGATGGCATATGGGCGGAACACGGGCACTGGTACGGTCTTTTTAATGCTCCCTACCCCAGACGGTTTGGCCAGGGATTCAGCAATAGCATTCTGCCGTTAGGCTTTTTCATGACGCGCGTTATTGCGGAAGAAGCTTTGAACACTGGCAACAGAGTAAAACCTGCGCACGTGTTCTGGGATTGGCTGAAAGAGATTTCCGGCAAAGGTCGCCGCAGAAACATCGACGCAATTCTAATGGAGTTGCTGACCGTGTTTGTGGAGAATTACGGGGGGAATCACGCCGATATACTATGCAACGGCACAGGCGAGATCCCCGGCAGCGTTTCCTGGAATGATGTCAGACAGCGGTACCGCCGGATTTACAATGAGTGGAGCGGCACCCACCATCACAATGTGGAGCCTATGGATGCCATCGCATGTGACGCGGGCAGTCTCTGGTACCCTGCCCGTAAAACACTGTTTGAACACGACAAAGATGTGAAGATCGTGATATTCGGCCACACGCATGGGTGCGAACTGGTCCCTGTTGTGCCGGCAAATCCCGGTCCCTCTGACCCGCCCTGGCAGGTCAGGCCACTCTATGCAAATACAGGTGCATGGGCCTACGATGTAGAACAGTGCACCTTCGTTGAAACAGAGTTTGATCCGAAGCGCCGCAGGCACTTTGTGCGCCGCATGAAATGGGTTTGGGACAACGCTGCGAAGCAATACAAGGCACGGGGGTACGGCGCCTACTGGGAAGACTACGTCGACACGTAAGGTTTCTCTGGTTTCTCTGGTTAGGCTGCTCACTGGTAACTGATAACTGACCACCGGTAACTCTTCGCCGGTCTCCCGTCGCCGGTCACCGGTCCTAACTGCTTACTGCTGACTGCTCACTGCTCACTCTTCTTCTGTCTCTCAACAAACCAATCTATCAGTCGTCGGGCGATACTCAGCTTGTCAGGGATCTGGGGCAACTCGTTCGCGCCGTACCATCCGGCATCCACGATCTCTTCGTCGTCGATCTGAATCTCCCCTTTCTCATACTCGGCTGTGAAACCGATCATCAACGAATCCGGAAAGGGCCACGGCTGGCTACCGAAGTAGCGTATGTTCCTGACGTCTATGCCAACCTCTTCCTTGATCTCGCGCTTCACCGTTTCCTCGATCGTCTCTCCCGGCTCCACGAATCCTGCCAGCACACTGTAGAAGCCGGTAACAAATCGATTGGAGCGGGCAAGGAGTAGCTTGTTGTCTCGCTCCACTGCCACGATCACAGCAGGAGAGATTCTCGGAAAAGTCAGGAGGCCGCATTTCGGGCACTCTTTGGCCCGCGCATCCTCCTTGTAAAGGTTCTCGGCGCCGCACTGCCCGCAAAAGATGGTGGTACGGTCCCACTCAACGAGGTGCATACCAAGGAACGCCACACGATACCAGGGCTCGCCTAAGGTGCCGAACAGGGCCCGAAGTCCCTTGAAGACCATACCGTCCTGGTGATCAATCTCCTCGGGAAGTTCTGCCGAATAACAGCCATGCTCACCCAGCCGTCCGAGATACTGAGTGCGTAAAGGCTCAATGCCAAGCTCTCCTGGACCATGCTCAAGCAGTGGAATAGAGAAGGAGACACCGTCGCTCTTAAGCAGAAGTTTGCGGTCGCTGAACATGAACCACCATGCAGGTCCGCGTGCCTCCGATGCGGGGGCCACACCGCTCTTAAACTCTGTCATGCGCAGAATGTACCCCGTGTCTAACGCAAAGTCAAAAACAACGGCCTTGGGGGGGATTCCTGAGAGCGTTGTTCAGCTCGTCATGACATCGATCGGCAGGCCCGTCTCGTGAGGTCCGTTTACCGATTGCATATGCATCGCGATTTCGATGGCAATCTCAAGCTGGCCGTCGGCAAAAGGCTTCATCACGAGCCCCAGAGGTTTAACTTCTTTGGCGCGCTGGAGTGTGGCCTCGTCTGCATGTGCTGTCGTAAAGACTATCGGCGTACCCCAGCTCGCACGGATTCTGCGTGCAGCCTCGATGCCATCCATACTACCCTTGAGCCGTATGTCCATCAGGACCACGTCCGGCTGATGTTTTGCGGCACTGGCAACTGCCGACGCACCGGTCGAAGACACAGCCACCACCTCGTGGCCCACATTACGGAGTCTTTCCGCCAGTTCAGCAGCAACGATAAGTTCATCTTCAACAAGTAATATGCGAGCCTTCTGCATGATTCCCCCGAACTACCCTGGTTATGGAAAGACTATCGTGAATACGGTTCCGCCCTTTCGTTGAAACTGTATCGTGGCCCCGAGCTGATTGACGAGGGTGTTCACAAGCTGGAGGCCAAGCGAAGGCGTGTGGCGAAAATCCACATGCGGCGGCAGGCCGATGCCGTCATCCTTGACCACTAGAGACATTGTGTCATCCTTGTTGCGGCGCAGCGAGACAAATATCGTCCCTCCCGTGCGTCCGACAAACGCGTGCTTAAGCGCATTTGACACCAGCTCATTCACGATGAGGCCGCACGGTATGGCTTTGTCAACGGTGAAAGAAACCCTCGTATCTACGTCGAAGGTGAGCTTAACTTTCGCTGTTTCACTGCCGTAAGTCTGAAACAGATTCGTCGTCAGGGTACCAAGGTAATCTCTGAAATTCACATGCGAGAGATCTTCAGACTTGTAGAGCTGCTCGTGTATCAACGCAATCGAGCGAATCCGTTCCTGGCTTTCGAGCAGTATATTGAGCATTTGGGGATCCCCCACACTCTTTGACTGCAGATAGAGCAGGCTCGACACGACCTGAAGGTTGTTCTGCACCCTGTGATGAATCTCCCTTAGAAAAGAATCTTTTTCGCGGATAGAAGCTTGCGCCTTCTCCTCTATCGCCTTTCGCTCCGTAATATCGGAAACAGCAAACAGGGCGCCCGTGAAAGCACCTATGTCGTCAAGCATGGGGATACTGGAGAGTCGAACTAGCACGGGTGTTCCATCCTTCGCCACAAATTCCGCGTCGAACTCCTCTTTCATGCCCTGTTTGCAGCGCTCCCATCTCTGGCCGACACTTTCCGCATTCTTAACGTGCATGAAGAGAAAGAACCTCTTCCCGGTCATTTCCTCCGGTTGGTAGTGAAGAAGTCTGGCCATACTTTCATTCACGAATGTAGTGGACCCTTCCGGATCGAGTATCCAGACCCCCTCCTGAACACCCTCCAGGAGCGAACGGTATTTTTTCTCACTTTCCTGCCAGGCCTGCTCGGCCCACTTACGTTCTCTCATGTCCGCGAGAGAAAAAACCATCGTATCCGTCCCTGGGACAGGCGTTGCAGTGAGGCGCATCTCCTTACAGGAACCATCTTTGCTGACGATCCTAAGGTCGTACCGTCGACAGGCCTCTTTTGGCTGAGCAAGAATCTTCCTGATGTACTCTTCCACAGGCGCCAGGTCTTCCGTGAAGACGAACTCCCGCCAGCTCTTCTTTCCTTCCACTTCCTCGCGCGAGCATGCGCACAGTTTCTCGAATTCTGCGTTGACGAGAGCGATTGTCGAGTCCTGACGTGCAACAAATGCAGGGGTCCCCAGATGATCGAAGATGAGCCTTGCACCGTCCTGCAGCTCCCCGGCCGTCTCCTTTTCTGTGCTCAGTTCAGGAGCGTGAAGCAGCGTCAGAACCCTGCTTCCCGCCTGGCCATGGTACCCCACTGCTAGTTCCATCGATTGCGCGACCCCTCCGCCACCCAGGACGTGGCATCGAAAACGAGTTCCCGCAAGCTGTTTATCGGCAAACCTCTGAAGCACCTCCTGGCGCACCCTCTCCACATCCTCAGGAACAACAAGCGATAGCAGGGTCTTTCTTCCCCCTAAGTCTCCGCTTCGCACCCCGAACAGAGCCTCAGCCGCCGGGTTGAGACTCCGGATAGTCATATCCTCACTCACGATCACCAAAGGCACCCCAGTCCCTTCAAAGGCTGCCTTCAGGTTCATTTCCCGAGCGTTCCGTTCCTCTTCCGCCTGCTTGTGCGCGCTCACATCTCTAAAAGAGACAAAGAATGAATCTTTCCCTTCATAGGTAATCTTGGAAACACGGGCCTCGCCATAAAAGGCGCTGCCGTCTTTTCTGGTCCCCGTGAACTCAAAGCTCGGGGGGCTCTGCTCCCCTCTACTCGAACGCTCGGCGAGACGCGCCTCGTCCCCGCGAACGGTCACAGCGAAGGGCTTGCCAACCAATTCCTCCGGCCTGTCGTATCCAAACAATTCCGCAGATCCTTGATTGAGAAAAAGGTACCTGTCTTCCTGTAGGACAGCGATGTTGTCGGGAAGCGAGCTGAAGAGCATGCGCCAGCCAGCCTCACTCTCCAGGGCGCTGCGCTCCGCATTCCTTAGGCCGGTGACATCGTGCATGGCCAGTTGAACAGCCCCCGTCATTGAGGTAGCCGGCCCACTCGCCATTTCTACCTGAAGGGACTTGCCGTCAAGCGTGACCATGTGCGCCTCAACAAACGGCAGAATCTCTATTTCCCTCTTTTCCGCCTGCACATATGATTCCAACAACGACCGGTCCTCAGGCTGCACCAGGTCAAGCACTTTCTTACCCACGAGCTGTCCTGCTTCTTGAGCGCAAAAGAGCCTGAGCGCCGCCTCATTCACCATGGTGATCTCCCCGCGGACAGACACCATGAGCGGCCCGGAGGAGGCTTCGAGCAAAGCTTTCGTTCTGGCCAGACCTGCGGTCTTGTCTTCTTCGGGAGCCTGGATCTGCAGGAGTAACGCGAGCTGGTTGGCAACTGACAAGGCGTAGTGTTGAAGTTGTTCCGATACGTCCGCGGCTTCAGTATGGCCGAGCGTGAGCGCACCAAAGATTTTTTGGCGGACAACGATCGGAACACACACATAGGTGCTTATCCCCAGCTTGCGCAGGAAACCGTTCCCATATTCCGGTCTCTTCGAAGCTGCCTTCTCGACCAGCACATGGCCGGTCCGTATGGCAACGCCTGAGAGCGTCTCCGCGAGTGGGATCTCCATATTCAGCGGAACAGGGATCACGCTTCTCACACCTCTGAGTATCATTTTCTGCTGCTCTTCAACGTACTGCTCTACAGCAACGAAGGGATACTCAGCCGTCGATGCCACCTCAAGTGCAATCTCCTGAAAAATCTCTTCAAGAGGAGCTCTTTTCAGCGCCATCTCCGAGATGCGCCGCAGCGAGAGGATCTCTTCGTTGCGCGTGCTGATCTGTTGTTCCATCTCTTTTTGATCGGTCACGTCGACGCCGACGAGCACCAACCCCGTAAAACCCTCCTCATCCCGGGTCTCGTTTATGCGCCATGATATCAAACGTTTGACCCCGGATTTGGTTGCCAACGGCGCCTCGAAGCTGATGGGTAACTGTAGGCGGCTTGCCTGCCAGTCGAGAAAGCTACGCCATATGGAGACGTTTTTCGATATGGGCAGAATCACCTCAAACAGGTTCTTGCCCTTGAGGGACTGCTCCGAGTACCCGGTCACAACCTCCACTTCCTTGTTGAACACGCGGATCGCGCCCTCGCGGTCGAGTCCAATCATCATGATGCTCGCGCTGTCAATAAGGCTTTGCGCATAGAACCCTTCCTGCAGCTGACCGTTCCGCAGCGCCTGTTCTTCGGCAATGTCCCTGATCAGCATGACGACATGCTCGTTGTGGTTGAACAGGAAGTAATGGGCGCGTATCTCCACAGAGATCAGGTCATCCTTCTTGGAGCGGATCTTGGTCTCATAGATAAGGGAGATCTTCTCCCTGAGCCGATCCATGTGAAGGTCCCATCGCGAACCTTTCACGGCCGGGTCAAGGTCCTGCATAGAGAGCCACACCAGGTCGTCCCCGGTGTACCCGAGCATACGGCTTGCCGCCTCGTTTGCGTAAAGAATCCTGCCGTCCCCTCCAAGCCGTATCAGAGCCTGGGACATGAGGTCCACCGCGTACTGACTGAGGCGAAGCCCTTCTTCATGCTTTCTCGGGCCGGTGGCATCCCGGAAAACGAGCACAGCCCCGTGCACCCTGCCATCCTCTTCGGTTATAGGCGTTGCGGTCCCGTCAATCGGAATCTCCCTGCCTCCCTTGGCGGTGAGCACGTGATTTCGAACGGTCGTCACCACGCTCTCTGAAAGAGCCCTCGACACAGGGTGGACCAGTGCGCGCGTGGTTTCACTCTCGACAGGGAACACCTGCGTTACTGGCTTTCCCGTTGCCTCCTTCATCTTCCAGCGCGTAAGCAGTTCCGCAGCGGGGTTCATGAACGTAACAGCCCCTGCCGTGTCTGTCACAATAACCGCATCACCGATACTCTTGAGCGTGGTGCCCAGTAACTGCTCCCGGTCCTTAAGCGTATTATCCATCTTGTGCTTGTAGAGGGCGATCTCGATGGCGGCGTGAAGTTCTCTCTCGTTGAACGGTTTCAGCAAGTAGCCCATGGGCTCCGTTCGCTTGGCCCGCTGCAACGTGGTTTCATCCGCATGCGCGGTTACATACACAACCGGGATGTTGTGTTTCGTCTTGATCTGCCCGGCCGTCTCGATCCCGTCCATCTCGCCCTTGAGCATGATGTCCATGAGGACCACATCGGGCAGATCCCTTTCTGCTTTCTTGAGCGCTTCGGCCCCTGAGGCAGCGAGGCCGCAAACGTTATAACCGAGGTCCTTAAGACGGTATTCGGTTTCCCGTGCTACAATGCCCTCGTCTTCTACAATGAGTACCTTCTCACCTGGCATGTTCTATCCCCTGTGCTTCACAAGAGCGGCATCTCAAGAGTGCCATCACCAGAGCACCGTCATGAAAGCACCATGCTGAACGCAGTTCCGTTTGTGCTATCAACCTCCAGGGTTCCGTCAAGCTGTTTAACGAGTGTAGTGACCAACTGCAAGCCAAGTGACGGTGTATCTGTAATGTCCATACCCTTTGGCAGGCCCACGCCATCGTCCTTGACTGTGAGAATCAGCTTGCCGTCTCCGTTCCTTGCGAGGTCCACCACTATCTCACCTCGCCTGCCGTCAGGAAAGGCATACTTGAGCGCGTTCGAAACAAGCTCGTTGATGATCAGGCCGCACGGGATTGCGCGGTCGAGCCCCAGAGGGGCACTGTCAACATGGATCGCGAGCTTCACCATGTGCGATGCCACCCCGTATGAATTGAAAAGGTAGCTGGTGAGACTCCGAATGTAGTCGCCAAGGTTTATGTTGGCCAGGTCGTCGCACTGATACAGCTTCTCGTGAATCAGCGCCATGGAACGCACGCGAGTCTGGCTCTCCCTCAGCACGGAAAGCACCTGTTGGTCGTTTGTCTTTCTGGACTGCAGGTAGAGAAGACTGGAGACTATCTGCAGGTTGTTCTTCACCCTGTGGTGAATCTCCTTGAGAAGGACCTCCTTCTCTCTGAGAGACGTGCGAATCTGCTCTTCGGCCTTCTTCCGATCGGTGATGTCCCGTGCGAGGGTGAGCACAGCCGACTTCCCATAGAATGAGAACCGTACCGACGACACTTCGATATCCATCACACTGCCATCTTTCCGGAAGAACCTCTCTTCGACAAAGGGCAGGTCTGCGGCACCCTGCTGGAGCGACCTCATCCGCTCCTCGAGGAGGGGTCTCGAATCCGGGTGCGCAAAATCAAGAAAGTTCTTACCGATGATGTCTTCTTCGCTTTTCAAGCCGATCAGCTTCAAGCCCGCCTCGTTCACAAACATGATTTCCCCATGGCTGTGCACAATAATGGCGTCAGGTGAATGTTCGACGAGCTTACGGTAGCGCTCCTCGCTTTCTTCCAGGGCGGCGTGCATGTGAATACGATAGGTGAACGCCGCAAGATCATTTGTCAGGCTGGAAGCAAGAGACAAAAGGTTTTCGTTGGCGTCTATGCTGGCGGGATGCGCAAGAACAAGGGCTCCCAGAAAACGATCGTTGACAATCATTGGAACGCTGACAACACTCTCGACGCCGAGCTGAGTGGTCAGAAAATTCGCAAAGTTGGGATTTGAAAGAGCATTAGTCTCAACCACGGCCTTCCGGTTTTCCCAGGCACGCCATGCGACGGATCGATCAAGAGGGGTCTCCCGCAGCCCTTCAGAGAAATTCGGGACCGCCGTCACCCCCTTTGTCACCATGACGCCACGCTGCTCATCGTATAGCTCGATGGCGCCGACGGGAAAGCCGGTTGCGAGACAGATCTCTTCTATGATGGCCTGGTACGCATCATCATACGATTCCGCTCCCAGCATGATCTCCGAAATCCGGTGGAGCGCAAAGAGTTCCTGGTTGCGGGACGCGACCTCACGCTCAGCCTTTACACGCTCAGTGATGTCTATCCCGAAGCAGATCGTACCAACAGTCTTGCCCGCCTCCTGTATCTCGTTGATCTGCCAGGATATAAACCTCTCCACGGACGACTTGCTGAAGATCACGCTCTCAAAGGTCAGCGGCAGGAGAAGCTTACCTTCCTGCCATTCCCTAAATTTTTCCCGCACGTAATTGTAGTCCCCCGCGGGTAGTACCTCGGTGAGCAGGTTTTTCCCGAGAAGCTCCTCCTGGGCGTAGCCGGTGATTTGCTCCGCCCCTTCGTTGAAAACAACAATGTTGCCCTCGGGGTCGAGACCAACAATCAGCACGTTTGCGGTCTGTATCAGCTTCTCTGCATACTCCTTTGACTTGTGGAGCGCACCCTCCGCCTTCTTCCTTTCAGATATTTCCTTTTCCAGTTCAATGTTGATTCTCGCCAACTCCGCGGTCCGGTCTGCGACCTCCTTTTCCAGCATGGCGGGAACCTGACGCAGTCGCTCCTCTGCACGCTCACGCTCGGTAACCTGCTCCATAGCCTGCTGGTAGAGCTTCTCGTAACGCCCCAACAAATAGTAGGCAATAAGGGTGGCGACGACTGTCGCAAAAATGACTCCGGTCAGTTGCAAGGGCGACTGTGCGATGTCCGGGTCTCCCCAGAAATAGTGGAGAAGTTGATAGAGCGCTGTTGCCGCGAGCATCAGTGCGAGGGTCAGCAGGATCGCCGGAACCAACCTGATACGCCGAATCGGCTTCTCGTTCTTCTTCCGGGTCATGGCCTCGTCTCTGCTCTTTTTCACGCTATAAGTCCGAGTTTCTTTAATTCTGACAGCAGGTTCGGCTTACTTATGGGTTTGATCAGATACGAGGTGGCGCCACCTTTGAATATGGCAGCCGCAACGTTCTCCGGATCGCCGAGCGACGTTGTCATGATGACCTTCACTTCCCGCGACGGCTCCACGGACCTATCGCGCTCCAGGGTCCGTATCCTTCGAAGCGCTTGCTGGCCGTCGATGTTCGGCATCACAATGTCCATACAGATGAGATCGTAAGGTTTTTCCTCCTGCCAGGCCAGCTGAAACGCGCTTATCGCTTCGGCGCCATCGATGGCAATATCGCACTCCCCATACTCGGAAAGCATCTTCTGCATGAGCCGTCGGCTTATAAAATCATCGTCGACGATCAATACCCGCATACGACCTTTAGGTCCAGACACGTTTGCTCCACATAGAACTCCATACCGAAAGAGAACACCACTGACCACTGAGACAGTGAGGCACGTCACGAAGAGTCTTGCAAACAGGATGCCAGATTTGAGACTTTCGGCAGGCTTTTCGGGGGAAAATATAGGTCCGACGGGCCCGCTCTCCTCAGCGGCCCGGCCGGCCCGTCGAAGGAAAAACCGCGGCACGCGTGCGATCCAGGGCAGCGATACAGCGGCCGGGATTGATGGCTTTATACTCCGGGGACTGCGCCAGAGAAGCAACACCGTCCGACGGGAACTGCTCCAGCATGACGCCTGCTTCCTGGAGCACTGAGTCCGTAGCAGTCACAAGCAACGCAACGGCCTGATGGCGTGAACAATTCTTTGTGGCCTCGATGCCCAGGGCCATTTTTGATGCCTGCGAGACGGCAAAAAAGGTCAGGGACTTGTGCTGCTCTTTTCCCACCCGCCCCTTTCTTTCCGTATCGGTGTTCCGTACGCGAAAGCGGTACAGGGGGTCGCTTATTCTTGCATTGGAGCGCTCAGTCACAGATGTGGCAAACGACATGAGTTCGAGCCTGCCACCGGACTTCCCCTCAAAGACCGGTGCATCGATCACATACGTCTGGCCCCATCTTGACGGATTGCGGTCACGATTAACCCAGGAAGGCGCATAGAACCCACTTCCCTGGTGAAGGTTGAGCACGTAGTCCGATTGGCTGATGAGCAGCTTCGCCAGAGTGACAACGCCTCGATCGTTGGCCGCAAGGCCCGTTTCCGGCAGATCGAAAAGACGGTTCATATCTCCAGTTCTGCCAGGGCGCGTGCCAGCGACTACAGCGGGCCGGTTCAGGCGCGGCACCACGATCAGCGAGCCTCTCGTCGCAAGAACGTGTGCATAGCGATCCGCGGCCATGGCCGTGGCGGGCTCGTCGCCGTGAATACCCCCGACCAGGAGGACCGTCGGGCCGGGTTCCGCTCCCCTGATTACATGCACACGCACCTCGTGTTGGGAGCCTTTGAAAAACTCATGAACCGCGTATCCTGCTTCTGGGAAAAGGGAAAAGTTGGAGGCAAGAGCATCGCCGATGCCGGCGACGACAATGAAGAGGGCTATGATGGTAGGACAGATTCTCCTATAATCTGCCAACCCTTCTGACCTTTCTTGAGATAGAGTGACTTCACACTGACGCTGCTGAAATTGTTCGACCTGTACTGCTGCCGAAACCGTATGATCGCCACGTTTCCCTGATACTTCTGTGGCAGCAGCACAGCCCTTCGGTCGAGCTTCAGGCGGATAAATTTTTTCTCCTTACTCACCTTCTCCTTGCGCTGTGCAAACGTCTCGAGATCCTTCCCGTCTGCAGTGGTAAAGTCCTTATCGTAGAATCTTAAGAATTTTTTCATATCCACGTCTTCCCAGGACTTCTGCCACGAGGCTGTGAAATCGAGAAGCTCCTGGGCAACTTTCTTCTGGCTCTCAGCGCTTCTGAAGGCAACTTTATCCACAATGACCATAGGGGTCGTCCCCAGTTTGATCATCGTGGAAAGTTCCCGCAGATGGTCGTTGCTCATCACGACGCATCCTTTGCTCGACTGAACCTCCTCGAGTCTTTTCTTCGGATCGTGGCCGTGCAGCCATACACCGTCGCCTGTCTTGCCCTCCTTCTTGTCCAGGAAGTCAGGGTAGTTCAGCACAAACGCACCCATGCCGTAGATTTCTGAGAGTTTGCTGGGCGGTACGAACTCTACAAGATAGTAGATGCCCTCGGGGGTTGCCATGTCCCCGGTCTTCTCCTTATCCTTGATGTTCTTGCCCACGAGGCAGGGGTACGACTTGGCCGACGTGAGCTTCCCTTGCACAGAACGCAACACGAACAACGTCTTCGTGTTCTTCTCCACGAGTATCACTCGTTCACCACTGTCTACGTGAATGAACGGAAACAGCACTTGTCCGGCCGGCGTGACAAGCGACGCCGCCTTTAGCTCCGCTTTCTCTGCCTGGGAAACTCCCCCAGGGGTCGGTGTGGACGGCTTATCGGCCGCAGGCTCAACCGGCGCCGACGGCACAATTTTTTCCTGCGCAGGCGCAGCCTTCTCTTGGGCGGGGGCAGGTGGAGGAACCTTTGCCTGGACCCGGGTCGGTGCCGGTTTACCGTCTGCCGTTACAGGAGGTTTATCCGGAGCTGCGGGCTTTGCTTCCTTCGGTCTGTCGGCCAGAGTCAGTTTTAACTTCTGTTGGGTCTCGGCCAGCGCAGTCTGGGTGTTTCTGATCGTTTGACGCGGCACATCATCGGCTATGGACGAGATCTCCTTCTCGGTCTGTGCCACAACCCGCATGAGTTCATCGGTCTTGAGCCGTTCCCTCAGGTACATGAATAGAAGAGCGCCGCACACGAGTATGAGGAAGAGAAATGCCGTGAATACGAGCTTCCACTGCGAAACCCCGGCCTTGGCTGTCTTGGCTGTCTTGGCCGCTTGCGGCCTCTCCCCGAATTTCAGCTCGATGGGGGCCTGATACGCTCGCTCTTCATGCACCTGCCTTTTCGAAACTTCTTTTCTTTTTTTCTTGAGGAACTGCAGAAAGGCGTCTTGACTCTTCTTCGGCATACCCTTGTCGGCCACAAACGCAACGCTCTCTGCTGCGTGAATGACCAGTGATTTTCGGAAATTATGGGGTAGTGAGCTGTTCTTGTCAAGACAAAAAGGAGGTGCAGGCAAAAGAATTCGCTTGTCAGAAAGGATGCTGTATAATGTGCACGACAGGGAGGTGGTGCGTGGAAATGGCTCCCGGAGGCGGTCTACACGCCATCAGGCCACACGCCATGAAGACCGTGGAGATGTGTATCGCAGGACGCGCCGCCGGCCTGCTTGCAGCGCTCTGTTTCTTCTCTCTCACTGCATGCGCACCATCGCTCACGCGCCAATCAGTTGACGAATTCGCGCGCACGCCTGACGATCTCGCGCGCACGCCTGACGAATTCACGCGCACGTCCTCATTGCAGTCCGCGCACATTGGTGTCTCCGCCAGGTCGCTCACACAACATCACACACAACATCAGGATGACAAGGACCTGTACGCCATAAACCAGGAGCAGTTCTTTCTCCCTGCGTCGATCACGAAGCTTTTTACGAGCGCTGTCTCGCTCGTCCTGCTCGGTCCTGACTTTCGTTTTGAAACAGGACTCTACACAGACTCTGAGCCGGCCGAAGGTGTGATCAGCGGGAACCTTTTCATCAGAGGCAATGGGGATCCCACGCTCTCCGCGCGCTTCCGCGATGGCGGGGGTCGTGCGGTCTTCAATGAATGGGCGGATCGTCTGGTTGCCTCGGGAGTGCGACGGATCAACGGCAATATCGTGGGTGACGGCGGCCTTTATGAAAGTGGTCCGCTCGGCAGGGGTTGGTCGTGGGATGACGAACTGCGCTGCTTTTCCGCTCAGATAAGCTCCCTCTCATTCGACGACAACTGCGTGTCTATTCTTGTCGCACCCGGTACTCAACCCGGAGAGAAAGGGCGTGTCACGGTGAGGGATCAATCCGATTATCTAACCGCGTTGAACGAGACTCTCACTGCCCAGCCGAACGAGGAATCTACCATCACGGTCGCGAGGGGGAAAGAGAACAACCTTATCGTTGTCTCGGGCCACGTACCCCTCGCTGCGACGCCACACGAATATCGTGTTGCCATTCAGAATCCTGCCCTCTTTGCCGCGACCCATCTCAAGCTCGCGCTTGAGTCAAAGGGCATCGCGGTCGCGGGTACTGTCACAGACCGCAGTGCCTTTCAGGCGCAGCCGCTCTATCCGTTTCTTCGCCTGCTTGCCCGGTATACGTCACCGCCTCTGGCAGAAATCATCAAGCATGTGAACAAGCCCAGCCAGAACCTGTATGCGGAGCTCCTCTTCCTCACGCTCGGCAGCCGCTTCGGCGGACAGGCATCAGCCGAGCGCGCATCGCAAGTCGTAAGCGAGACACTCTCACGCATGGGGGTTGATCCTCAAGCTGCCCTGCTGTATGACGGGTCCGGCCTTTCGCGACTCAACCTGGTCAAGCCTTCAGCGGTCATCGAGCTCCTCAGCTACATGTACCGCCACGAGTACTTCCGTTATTTTCTTGATTCCCTGCCTGTAGCCGGAGTCGATGGCACCTTGCGCTCGCGCATGCGTGACACCGGGGCTCAAGGAGTCGTGCGAGCTAAGACAGGCACGCTCGCGCATGTTCGTAATCTGGCGGGCTATGTCGAGGGGCGGACGGGCAACATGATTGCCTTTGCGATCATGACAAATAATTACGCGGGACCGCTTCAGGAACTGAAAGATTTTCAAGATGCAATTTGCATCATGCTTTCTTCTCTTCTCGAGTAAGAATCCCACCAAAAACCTCTTGACTTGAGGCCCCCCAAAATGCTTATATGTACCGGTCGGTACAGTACCTGGTATCGGCGCAGATTCAGCCTCAAAACCACCTTCGAGGAGTATTCTATGACAACGTTTTACCGGCGGTTACCCCGGCTTGACTACACCAGGCCCGCCTCACTCGATGAAGCCCTCTCCTTCCTGAGCCAGTACAAGGATCGAGCAAAGGCCTTCGCAGGGGGGACCGATCTCATCCCCGCAGTCAAACGGAGGGAGTTGCCGACTCCAGCTTTTTTTGTGGACCTGAAGGGCATCCCGGGGCTCGACCGTATCACGTATGACACATCAACAGGCCTTTCCATCGGGGCTCTGGCATCAATTACCAGCGTAGAACGCTCTGCCCTGGTGAGGGAACACTGCCCGATGCTCGCACAGGCCGTCACAACGCTGGCATCCCCGCAGGTTCGTAACCGTGGAACCATAACGGGCAATATCTGCAGCGCGGTGCCCTCAGCCGACACAGCCCCCAGCCTTCTCGTGCTGGAGGCGAAACTAAAACTCGTGAGCAGCAGAGGCACACGGGTCGTTCCTGTTGTCGAATTCTTTTCCGGGCCACGCAAGACCATCCTTGCCGATGACGAGATTGTCACAGAGATTCACATCCCGCCCTCTCCCCCCAAGTCCAAAGGGATATATTTGAAACTCTCGCCTCGCAAGTCGATGGATCTTGCCGTGGTCGGGGTAGCAGCCTTCGTTACATTGAATGGCGACGTCTGCAAAGAAGGTCGCATAGCCCTGGGTGCCGTGGCTCCTACCCCCGTACGGGCCCGAAAAGCGGAGAGCGCGCT
>Ga0113563_10000214_pt1 | contig 24997 bp, 18 predicted proteins | sample Mud3Dept3metaG_FD_80117 | JGI IMG/M metagenome (GOLD analysis project Ga0113563, IMG submission 80117) | Freshwater wetland microbial communities from Ohio, USA, analyzing the effect of biotic and abiotic controls - Mud 3 Core 4 Depth 3... | ecosystem: Environmental > Aquatic > Freshwater >... | reverse complement strand
TTTGCGCGTAAATTTTGCCGACTGGAATGGCGTGAGGTCAGGACCTATGGGACAAGCGGAGCCGAAGAAACCGTGGCGGAGCTTTTCGGGGCACCTATGGAAGAGCGGGATCGACGTCCGCGATTTCATCATCAGCAATGTCAATCCTTATGCGGGCGGCGCCGGCTTCCTGACGAAGCCGACAGCCCGGACACTCGCGGTGTGGGAACGCCTGCAGCCGTACTTCCGCGAGGAGCTCAAGAAGGGAGTGCTGGACGTCGACCCGACTACTCCCTCGTCTCTCACCTCGCATGGTCCGGGCTACATCGACCGTGAAAACGAGGTGATCGTCGGCCTGCAGACCGACAAGCCGTTCCGCCGGGCGATCATGCCCGCAGGCGGCTATCGCATGGTCGAGTCCGGGCTGAAGGCAACCGGCCATCATGTTGATCCTGCGGTGCGTGACGCCTTCACCAAGTACCGCAAGACGCACAACAATGGCGTCTTTGACCTCTACACGCCGGAGATTCTCGCTTGCCGGCGCTCCCACATCATCACCGGACTGCCCGATGCTTACGGGCGCGGCCGCATTATCGGCGACTATCGGCGCGTTGCGCTGTACGGCGTCGACCGCCTCATCGAGGCGAAGCAGGCCGAGCGCGCCGAGATCGACGCCCGCTGGCCGTCGGAAGAGGTGCTGCGGCTGCGCGAGGAATTGGCCGACCAGCTCCGCGCCCTCGCCGACCTGAAGACGATGGCGGCACTGTACGGCTGCGACATCGGCAGGCCGGCGGTGAACGCGCGCGAGGCCGTGCAGTGGACCTACTTCGGCTACCTCGGGGCCGTGAAGGAGAACAATGGCGCCGCGATGTCGGTCGGGCGAGTCTCGACCTTCTTCGACATCTATATCGAGCGCGATCTCGCAGAGGGGGCGTTGACCGAAGACGAGGCACAGGAGCTCATCGACCAGTTCGTGATAAAGCTGCGCATCGTCCGTTTCCTGCGCTCGCCCGAGTACGACGCGCTCTTCTCGGGCGACCCGTACTGGGCCACGGAGTCCGTCGGAGGCATGGCGCTCGACGGGCGTACCCTCGTCACGCGCTCGAGCTTCCGCATGCTGCATACTCTCAAGAACCTCGGGCCGGCGCCCGAGCCAAACCTCACAATCCTCTGGTCGAAGAACCTGCCGGAGAATTTCAAGCGCTACTGTCTCACCACGAGCCGCGACACTTCCTCGCTCCAGTATGAGAACGACGACCTCATGCTGCCGAAGCACGGAGACGACTACGGCATCGCCTGCTGCGTTTCGGCCATGCGCCTCGGCAAGCAGATGCAGTTCTTCGGCGCGCGGGTCAACCTCGCCAAGTGCCTGTTGTACGCGGTCAACGGCGGACGCGACGAGGAGAGCGGTCGTCAGATTGGGCCTGCCTGTCGCCCGGTGACGGGCGACGTGCTCGATTACGGGGACGTGATGGCGAAGTTCGACGACATGATGGGCTGGCTGGCACGGACCTACGTGCACGCAATGAACTGTATCCACTATTCGCACGACAAGTACAACTACGAGCGCCTCATGATGGCGCTGCACGACCGTGACATCCTGCGGACGATGGCCTTCGGCATTGCCGGCCTCTCGATCGCCGCCGACAGCCTTTCCGCGATCAAATACGCCAGAGTGAGGCCGATCCGCCGCGAGGACGGTCTCGTCATCGACTACGAGACGACAGGTGACTTCCCGAAGTTCGGCAACAACGATCCTCGGGTCGACGAGATCGCGGCGGATCTGGTGAGGCGGTTCATGGGGCACCTGCGCAATAACCCGACGTACCGCGGCGCGAAACACACCCAGTCCGTGCTGACCATCACCTCCAACGTCGTGTATGGCAAGAACACCGGCAACACGCCGGACGGCCGTCGCGCCGGCGAGCCTTTCGCCCCCGGCGCCAACCCGATGCACGGTCGCGATTCGCACGGCTGGCTCGCATCGTGCCTGTCGGTCGCGCGCCTGTCCTATGATGAGGCGGAGGACGGGATCAGCTACACGCTTTCGGTCGTACCGGCCGTCACGCGCCTTGCCGAGGAAGAGGGGCTCAAGGACGTGATCGGGGCGCTCGACATGTTCTTCGGACAGGGCGGGTTCCACATGAATCTCAACGTCATCAGCCACGAGACGCTTCTCGATGCTATGGAAAATCCGGACAAGTACCCGCAGCTCACCATCCGGGTGTCGGGGTATGCGGTGAATTTCGTCCGTCTCACGCGCGAGCAGCAGCTCGACGTCATCGGCCGCACCTTCCATGGGGAAATCTGACGTGACGACGCCTGCTGCGACTGGTGAGATCCCGGAAGGCAGCCGCCACGCGCTGCGGCATGACCTGTCGCCGGGTGCTCCGGAGACCGAGAGTTACGCGGACGGCGAAGGGGCGTACGGCTACGTGCATACGTACGAGACCGGCTCCCGCCTCGACGGGCCGGGTGTCCGGGTCACGCTCTTCGTTTCGGGCTGCCCGCTCCGCTGCCAGTATTGCCACAACCCGGATACGTGGCATTTGAAAGACGGCACTCGCGTCGCCCTGGAGCATGTCGTCGCGCGACTCGAAAGCTTCGCACCCGCCCTGCGAGCAATGAAGGGCGGGCTCACGATCTCCGGCGGCGAGCCGCTCGTCCAGGTCGCGTTCACGCGGCGCATCTTCGGCGCGGCAAAGTCCATGGGGCTGCACACCGCGCTCGACACCTCGGGCTTTCTCGGGACGCGCGCGACCGACGAATACCTGAAGAATGTCGATCTCGTCCTCCTCGACATCAAGTCGTGGGACCCGGACACGTATCGCCGTGTGATCCAGCGCGAGGTGGCGCCGACCTTGCGGTTCGCCGAGCGCCTTGCGGTGATGGGCAAACCGGTGTGGGTCCGGTACGTGCTCGTGCCGGGGCTGACCGACGATCCGGCCAACGTGCAAGGCGTCGCGAAGTTTGTGGCGCCGATGAAGAACGTCGAGTGGGTGGAGGTGCTGCCCTTCCATCAGCTCGGGGCGTTCAAATGGAAGCAGCTCGGGCTCGACTATCAGCTCGCCGATACGCCGCCGGCGCCGCCGGATCTCATCAAACGCGTGCACGGCCAGTTCCGCGATGCGGGCTGCAAGGCGAGGTAATCAACCACAGGGGGGGACGAATGCTGGAGACAGTCAGGCTGCTCCTCGAGCAGTCTCCGATGCTCGCACTCTTCGCGGTCATCGGGATCGGCTATGCGCTGGGGCAGATCTCGATCGCCGGCTTCTCACTCGGTGTCGGAGCGGTGCTGTTTGCAGGTCTCGCCGTGGGCGCCCTCGCGCCGGATTCCACGCCGCCCGGGCTGGTCAGTTCGATCGGCCTGGTCATGTTCCTCTACGGGATCGGCATCCAATATGGCAAGCAGTTCTTCGCAGGTCTGAGCGGGCCGGGGCTGAAGTGGAACCTCCTCGCTGTCGCCGGGGTGCTCGGCTCACTCGCCGTCGCCCTTGCGCTCGGCGGCGCCGCCGGCGTTTCGCCTGTTTATTCGATGGGGCTCTTCGCAGGCTCGCTGACCAGCACGCCGACGCTGCAGGCGGCGATCGACGCGGCCGGAAACCGCGATCCCGCGATCGGATACTCGGTCGCCTACCCGTTCGGAGTCATCGGCCCGATCCTCTGCCTCTTCGCCTTCTCGCGCCTCGTCAGGCCGCGCCTCGCGCCCGCGCCCGCGCCGCTTCAGCCTCTTGAGATCACCCTCCACGACAGGCACGGCGCCACCGTCGCCGAACTGATGGCCAAGCTGCCACCCGGCGTGGATCTCGTTGCCGTCCGCCAGGGCGACGCGAACCAGCTGCCCGACCCGCAGGCCCGCCTGGCGCCCGGAGACGGCGTCCTGCTGTTCGGACAGCCCGATGCGCTCGAAAAGGCGCGGCTCGCGCTTGGCTACGTCGATCCCGGCCGTCTCGCGAGGGACCGGGGCGCTCTGGACGTCGCGCGGGTGTTCGTATCGCGGCCGGCCGTCGTCGGCATGCCGCTCGGGCAGTGCTCCTTCCCGGACGGCATCGCTGCCAAGATCGGCGAAGTGCGCCGCGGCGACGCATTGCTCTTCCCGGCGCCCGACTTGGTGCTCGAGTATGGCGATCGCGTCACGGTGGTTGCTCCCCGTGAGGCGTTCCCCCGCTTGCGCAAGTACTTCGGCGACTCGTTGAAGTCGACGGCGGAATTCTCATACGTCTCGGTCGGCCTGGGGATGTCGCTCGGCGTCCTGCTCGGTCTGGTCAAGGTCCCGATTCCGGGCATAGGCGCTTTTTCGCTGGGAGTCGCCGGCGGCCCGCTCCTCATCTCGCTCATTCTCGGCAAACTCGGAAGGACCGGCTCACTGTCATGGCACATCCCGCTTCCGGCGAACCTCACGCTTCGCAACTTCGGGCTGACGCTGTTCCTCGCCGCAGTGGGCCTCGGGGCGGGCGCGCCCTTCGTGGACACCGTTGTCCGGACGGGCTTCCAGTTCCTTGGGATCGGCGCGGCGATCCTGCTTGGGGCCGTCGTGAGCGTCATGCTGCTCGGGCACTACCTGTTCAAGATGTCGACCGACGATCTCTTTGGGATCACGTCGGGTACCACCGGTAATCCTGCCATCGTCGTCTATGCGAACCGGGTGCTGCAGAGCGAACGCATCGACGTCGCGTTCGCAACTATCTACCCGTCTATGACGATCGTGAAGATCATCTGTGTGCAGGTCGCAATCGGCGTTCTCGGCGGGCATTGATCTGCTGCCCTGCTCAGGGCTCCTTGACTGCAGAGTCAGGATCGGGGAAGTCGAGCGTCTGCTTCAGACGCGCAATTGTCTCCGCGTCATGATCCGGGAAGGGTATGTGTTTCTCCTGCCGCCAGCGCTCGACGGCAGCCAGGGCGGCCTTTGTCTTCTCGGGGTCCAGCCCTGGATCTCTCCCAAAATATGTCGTTTGCGATGGGAACGCGAACCCGGTGCCGGATTCCTCTACGATGTCCATGATGCGTAGGAGAAGATCCTCCTGGATCGAGAGGAATTCCGCGTAGTCCGACGTCACGATGTACGCAAAAGTCTCCACATCCAGCGAACTGTTTCCAAGACGGATAAATCGGACCCGGAGCGTTGCTGATTCCACCTTGGGATGCCGATACAACATCTCCCGAATCCGGGCGATGACGTAGCGAAGCTGATCGGCCGAAGTCTCATAACGCAGGGTAATGACCGGATTCATCAGGATTTTGTCGCGGCCGGTGAAGTTCTCCAGGTTGGCTGTGGCAACAACCCCGTTCGGGATCGAAACCACCGTCCTTGCGGTGGTGCGTACCCGGGTTGCCCTGAGACCGATGTCCTCCACCGTTCCGACCTGGTCGCCGACCTTGCAGAAATCGCCGACGCGCATCGTGCCGTCACTGAGCACCGATACCCCGCCGAACAGGTTTTCCAGCGTCTTCTGGGCGCCAAGGCCCAGCGCGATGCCTCCTATTCCTATGCCGGCAAGGGCTGAATTAACGTCGAATCCGAATGACTTCAGCACAATGAGAAGAAGAACCAGGGCGACCATGACCTTCCACACCCGCCGGCCAAGCACCATCAATGAATGCGCTGACGCTTTTCGCGCATCTGGCTGCCGGGCCTCGAGCCGGGCAGCAGCCTCGTCGGTGATCCTGCTGACCAGGAAGTACAATATGATCACGAGCAGTATCCGTACGACGCGCCCGTATTGCTGGGCAAAGAGCAATGGCAGCACAGGGCTGACCAGGACGTAGTGAAAAGCCACCGTAAGAGCCAGCCGGATCGGCTTTTTGGTCAGCTGGCCGCTCTGCCCCCAGCCTGTCCGCGTCAGTCGGCCCACGTAGCGTCGTATAACCCAGGCGGCTGCGAAGAGGAACAATCGGGCCAAAGCCCAGGCCACTGGGATGCCTATGAGGAAGAGCACCAGTTCCAGAACCGTCAGGTTAAAATACTCGGTCCGGTTCATCCATTCCGGCATGATCCTTTGCAGGGCAGAAAACTGCATTCGCTCATAGAAATCAGGGACCTGTTTGATGGTGTCCGCAGAGATCAGCCATATCTTTCCGACCTGGGGATCCGACACGCGGACCAGTACGATGTCGAGCTTCCGGCCGCCGAAAGCGCGAGCCTGGCCGATTGACTGGCGGTCCGGCGGGAGGCCGTCCGAGGGATCGCCTTCGGGATCGCGGCTGATAAGGTCAAGAGAGCCAAAATAGTGGTGGTTGAATATTGCTTCGAGTTCCCCGGCCGTGGTTTTGTCCCGCGCCGTGGGCTTCCGACGCGGTAACTGGAGATAGCTTGCCGCCAGGTCGAAGTTCTTCTGGCCTGCGGCCTTCAGAAAGCCTGTAACCGCCCCGTAGGGGGTCTCTCGTTTCAGCGGATCGGTCGGAGAGGCTGAGGCCCCCGGCTGGGCTTGTTGACTCGTCGGGGCGGTCTGCCCCCAGGCGGTGCAGTGCAGCACCATCGTGAGAAAGACCAGAAGCGACAACGTCATGAACCTGGGGTGTTGATTGAGCCTCATTTCATCCTCCCGCCGGGTAGGGGCAATCGGGAATGCTCACCTGCTTTGCGAGTCGAACAATATTACCCACGTTGATCTGCGAGTGCAAATCGGGCGAGCGCAGCGCCTCATGGGGGCGCAAGCGGATGTGGGACTCGATCTTTAATGGAATTAGGACAAAAGGATGCGTCGCGCAACGATACACGACAAAAGAATTGATCAATTGTCAATGGTCATTTGTCATTTGGCCGTTGCAGGCCTTTGGCTTGTGCTGTCCTGGCCGAGGCGCTGAGAATACGCGCAAGCTAGCGATTCTCCGTGACGAGGCTCCAAACTGATCCAAACAGAAATTACAAATGACATTTGATAAATTCTGTCTGTTGAGCCCCACTTCCGATTGCACCTGACTGTCCCCGATTGCCTTTGAAGGGGCGAAGCGGGTCCCACGCGATCAGCACATTCGGTCGGCATGAGAGTTGGTGTGTGCGATGTTGTGTGCACTTTTATCAGCCGGCTGCTGCGCCCTTTAAGGGCTGGGATTTTGCTCGCGCCGTTTTCCAGGGCTTGCGCCTTGGGCTTTCCTGCGCCGCCCCCATGATTGCCACTGTCTGAATCGCGGAACTCAGAGGGGTGCAATTGACTTGGCGACACCTCCGTGCAATCATAAGCCCCTGTCTTCGGGCCGGCCTGTGTGCCAAGGTGTCATCGAACGGACGAAGGAGCGGGGGTGAAGGCCTGATTCAGGAGCATCGTACTGCCTCAAGCGATGAAGCGCCGCCCGGCCCATGAGCCGGGGGAGATTGCAGGCGAGACGCTGCGTTGATTTTCGCCGGGCGTCTGCTTGGCGTCGTCAATACAGGGGGGATGCAGCACCCGGCACTGCGTGACTCCGACTCTACCCTCCCGGGAAAGGTTGTACTCAAATAAGATGATTCGTGACGAGATCGATTCAAAGGCATTCCGCGACGCGACGATCCGCAGTGACCGCACCCGGATCATCGTGATCCTGGCGGCGTTGGGCGTTCTTGCCTTCCTGACGGTGTTCAGGATACTCGTCTTCGACTGGAACGAGGCTGGAAGGATGCTCGGGCCGACGTTGACATTCTTCGGGGCGGCATCGCTGTATGAGATTTTCATGCTCCGCCGTGTAAAGCGTGCGATCCAGTCTGGATCCGGGGTCAGCACTGGAGTCTGGGTCACTAACATTCTGGTCGAGACGCTTTTCCCGACCCTCGGATTGCCGCTGATGATAGTGATGGGCCTGGTGAATCCCTACCAGGCACTGGTGGCGCCGATCGTGCTGACCTACTTCATTTTCATTGCCCTCTCGACTCTCAAACTCAGTCCTATGCTTGCGAGACTGGCGGGTGTCTTTTCCGCTGCGGGCTATTCGATCGTGGCTCTGGGCGTTCATGTCGTTTACCCCGCCCCGGAGATCCGCAGCGCTATGCAGCCGGTGGAAATGTACGTCGGAAACGCGTCGGTCCTGCTGGCCTCCGGCTTGGTCGCCGGCGCCGTCGCCCGGCAGATCCGCCACCACGTGGCGGGTGCGTTGCGGGAAGCGCGGCAGGTTGAGCGGATGACGAGCGAACTCGAAACCGCCCGCTCCATCCAGGAGGGGCTGCTGCCGAAGGAAATCCCGGATCTCGGCGACTTCGAGATCGCCGGCTGGAACAAGCCCGCCGACCAGACGGGAGGCGATTACTACGATTGGTTCCGGCTGCCGGACGGGCGGACCGCCTTCACGCTGGCCGACGTTACCGGGCATGGGATCAGCTCCGCGCTGGTTGCTTCCGCCTGTCATGCTTACAGCCGTGCCAGCATGGGTCAGGATTCGGACCTTGCCGCCATCGTGACTCGAATCAACCGGCTGTTATGCGCCGACCTGCCGCCGGGCCGGCTCGTGACATTCGTGGCAGCCGCCCTGGATTCTTCGACGGGACGCGTCGAGCTCCTGTCCGCAGGGCACGCGCCGCTGCTCCTCTTCACATCGCGCGACGGCCGCGTGCAGAGCTTCGAAGCGCACGGCGTGCCTTTCGGGGTGTTCGCGGGCATGGCGTACGGCCCTCCGCAGGAGGTCGTACTCGGACCGGGCGATACGGTGGTCCTGGTCACGGACGGATTCTTCGAGTGGACGAACGCGCGCGATGAGGACTTTGGATTCGAACGCCTCCATGCAGCGATCCGGGCTGGACGGGACTTGTCGCCTGATCGGCTCATTGCGCACCTTCACAAGGCGGTAACGGATTTTGTGGGGGGTACCCCGCAGAACGACGATTTGACCGCCGTCGTCCTCAAGCGACGTCGGCCCGGCGATTGATGCCTTCCCTGTCAAAATGCGGAATCACCGCCCACGCTCGGCCGGGGGTGTGCCAAAGAGCGATTGAATAGGATACGATGCTTCTGCTCATGCCTGCCGGGGTGTGCAATCGGAAGTGGGACTCAATCCACGCAAAATACGCGTCGCGCAATGACCAACGACAAAAGAATTTATCAATGGTCATTTGTCACCTGGCCGCTGCAAACCTTCGGCCCGTGCGGTGCTGATCGCGTTCGGAGCGGGTGAAGCACCCGAGCGCAGAGCCAAGCTGCCGAGCCCCCAATGACAATTGACAAATGATAATTGACAGATTCTTTTTTGTTGAGTCTCACTTCCGAATGCACCCCCTGCCGGGAGCGACCTTGACAGGGAAAACGAATGACGATATCTTGATATTGCCATGACGCGATATCGGGTTACCAATCTGAGATTTTCCGAGGAAAATTATCGGGAGCTGCAATTCCTGGCCCGCGCACGGGGAACTGCCGTGGCTGAAATCGTCAGAGAGGCGGTTTCTCTCTACCTCGGACATGGTCAGCATGGAGAGGATCTTCGTCTCGGCGACGACCCGGCGGACCGTCTCATTGGATGCATCGCCGATACATTGGACGATGCGTCGTTGAACCATGACCGGTATCTCTATGGGTGGGAGAAGGAGAACGCGAGTGAAGCTGCTGGCCGATACAAGCGGGCTTCTGGCACTCATGATGCGCAACGATCAATACCATCGGGAAGCGGCCGGATTCCTCAAGCACAATCCCGGGATGCGGTTCATCCTGACCGATCTGATCCTGGCGGAGGTGATCACTCTCGTCCGGACAAGAAGCGACGCGCCAAGCGCGATCGCCGTCGCCAATAGCCTGCTGCACAGCACGCGCTTTGAAGTAATTTTCGTGGACGCCGGCTTGATGTCGGGTGCCTTGCAGCAGATGGCAAGGTGTTCCGACAAGCGCCTGAGCCTGACCGACTGCGCGAGCTTTGAAACCATGCACCGACTGGGCCTGAGTTCTGCGTTTTCGTTCGACCGGCACTTCCGTGAATGCGGATTTGACATGGCGCCCTGATTGCCCTGATGGTGTCAGGTCTGGAACATTTACTTTTTCACTCGCCGCAGTAGAAACCCCGTGAGAAAGGCGGGCCAGAATCCCCTCGCAAATCCGCAATATTCCAGGCCTAATCCCATCGTAAATGTTTAGCCGGCTCGGAACAGTCAAGGGTCTGCACATACAGCCAGAATTTCACGAAATGTCACGAAGGATTATCTCCTTTGATGCGAGCCATACGATGCGGCCTTCGTGATAATTCGTGGAATTCGCGGCAGTTTCCTTCGGGCTGGCTAGACAATTACATCCCATCTCACTCAGGGTTCCGATCCAACTCGACGGCAATGCCGTGCTGCCGCGCACGTCCGGGATACTGCTCCCGGGGGACCGCCAGCATGCTCCCGTCGCGGTGGGACAGGACGCTGGGGGTCATGATTTCGACACCGGCGCGATTGAAGGCATCCAGCACGTTGGCCTGAAGGCGGGAGTGAGTTTCGTACCTGAGTGCTGCATTGTTGGTGAATGCACGCAACTCGTAAGTCACCGCATAGTTGTCCAGGCTTATCTGCCACACGCAGGGGGCGGGATCCGGGAGAATCAACTCCGTCTGGTGGGCGGCTTCGATCATGAGGCGGTGGATCGTTCGCCAGTCCACGTCGTAACCGATGCCCGCCCGGACAGTGAGGATCAGCCCCGTGGACGCTGCCTGGGTGCTGTAGTTGATGACGGAAGAAGACAGGATGACGCTGTTGGAAACCGTGCAGTCCTCGTTCTGAAAGGTGAGGATGTGGGTGACCAGCAGGGACTTCTGGACCACGCTTCCGATCGTGCCTCCGATGCTCACCTGGTCGCCCACGCGAAAGGCACTGGTGTAGGTGAGCATGATGCCCGCAATGACATTCCCGATAGCTCCCGTGGAGCCGAGCGTCACGAGGGCGCCGACGAACAGCGAAAATCCGCTGAAGAACTGAGAAGAGGCGCCCGGCAAATAGGGGAAGCTGATCATGAGGAGAAAGAGCAGCAGCAGGGTGCGGCAAAGTTTGTAGGTCGGCTCGGCCCAGTCCGGCTGGAATCCTCGTATGCTCAACGTGCCGTCCCCGAGCCAGTTGAAGATCTTCCGGGCCAGTTTCAGGAGCAGCCAGCCCACGGCGCAGATCACACTCAGGTAGCCGAGATTGGGCAGATAATTGAAGAAGGCCATGGCTACCTGGCTGGCCGGTGTGCCCAGGTATGCCATAAAGGTGTCCACAACTACTGCGGTGCGCGGAAAGAACCGGAAATCCAGGACAATATATACGACAACAAGAACGGCCAGCACGATGGTGCGGGCCGCGCGATTGGCCCATTGGATTGCCAGCAGCACCTGCAGACGCACGGATTTCCTTCGAAGCGACTCTTCTTGCTGCTGGACGATTGCGATCCATGTTTCCAGGCGGGACTCGAGAAACCAGTGGATGGCGCCGACAATCTGGAACATCAGCACCAGGGCGCACCCTGCGGTCAGAGTTCGATACAGGCCGATCAGGCTTGCCGCAAACCACCCCGGCGGCAGCAGGAGGACAAGGGGATCGAGGTAGTTCCCCAGTTGCGTCAGCCACTTCTCGGCTCCGTGTCGAATCAACAGAAGGCACACGAATGCCAGCAGCATGCAGCCGGCCAGCGTATGTCTCGCCCGGACTCTATGCCGGTGCTGCCGGCCCACGGCAACGAGGAGGGCGCGGCGCAGCACCAGGTAGAGCAAAACGAGATAAGACAGCATGGCAACGAGGCGCACTGCCAGAAAAACGGATTCGGAAAGCTGCGGTTGGGCTTGCATAGACTGTCCTTCGAATTCCGCTGCGAATAGGTATCGCCGGCGCGATTACCCATCGTAAGTCACGATCCTTTGCTGCCGGGGGGTGTGCCTTCCTCCCTAAACGTACGCTGTGCCGTATCAGGCGAGCCCCATGATACATGAATTTTCAGCATCAAGCCACCGGACACCCACGGTGTCAAGTGTGTCCCGCAGCCAGCGCTTTGCCGGGCTAGGCAAAGCCGTGGCTTCCAGCCGCGGTCGATTACTCCACCCTCATCCACATAGGAACTTTGACGCCGGACAGTCGCGGCGGAAGACGTTTGCGCCAGCAGCGCCCGCATGGATCTACGCGGGGGCGGCCAGCGATGGCAGTCGCCAGGGGAAGCCTGTTTCCGTACCTGTTATCTTTTACAGTTGTATTCCGGGGCCGAGTGGTGAATGGTAGCGTTGCACGTTATGTTCCGATGATCCTGAGGTTTATGCGCGAGACGCCCCGGATCACTCCGGTCTGGACCTCCCCCGGGCTGAAGCTCCTCCGGCGCACTTGCATTGCGGGGACTGGAGCCGAGTTCCAGGTGACAGGTGAAAACGGTGGGCCATGCGCGCAGCAGCGGATTGTGATTGAACTGGAGAGAGGATGAGAAACCACCTTGGAACAAAGTCGGTCGGCTGGCTCTTCGGCGCCCTCCTGGCTTGCACGCCGTGCCTGGGACAGGACCTCACGCCACGCGCCTATCTGATCACTCCGATCCGCAGCAATGCGATCATCATGACGGACTCCTTCTTCTCCGGCAACCTGATGTTCAACGGCACGGTGCCCATCACCGATTCGACCGCGAATCTGAACGCGCCCATCTTCAGCTTGTATCATTCGTTCAGCTTTTTTGGCCGCTCCGCGAATATTACCGCCTCACTCCCCTACGGAGTGGGCCACTTCAAGGGCACGGTCATGGGATCGGAAACCACCGTCTACCGCTCCGGCATGTTCGATTCTATCTATCGCATTGCTGTGAACCTGAAGGGCGGACCGGCGATGGACGTCAGCCAATTCATGAAGTACCAGCAGAAGACCGTAATCGGAGTCAGCCTGAAATTAATGGCTCCCACCGGTCAGTACGATCCCCAGCGACTGATCAACCTCGGCTCGAACCGCTGGGCGTTCAAGCCGGAGGTCGGATATTCGCGGAGATTGGGCCACTGGGTGCTGGATGGATACGGCGGAGTCTGGCTCTATACCCGCAATGCCGAGTTCTTCTCGCGGAACGCTTACGTCCCTGATGTCCAGGAACAGACTCAGGAACCCATCCTGGCCCTTGAAGGGCACTTGAGCTACGATGTGAAACCGCGGCTCTGGGTGTCGTTGGATGGAAATTTCTGGTATGGCGGCCGAACCAGCCTGAACGGCGTGCAGAACCCGGCAACGCTGCAACAGAATTCGCGCCTGGGAGGGACCGGTTCGATACCCATAACCCGCCGCCAATCCATCAAGATGAGTTACAGCCACGGCACTTATGTCAGGTTCGGCGGCAATTTTCACAACCTCAGCGTGGCATGGCAGTATTCCTGGATCCGGCAGCCAAAATGATGGGGAACCCGGCGCTCACCTGTTTGGCGCCGGGAGAGGAACCGGGCCGCAATGTAATTGCGGACGGCAGATTCCTGGAATCAACGCATCCAGCGTTGATTATTTCTTGCCTGCTTTCTTCGCGGCATCCAGTCTTCTCTGATACGTATCACCTGCCAATCGGTAACATACGTAGTACTTGTAAATGTTCGCCACATACTGGGTCGTTTCCCGCCCGACTATTTTTGCGGTTGCGACTTCGACATTGTTGAACCACTTGTTCGGATCGTAGCCCATATTCTTGGCCAGAGTCCGACAGCGGGCGATCTTCCCCGGACCGGCATTGTAGGAAGCCATGGCAAATAATATGCGGTTCTGCAGGTCTAAATCAGGTTCGTTGAAGTGATCCTCGATCAGGTAATGCATCAGGCGCAAACCCGCGTGAATGTTGTTCTCCTCGGTTTCGATGTTGGGGATCTTCACGGGAGAGCTGGCCGCTGTCGATGGCATCACCTGCATGATTCCCACGGCTCCGACCTGGCTCTTCGCGCTCTGGTCCAACCGTGATTCCTGGTAACCCTGCGCCGCCATCATGAGGTAGTCAAGGTTGTACTGTGCAGAATACTTTATGAAGTGCGGCAGAGTGGCTTGAAACTTCTTCATCTCGTTTACTTCTGTGGCGTTTCTCACGTACCTGGCTTCTTTCAGGTACCTCCGCGTCACCGTGTTGCCGAAAGCCGTTCCTATGCCGCGCGCCTTGATGAAGTCGTCGAGAAACGCCTTCAACTGCGGCGTTCCCTTCTGGATTGCCCATCCCAGCTGCACATCCTCGGCCAGTGCCAGGTCCATCCGGGGTTTTATGTTGTCGAAAACCTGCGCCCAAAACTCCGCTTGGAAACTTTGCATCAATGCAACGGCATAAACGCCTGCGTTTACCATCTCCATCACGTCGCCCGGCTCCAGCACCGGGTCGGTCTCGCGGATCGTCGCAGGGGCCTTCCCCTGGGATTTCAGCCTGGCATTCAGTTCCTCGAGGTCGTTCTTCATGCGCGTTTGGGGCATCACCCACACTTCTTTGCCGCTCAAATCCTCGACGCTCTTGAGTTCGGGAGCGCCCGGCCCCGTCACGGCAACGATCTTCAGCCCGGTTGCCAACGGAATGGTGAAATCCGCGAAGGCTTTGTGGGCTTCCGTGATCGAAATGCTTCCCGCCGCGATATCTCCATAGCCGCCTTCCATCCGCTCCTGCATTCGGTCCAACGGAGTCGGCAAAAGCGCGACGATAATCCGGTTTGCTGCGGTTGTCTTGTAATTCTTATTCAGCACCGCTTCGACTTCCTGGAACGCTTCCTGGAGCATCCCTGCCGGGCGCCCTTCCATGTAAAAGAACTCCGGCCGCCGGAACGGCACCAGCACGCGCACGACGCGTCGCTTGATCATTTCATCCAGATCGCCTTTCCACGGCGTCTTGACGATCGGAGGGAGATCCTCATCCCCGGTTGCAGCCGCTTGGTCAGTGGCTTTCTCTGGTGCTGCGGGCGCCTGCGGCTGCTCAGGGCTGGTTCCACTCGAACAGGCCAGGACGCACAGGCTCAGCAATGCCGCCAGTCCTGCTGCCGCCGCAATCCTCCGAATTACGCTACGAGAGCCTTTGGCATGGCGTTGCTCCGATACCAGGCTGGACAAGTCGATTACCATGGATTCTTCTCCCTTGTTTGCCGCCGTTCGCCGCGCCTGGGCGCGGCCGGGAACTCATTCTCTCAGCAATTACCCGATGCGACGTACTGCGGCTGTCGCGGCTTTTGTTTGTTTCAAACTGAGAAACTCCATTCTTTTGCTCTGATTGCCCGGGTTGAATCAGGATGTCTGTTCAGCGGCATAATTACCATACGCACTCTTCAGATCGGATATCCCCGCGCAATTCATCATCACAATTGCGATTTCAAGAGACGATCTTCCGGTCCCCGGTGCGGGCGTATTCTCGCACACCACTCCACGGAGATACAACCCAGATTCCCCAGAAGCGGGTTTTATGCGGCAAAGGCCGAAATGGTTGTGCAGCAGAGATGCCTTGCCATGGAACTGTCATTTCTGACAGTACCTTATGGCCGCGCGGAGATTTAGAATGTATACTGGATGTTCATACAGCAAACATCGAAGGGAATTCCATGAAAATAAAAGAGATGACATTGGTTCTTGTCGTGGTGTTCACTCTGAGTGTGACTGCGTACGGGGGGGTGAAATATGTAAAAACCTGGAAAAACCCGGAAGCGCAACCCACAACCTGGAAAGGGAAGAAGGTTGTCGTTTTTGCCGGGACACGCCTGGTAGACGCCCGGCAAGGCGCCGAACAGGCGATGGTTCGGGAATTGGCGAAGCTGGGAATCGAGGGAATACCATCGTATACGGCGATTCCTCCCGCGGCGGAAAAGGACCTGGATATGGCCCGGCGCATCCTCACAGATGCAGGAATTGCCGGCGTGCTCATCATGCGCGTTACCGCCTTCAAGGATGAAACCGAGGTTGGCGGCGCGACTGCATACTATCTGGGGCCCAATTATAGCAGTTTCTACGGATTCTGGGGCACCGGATGGAACGTCCAATATGTGCCGCCGCAAGTCAAAACCAAGGTAACCGTCGTTGTAGAGACCCTCGTTTTCTCCGTCGATCAGGACAAACTGCTTTGGACCGGCACGAGCGAGACCACCAATCCCGAGAAGGTGGACAAGCTCATCAAGCAACTGGCAAGCGCGACACGCGACGAAATCAAGAAGACAGGCTTGGTCGCCAAGTAGAATCTTTGATTCGTGGATATCGAGCGGGAAACGCAGCGCCGCTGTCTGCTGGTCGCGCCGCAATAGGCATAGGACAGGGAAACCGAAGGCGGCCGGAGGATTGAATCATGCCTTGCGAGATCGTCGAAAACATTGGGTGCCTGCTGGTAGTGAAGATTACGGGCAAGTTGTCGAAGCCGGAAATCGACGCTGCGCAAAGGGTGGCGATCGACGTCATCCGGCGTGAGGGAAGAGCGCGCATTCTGATCATCGGAGAGAACTTCGAAGGATGGGAAGAAAAGGGAAACTGGGGCGACCTGTCCTTCATGATGCAATACGATTCCCGGATCGAACGGATCGCCCTCGTGGGTAAGAAGAAGTGGGAGGATCTGGCGATCGCATTCACGGGTAAGGGAATGCGATCCGCCCAGGTGGAGTACTTCCTGCCGGCCCAGCTTGGGGCCGCGAGGGCATGGGTCACGTCGTAAGCCTCCTGACCTGGCCACAGCGAAATGCGTGGAAGGCCGGTGGAAGTCTCGCATACGGACGACGGGCGCCTGTTCCCGGAAGTGCGCGAACTCCCGAATCCGCTTCGTAACTGATCGACCAGATTGCGAAAGTCCTCCGGGATGAACTCCGGAAGAAAGGCGTTGTGAAACAAATGAGAATGATACACACCCTCCCCTTGTGTTCCGCGCTCCTGCTGATCCATGTGCTGGGGTTTGCGGCATCGACAAAGTACGTGTCCGTCTTCAAGAATCCTGCGGCCCGGCCTCCGGATTTTTCCAAGATCAAGATGGCGGCCTTTGTGCTGATTCCGGACGAGGTTTTTCGAGAAGGCCGCGAGGAAACGCTGGCCGGCGAGTTGCGCCGGCGCGGAATCGATTGTGAAGCGGGACATCTGGTGCTTCCCGCCAAACTGGCAGGAGATCGCGCCAAGTCCATGGACCGGCTCAAACAGAGAGGTATCAGCGCCGCCATTCTGATGCGTCTTGTAGGAGATGAGGAGAGGATCAGCTATTCGGCGGGGGCGGGATGGTACGCTCAGCCCTGGTATCCCAGCTTCTCCAGCTATTGGAGCTACGGGTGGTCGACGGTCTACGATCCGGGATACACCTGGAAGGACCGGATCGTCACCCTGGAGACCGTCATTTACTCCATCGAGAACGACGAGTTGATCTGGGCGGGCAGGAGCGAGACCGCCAATCCCAAGGATATCCGGAAATTCGTCAAAGACCTCATAGACGCGACAGGCAAGGAGTTGCGCAAGGCCGGCCTTATAAACAAATAGCCGTTTTTGCCGGGAACCTGCGCTCAGGATCCCCGGCGGATCGGATCGGCAGGGCGGGGGGTAGGACTGTAACAATTGACAGTTTCAACGATAGTCTGTGGAATGCAATTATTCCCCCGCAAGCCTGATGCTGCGGCAACGATCACCGGCCCGCGGCACAGGGGAAGGCAGCGATTTTGGCGCTGATCGAAGCCACGACTGGCGCATGGACGGAAAGGAAGGGTTCCGTACCGCAAGAATCGCCGGCGCCAGGCTGCCGTTGGGGCTTCTGAGCCCTCCGGTATGCGGGCTTACGAGAGCTTCGGACACGGGAAAGAGACCGCGCGAGCAGAGTCGCGTCTCAGGACGAAGCAATGGATTGATCCCTGGCATCTGCCACGGCGCACCGACAGGGAGGGAGTCAGGAGACGTGGCAGTGATTGGAACCGTTTGAAAAGAAGTCGAATCTGTCGTCAGCCTGAGCTGATTACAGGCAAACTATTGATTTACAAAGGAGATGAAAAAATGAGTTGGAAGAAGATAGCCCTCTTGGGAGTGGCGTTGGTTGTATCTGGCTCGATGGCGATGGCCCAGAACAAGAAAGTAGAGTTTGGTGTCAATTTCGGGTACACGCTGAGCGAGGGAGTAGACGTCCAACCGTATGTAATCCCTACAGTTGGAACTATCAGTAAGGTCAATCCCACCAACGCAATGTCCTGGGGATTTAATGTCGACTATCTGGCCACGGAGAATTTCTCCGTCGGCTTTCTCTGGGACAAGCAGAATAACAAACTGAACGCCGATCTCCAGGGTGGCGGTAAGATCGATATTTCGGACAACAACACGTATAACTACCACGGTGTTTTTACGTACCATCTCATGGAACCGGATTCGCCGATCCGGCCTTATTTCTTCGGCGGCTTGGGAGCAACTCACTTCTCCGGCGGAGATTTGCTCACTATTCCCGGCGCCGCGGCCAGCGGCACCGTCGGCTCGGAAACCCAGTTTTCAACGACCTGGGGCGGGGGCGTGAAGTTTTTCCCCCACAAGAGCATTGGACTGAAGGTTGAGATGCGCTGGACTCCGACCTACATAAAATCGGATCCCGCCGGGATCTGGTGCGGCGGCTATTGGTACGGTTGCTGGTATCTGAGCGATTCGGACTACTCGAATCAGTTCAAGATGGCAGCTGGCGTCGTTTTCCGCTTCTAGCACGGGCAAGAGCGGAGCTCCGGCTCATGCCGCACCCGCCGGCTGGAGTATGCTCCTGAATGTACTTGGGCCTGAGGACCAGGCACACATTTGGGGAGCAACCAGCAGAGGCAGACGATCAATGCCTTTGGGATGCGGCGTGAGACGGATCATGCGACCTCCTTTCCAGCCGCTCAACATCGGAGTGCATTTTCACAGCAACGCGGTTCATTTTTGTGCGAGTTGGGCGGGAGAGCATAGCCACACGGCTTCGGTGATGCATTAGCGTCATATGCTTTACCGCACGACTCGCGCAGGAGCGCCGGCCGAAGGCTGCTCCTGCAGAGGATGCAAAGGCGCTTGCCTCTTTGATGTCTTTGTGGCTGTCTCTTTATTTCCTCCCCATACCCTCCATGCAGCCGTTACTATCTGCATATCCGATTATTGACTGGCGGCGCCTGATATCCCGGGTATAAACTGGATCCCGTGCCCACGCCGACCGGCAGGTCCGACCACGATGAGGATGCGGATGTGACCCGGCGCAATCCGTATAAAGAGGCAGAAATAGGGAGGTTGCGCTTCCATGCCTGGCGCGCCGATCGCCGGGCGCGCGTGAGCGCTCTCGCTGCATCGCTCGCACACGACCTGAGGCAGCCGCTGGACGCCATCCTCCGCAATGCGCAGGTGGCCCTGCGATTTCTGGAGCACGAAAACCCTGACCTTGGCGCAATTCGCGAGATTCTGGACGACATCGTCCTCGACGACCAGCGCGCCTCCGCCGTCATCAGCGGCCTGAGCGACATGCTGCGGCGCAAGCAGACCAGGCGCGACATAATCAGCCTGGCAGCTGCCATTCAGGAAACATTGGACCTGATGCAGGGCGAAATCGTGGGGCTCGGGGTTCAATGCGGATTCGGCGGCGAAGCGGACTGCGAGGTGTCGGCTGACAAGGCGCAGATCCAACAGGTGCTTATCAGCCTGGTTACGAACGCCATCGAGGCGATGCAGGGTCAACCGGAGCATCAGCGCCGGCTCGAAGTGACGTTAGCGCGGGGCGGGCCCGACATGGCACAGATCACGGTAAGCGATACCGGCCCGGGAGTCCCCGATTCGCGGCGCCGGAGACTTTTCGAGCCGTTCTGGGCGACCGAGGATCAAGGAACAGGCATCGGCCTGTCGATTTGCCGCTCCATCGTCCAGGCACATGGCGGCAGCATCTGGTATACGAACAACCGGGATGGCGGAGCAGCTTTTTGCTTTACCCTGCCCCTGGCGCCGGCCACAGACCGCGCAAGGCAAGGCTCGGAGTCTGGCTTGACGGAAATCCCCTCTTTTTCGCGTGTCGGCGCTGGAAGCGCATCGACAGCGGCGCGCGTGCTGCTTGTCGATGACTCGGAGCCCTATCGGCATGCCATGTGGTCGATGCTGGCAGACGTTCCCCTGATGGAGCTTGCCGGGGAAACTGCGGATGGCATGGAGGCGGTAAAGCTGGCCGGGGACTTGAAGCCGGACCTGATCCTGCTGGATGTCAGGCTCCCCGGCATGAACGGCATTGAGGTGGCTTCCCGAATTCGACTGGCATCCCCCGAGTCGAAGATGCTCTTCCTGAGTCAGTATGACGACCCGGATGTCGTACTCGCAGTGCTGCACACCGGGGCTCTCGGATATGTTCTCAAGGTGGACGCCGGCAAGGAGCTGTTGCAGGCCGTGGCCGCGGTGCTCCGCGGGGAGAGGTTCCTGAGCACCGGCGCACGGGAATGCGGGCACAGCAGTCGCACGGATGGACTGTAGGATTCAATGGAAACTGAGCGGAAACTACCCCCAGGGCCTCTGCGAAGCACTATATTGCATGCTGCGTTTCCAGGTTTCGGATCGACTGTCATTCTTAACAGTTATTCTGCCCGAATTCCAGAGGAACGCGACACGTCACTTCCGTGCCCTGGCCGGGCTGTGACCGGATCTCAAACTCGCCGTGGACCATTCGCATTCTCTCGCGCATGCTGATCAACCCGGCCCCCGGCGCGATCCGGGCCTGCTCGACATCGAAGCCTTTGCCGTTATCCCGCACCAGCAGCGCCAACTGGGCGGGAGTGGCCGACACCTCGACTTCCATTCCGGTCGCGCCGCCGTGTGCGGCGGCATTGTGCAGCGCCTCCCGGACTACCCTGAGGCAGCTGCGCCCGACAGCCTGATCCAGCTTGGCGGGGACGTCGCGGCAGGAACAGGCAACCGGAATGCCGGAGCGCTCCGAGAACTCGCGGCACTCGATCTGGATGGCTTTCGCAAGGCCTATGTACTCCAGGGCAGGCGAGTGCAGTTGGTGCGATAGCCGGCTAACCCGTTTCGCTATCTCCTGCACCTTCTCATAGAGTTCAGGAATGCCCGGATGCGCCCGCCCCTGAGAGCCGGGAACAGGCTTCTCCGCTCTCAGCAAGTCGACTCCCAAAATTGCCAGCGAGGCGCCGATGTCGTCGTGCAGCTCGCGCCCGATCCGGGTGCATTCCCGCTCCTGCGCCTCGATGAGACGTGCACTGACCGTTGCGGCCGCCGCAGTGGCACGCTTGCACTCGGAAATATCGAAGCACGATCCCACGTAGCCGGCAAAGGACCCGCCAGCCGAAAAGCACGGCACCCCGTTATGGGACACCCAGCGATATTCTCCATCGTGGCGGCACAGCCGGAATTCCAGGGTGAACTCTTGCCTGAGGTCAAACTTCACGGCGCAATGATCCCGGCAGCGCTGCAGGTCGTCCGGGTGAACACCGTCGGTCCACCCGGTTCCCAGCTCGGATGCGGGCGGGCGGCCCGTAAATTCGAGCCAGCGCTTATTGAAATAAGTGAACTGTCTGTCAGGGCCGCACATCCAGATCATTACAGGCGCGGCGTCTGTCATCACGCGAAAGAGCCGCTCGCTTTCCCGTTGCGCCTGGCCCTCCTGCTTGCTCCGTTTGGCATTCATAGTCGAACCCATGACTGAGATTGCTGCGTTGGCTGCGATTGTGCACGAGCCCGCCATCATGTCAGCCGATCCCGATGGTTGCACCCCTTTCCCGCTCGGATCGTCATCGATTTCAGGGCTAGAGTACAGTCTGGCGGGGGAACGGGGAACTGGCAAATATGACAGGAGGACGCAAAGCCTCTGTGGATCAGTCCACGGGGACTTTGTATACACGGAAAAACGCTGAAGCTCCCAGACATGCAGACGCACTGCAAGGGCCTGGTTTCGCGCTGTGTCGTATAGTATTGGAGATTATTCCAAGAGGTGGCAAAATACGCCTGCAAAGTACGGCAACAGCTGCGCTGCCCTGGCAATTACCGGAACAGCGCGGCTTGAGGCGAATCTCGAACGGATGGATCTGCGGCGCGCTATGACCAAGGTCATGTCAGGCAAGTCGGACATTTCATCAATGAAGCGTATGAGCGAAGCATCGCCCGTTGTTCATGCCGTGGACGACGATCCATCTTTCCTCCGGGCGCTGTCGAGGGTGTTGCGGTCGGCGGGATTTGAAGTGGCGATGTTCAGCTGCGCCGCGGATTTCCTCGCGCATCGCCGGCGGCACCCGGATATTCCGGGTTGTTTGTTGCTGGACCTGAAGATGCCGGGATTGGGCGGCCTGGACCTTCAGGAACTCATCGCCAAAGAAGAAGAACCGCTTCCTGTGGTCTTTTTGAGCGGGCATGGTGACGTGCCTAGTTCAGTGCACGCGATGAAGCATCAGGCAGTCGATTTTCTCACCAAACCGGTGGGCGCCGAAGATTTGATTCTGGCACTGCAGCGTGCGTTCGCCCACGACGCTGAAGCGCGTGAGGCAAGGCGTCAGCTGCGCGAACTGCAGGAGCGTTATCAGAGACTTACGCCTCGCGAGCGCGAGGTGTTTGCCTTTGTCGTGCGCGGACTGCTCAACAAGCAGATTGCCTTCGAGATGGGCACCGGTGAGCGCACGATCAAAGCGCACCGCGCCCAGGTCATGGCCAAGATGCAGGCGCAATCGGTCGCTGATCTGGTACGTGCCGCCGATCGTCTCGGAGTCAACTTCCTTTCTCGATAGGCAAACCAGGCTATTGGCCCAACTCCGGGCTTGAACTCCAGGGCAACTGCAGCCTCCCGACCGGAGATCGAAGACTCAATTCTGCCATGCTGAGCAATGTGTCGTCCGGTATGGGGACTGTCAATTCTGACAGTCCCCAACCTCTGTGGTTGATATTAGATTTGGCTGCGTGAGCCTTCCGTATTCACTGTCGACCGGAGAGATGAAGCGGCCGGGAGATCCGGCCCCTCCGGAAGCGAAGATGAAAGGACGGGTGTTCCACCTTTTTGCGGAGGAATGCTTATGCGATGCAATTTCGAGAGACTTTGCTCGTATCTCAATGACGAATTGGATGAGAGCCTGCGGCATGAGGTGCTTGTCCACATCCGGCAGTGCGACATCTGCCTGGAAGCTGTCATGCTGATGTCTGCCGAGCGGGACGCTGAGTGCCTGGAATCAGACAGCCTGGGGAGACGGACTGGCCAAAGAGGAAACCTTGGCAAGGGAGCATTTACCCGCGAGCCCAGCGGGTTGCAATCGTCTTTCCGGCATGCGTATCAGGGAATAGTTGAGAAAATACCGGCCGCAGGGTCCGTCGCACGTGAGAGACTGCTCCGGTAACAGGTCTTTGAGTTCTTTGGTTTGGAGGTTTGGTGGCTTCATTACCGCCAGGACTCCAAGCACTCGAAGCAGATCGAAGATATGCATCGTTTTCGGGCGTCACAGCGTGAGCCCCGCTCCGGGAGAGAGTCCTCCTGAACCCGAGCATTGCCCATGAACCTGCTGCGTTTAACAGTTGTGTGAACCTATCGGCATGTGATATTGACCTTGTGACATGCCCGGTCCGCATGTATCGAGGCTGGGATTCGCGGCAATACATGGAAAACGACAGACGATTGGCAAACAGGGGAACCGGTAATGAGATCATCTCATCTGTGTAATTTGCGGGGCCGGAGCTGCGGCCGTGCAGGACGGACAATTGCGGTGGTATTCCTGTCAACCTGTGTTCTTTGCGCAATGGCACTCGGTCAATCGCAGGCAGCCGCCGAACGCGGATCTTCGGAAAAAGCGAAAATCGGACCCGGCGAGGCGGCGCGGGAGATGAAGGTGGCGGATGCAGAGGGTGTCGCTCAATCGCCTGATCCTCAACCGGAGCAAACACAGCCGGCACAAACACAGGCTGCGCAGGCGCAGACTGAACCGAAAAAACCCGCATGGATTCTGGCTCCGATTCCAATCGTCAACCCTGCCATCGGAGAGGGGCTGGAGTGGATTGTGGCTCGCGTCTTCCCGCTCGACAAGCAGGACAAGACTTCACCGCCTTCAGCGGTCGGCGTAGGGGGGCTCTTCACCGACAATGGAAGCGTTGGGGTAGCGGTGGGCGGGAGGCTGTATTTCAAGGAAGACAGGTACCGGCTTACCGCGGCCACGGGGGGCGCCAAGATCAACGCAGACGTATACGGCATCGGCCAGGAGGCCGGCGATCGAGGGATTTTTCTGCCGCTCACCGGGAAGGGATCGGGTGTCATGGGAGAATTCCTATTTCGCCTCCGGAAGGGAATATACGTCGGCCCGCGCACTCAATATCGCAACCTGAAGCTGCAGATCAACAGGGAGGACGTGGACATTCCCGATATCAATGATCCGCCGGAAGAGCTCGAGGGCATCCTGGATGAATTACGGAACGACCTGACGCAGCAACAGACGGTGGCAATCGGGCCGCGGTTCCAGTGGGATACTCGCGACAACACCTTCTACCCGAAGCGGGGTTTCATACTGGATTCCGGGATTGACTTTTTCTCAAAGAGTCTCGGCAGCGAGTTCAGTTACCAGTACTACAAAATCGTGTTCAATAAGTACACCAGCATCGGCAAAGAGCAGGTGATTGCTGTTCGAGGGATGGGTTGTGCCGCGGCAGGCGACCGCGTTCCCATTTATGACAATTGTCTCTTCGGCAGCAACAGCGATCTGCGCGGGTATCCGACGGGACGCTATCAGGACCGAAGGATGTTTGCAACCCAGGCTGAATATCGGCTGATGCTTCCGTTCAAGAACTTCCTCGGAAGATTCGGCATTGTCGGTTTCGGCGGTTTCGGGGGAGTGGGAAAGAAATTCTCAGACATAAGCTTCAGCGAGCTGTTGCCGGCCGGCGGGGGCGGCATTCGTTTCAGGCTGAGCAAAACCTACCCGATCAATTTCCGGATCGATTATGGCATCGGCAGAGTCGATCAGACCCTTACCATCAGTGTCGGCGAGGCGTTCTGAACTGCCCTGATTGCTCCGTTTGATCAGAGGGGGTGACGCCGCCCGGACATTGCAGGTCCCAAAACGGAAGCAACAAAGCGGCGGATTCGGGCCTGGTAACTGTTTGCCCGGCTCGGAACAGTTCAGGGTCTGCAAATAGAGCCACGAATTTCACGAGTGCTCACGAAGAATTGCCTTCCGTAATGCGAGCCATACGATGCGGCTTTCGTGATAATCCGTGGAATTCGTGGCAGTTTTCTTCGGGCTGGCTAAACAA